>RCUF01000098.1_pt1 | contig 53612 bp, 54 predicted proteins | sample 2166311 | NCBI WGS metagenome assembly RCUF01 (sample SAMN09932608, study PRJNA488358) | compost metagenome | feature: garden; material: soil; isolation source: compost soil in 4-hydroxybenzonitrile-enriched culture | place: Germany: Experimental Botanical Garden Goettingen | collected 2016-01-27
CACAAAGAGCATCTACCTCAATTCTTTGCTCATAAGGAGAAGGCGACGGTATAAAGCTAGAATCAATTATCCTGCTGGAACACAAAAAAGCTTCCTCCATGTAGGAAGCTTTGCTATACGTCCCAGGAGTACTTGCTGGGACGTTGGTGTTATTGGGTTTGTACTTGGCTTGACAATCCGTCATTAAGCTTATTGATAAATTTGTTAGACTTTTTTAAAGTATGATCTCCGTTGAAAAAGCAATAACCGCTTTCCCCGTAATTTGAACTAATACGGGTTTTCCCTGTTCCTTTTTCACATGAACATGCATTGTTCCCTCTCTTTTGATTGCCTCACCTTGTAAAATATCAAAATCAAAAGACTGCTCATTCTCATTTTGCAAAATGTTATAGTGTACCAAATAGGCTCCAAGCGGTCCGTTTGCATTTCCTGTCACCGGGTCTTCAGCTATTCCAATTGCAGGAGCAAACATTCTTCCGTGAACCAATATATCCTCTTGTGGATTTAATGTAAAAACATAATATCCATTACATCCAATATGCTTGCTGATTTCTGTAAGCTTCTGCAAATCAGGTTTTAAACTATGTAGTATTTCATTGGAGTAAATCGGAACCATTACCTTAGAATGACCTGTTGAAGATATTGCAACTGGATATTCCATGCAAATATCTTTACAAGAAATACCTAACGCATTTGCAATCTGACTTCTTATTTCATCATTTAAAGGCTCTGATACAGAAGGTTCTCCCTGTGTCATTACAATAGAATAGTCATCTTCATACTTTATAACATCAACAGGCAATATACCTGCTTTTGTTTTTTGAATAATTCTTCCAGTTTCAGCTTTTCTCTCAATTGCATAAATATAATGTGCTGCTACTGTTGCATGACCACAAATTGGAACCTCTGTTGTTGGAGTAAAAAATCTTACTTCAACATCATAATTTGAAGAATCTGTTTCAAAAATAAATGCAGTTTCCGAATTATTTAATTCTCTTGCAATTCTCTGCATCTGCTCATCTGTAAGTCCATTTGCATTTGGAACAACTCCAGCAGGGTTACCATGAAATCTATTTTTTGTAAATGAGTCTACTTGATATATTCTATATTTTTTCATAATTTCGCCTCTATAAATACTAGTTTGTCTGTCTGTTAAATCTGATATTAACATACTTTTTAGGCAGTTTCACTTAAATTAAAAGATATAATATGGCCCTTTAATGAAAACGAACTGATCCTTATTATAGAATCGCGCTCTTTTATGGAAGATTGTTATTAAACTAAAGCCGCAGTTAGCTGAAATGGTCTTCTCAATCCTTATCTAAAAGCGGAATAAATCTTTTATGATTATAGATACTTTTAGATTCTGCCACGCCTGTTGAATAACCAAAATAAGTAACTCAATTCATGAAACTAGAGGTGCACTGAAGAAGAACGCGCCGAATCTGAATCAGCCATTCAACAGGTAGTTTTGAAGAAGAAATAGACGAGAAAATCGCGCAAAGGAAAGAACGGCATGTTGGGGCCATGAAGTCTGAGCAGCAACAAATAGCCAATTGAGCAGGACATAGACGATTAGAGCACAGAATAATTGCCCATAGACCGCATTTTCAGTCGTACCAAACAGCGTTGGAATATTCAAATGTTGCTTGATCCAACGAAAGAAGACTTCAATCTGCCATCGAGCCTTATAGATCTGTGCGATTTGTTCTGCGGTCACCTGCATTAAATCGGTAACCACCCGAATTTCCCGACCTTCAAAATCCCGAAACATCACCACACGATGACGTTGTCTGGAACGACACTGAGGGGTTCCCAACTGGCAAGTGATATCCCGAATGACGGATGAATCTGGCTTCGTAAGGCGACGTAGCGCATGAGGCTTTTCCAAATGGACGTTATCGCGAAGCCGAATGACCAAACGAATGTCCATGGGTTTTGAAGTGATCCAGACGCTCCAGTTTCCCATAAGCACGGTCCATCACCAAAATGTAGTCCGGTTGAGCCAACGCTTCACTCATGGGGCCATCATGCTTGGAGCCCAGCGTTTCGACCACCTGAAGGGTTGCCCATTTTCTGCTCGTAAAGCGAGTAGATGGAAAAATTCCTTAAATACGGAAAACGGGACTTCGGCGGCTTTGGTTGAAAAGCGTGAGTAGTGGACGACGGACAAGCCACAGAGAGCCGTATAATCTACGCTGGATCGATAGCTACCCCATTGTTCCAACGCAGCCATGCACCAGTATTGGAGTAAATGGTACACCGTAAACTTGCGGGCTTTGTCTTCATAACCTATTAACTTCACAACCCTTTGAACTTCTTCAGGAGTCAGCATGGATTGAAGGATAGATGTAATCGTGATAGAATTTTTCATGAGATCGTCTTCTTTCGGATTCGTTTGGATGGTACCAACGATTCTACAGAAAAGACGATCTTTTTTCTACCATTTTGTGGTTATTCAACAGGCGTGCTACTATATAAAGGTATTAGTTTACTCTATGTTTCGGAGCGGCTTGGTCACGCCTCATTAGATATCACTACCTCTACATATGCCCACCTTATGAAAGAGCTACGTGAACAGGATTCAAAACAACAGACATTTTTGAACATTTATATAGCGTGTAAAAATCGTGTGTATAATTTGAGTAAACAGGTGTATTAATCACACCTTTTTCTAACGTTTTCTATCGTAACCCCAATAAAAGAAAAAATGCCCCAAACCCTTATATATCAAGGATTTGAAGCATTTTTAATTTCGTTCAAACTTTACATATCTGAACGCTTCGACGTCCCAGGAGGGATTCGAACCCCCGACCGACGGCTTAGAAGGCCGTTGCTCTATCCAGCTGAGCTACTGGGACAAGATGCTGATCAATAAAACCTTATGTATTCAGCGCATTGATTATTATATCACATTTCGAGCAACTGTCAAAAGCATTTTTTCATGATATAGCGAAGTGGGCTGCAAAAGGAATCATTTGGACGCTAACGGGGTATTATGTACAAAGAACCATGCATAAAGGAGGGGCTAATCTGTGAGAGGTCTTTTGTCGTCACTTTGTTATTTCAGCATTTTCTTCGCACCTTTTCTAGTGCCTGTCATTGTGTGGATTGCAGTACGGGACGAATATGTTCAGGGACATGCAAAAAAAGCTATTTTATCGCATATTTTCCCCATTATTGCGGCAATTCCGCTAGTGTATTTTATTATTACGGCGAATCATGCAGGTTCAGTGATCGGTTTTGTACTGCTATTCGTAGTGGTCTATCTCGGGGTTTTTGTTTATAACATCTACAAAGGGATTATGACGCTGCGTAAAGCGGCTTAGTTCAAAAAGAAGCCTCCTACATACCGCTAATTTGGCGGGATACGGAGGCTTCTTTAGGGTCATTTTTGATGAGTTGCTGTTGCTATTGGGTTCAATGGCTGCTTATTTATTCCCAAAGCGTTTAGGACTTCTCCGTACTTCATGTCTTACGTTTTTCTCCAGCACTTCTTCCGCGAACTCATTGTTATGATTATAACTGCTGCCTTTGTTTTTCTTATAATTCGCTTTGCCGTCTATGATTTCCCCCTCCTTTCACGCTGATCCGGCGATGGCGCCGGGGCCCAAATCAACAAAAGCCGAGGCATAGCACACCATATCCTCATGTCCCGAACTCCTTGGCGAACTCAGTGCTGAGCTGCCCATAGGAGAGCAATTCTTTTTTAAACTTCTCTCGCTCCTCACCAGCAGTAATGTGTGTAGAGTCGGTAAAAGCCTTGTCTGTCACTTCCTCAAATGCCGAATGCAGATTATTGTCGTACCAATCCAGCTCCAGATCGGCGTCATTGCGGATGATCCGTACCATGTCATAGTCATGCTGACCATCCGTCTGATCCTTGGCCGTAATATAGACCAGCAGTTCCGGGTCATCTGCAGCACCGGGCCGCACCTCTACCTCAGCACAGCGCACTCCGTCAAGTTCAGTGAAGCGGCGTATTTTGGCATCCTTGATGTAGTACATGGTCTCCCTCCTTCCTTGCGAGTAGACGGGTTGCCCCATCTGTAGTTTTCGGAACGGACAGACATTTTATGCTTCTTTTCGGCATATATACTGATGAACTGGGGATTTAGTTTTTGATTCATTCCAACACTGGATGAACACGACAAAGAGAGGATGAACAGACATGTGCGGAATTACAGGTTTCATACAGTGGAACGGAGACTTAATGCATCAATCTGAGCTGCTGCTGAATATGACACAAACGCTCTCCGATCGCGGACCGGATGCTGCGGGTACCTGGATATCCAACCCGTGTGCCTTCGGACACCGAAGATTGAGTGTTATGGACCCGGAAAATGGTGCTCAGCCCATGATCCGGCAGCTGGAGGATATCACTTATACGATTGTATATAACGGGGAAATATATAACGCGCCTGAGCTGAAAAAAGAGCTGCAACAGCGCGGGCATTTTTTCCGTACACAATGCGACACGGAGGTGCTGCTCGAATCCTATATCGAATGGGGCCCTGAATGTGTGGATCGGTTAAACGGCATTTTTGCGTTTGCGGTCTGGGATAGCGAGCGGGAGCAGGTATTTCTGGCACGGGATCGGCTGGGAGTGAAGCCGCTATTTTATAGCCAAACCGAAGAAGTATTCGTATTTGGCTCAGAACCCAAAGCACTGCTCCAGCATCCAGCGGTAGAGGCAGCAGTGGACGCCGAGGGATTGGCCGAAATTTTTATCATCGGGCCTGCACGTACCCCCGGACACGGCGTCTATTCGTCTATGAAGGAGCTACGCCCCGGGCATACGTTAACCTACAGCCGCGACGGCGTGCGCATCCAAGCCTACTGGACACTGGAAAGCATTGCGCATGAGGATAACACCGAAGAAACGGCACTTAAGGTACGAGAACTGTTGCTGGATACGGTGGAGCGGCAGCTCATTTCGGATGTTCCAGTGTGCACCTTATTGTCTGGCGGGCTGGATTCAAGCGCTCTATCCGCATTAGCTGTCGATTATTACAAACGTACCGGGCAGGGACAAGTTCATACGTATTCGGTCGATTATGTGGATAACGACAAGCATTTTAAAGCCCATGCGTTTCAACCCGGAGCCGATGCTCCCTGGATTCAGCGGATGGTGGATGAATTAGGGACAAATCATCACTGGATTGAATTCGATACGCCAGAAGTCGTAGCAGCTCTGAACAACTCCACGCTAACGCGGGATTTACCCGGAATGGCGGACGTGGATTCGTCGCTATATCTCTTTTGCCGGGAGATTAAAAAAGGAGCTACGGTCGCTATTTCCGGCGAGGCTGCGGATGAAGTTTTTGGCGGATATCCTTGGTTCCACCGGGAGGATATGCTGAATTCGGGTACATTCCCGTGGGCAGTTGCACCCGATATGAGAGCCAGTCTGTTGTCTCCTGAGGTACGGGACTGGATCAAGCCGCTGGAGTATTTGAACGATCGCTACTCAGAAGCGGTAGGAGAAGTGCCGAAGCTACCAGGGGAAACAGGAAAAGCTGCGCAAATGCGCATCATGTCCTATTTGAACATCACCCGCTTTATGCCTACTCTACTGGATCGCAAGGATCGGATGAGTATGGGAGCCGGACTGGAAGTGCGGGTGCCGTATTGCGATCATCGATTGGTACAATATGTATGGAACATTCCGTGGAGTATCAAGATGACAGGCGGACGTGAAAAAGGTATTTTGCGCAAGGCGCTGGAGGGCGTACTGCCGGATGATGTGCTGTATCGCAAAAAAAGCCCATATCCCAAAACGCATAACCCTTCCTATCTTGAGGCTGTGAAAAAGCAGGCGCTGCAGCTGCTGGATGATTCCTCTTCCCCACTGCTCAAGCTGATCGATGCGCAAAAGGTACGTGATATTGCCGCCTCACCGGAGGCATCCACCAATCTGCCTTGGTTTGGTCAGCTGATGTCGGGTCCCCAGTTGTTCGCCTATTTGGCTCAAGTGGATAACTGGTTGCGCACTTACAAGGTAGCTATTCGATAAGCTACGCTGAATGCTGAAGCAATAGAGCTTCTAAGCGGCAGCGCAATTTTTCGCTGTGTACTATATGGGGAACAGAAAGTACCAAAAAGGCTATCCGCAGCTTATGACTGACGGATAGCCTGTTTTTCGTTATGTGAATGGGGGATGATTTCGCCCCTGTTACCAATGCTATGCCTGTGGATTACCCAACTTTGTTGCCAAATCACGCAGAGCTATCCCTCGGTGACTGATAGCCTGCTTTTGTTCCAACGTCAGCTCGGCCATTGTCTTTTCAAACTCTGGCAAATAAAACAGCGGATCATACCCAAACCCGCCGCTGCCGGCGGTTTCAGTAGTAATCCAGCCCTCCACAGAGCCTGTCGATTCCAACGTCTCGCCAGTCTGCGGATTATATAGAATCAAGGTACAGACGAATTGAGCCGTGCTTAGCAAAGGCTGTCCCGTATCATCACCCAGCTGCTTCGATTCTAGAACGTCGAGCAGCTTAATATTGTTTTCGTGATCGCTGGCACCTTCTCCAGCATAACGGGCAGAGTATACCCCCGGTGCACCGTCCAGCAAGTCCACGCAGAGGCCGGAATCATCGGCCAGTACGGGCAATCCGAGCACATCTCCAACCGCTTTAGCTTTTTTCAGTGCATTTTCGGCAAAGGTTTTGCCATCTTCAACGACATCAGGAATGTCGGGATAATCGTACATGCTTCTGACTTCCTTGCCAAACGGCGCAAAAGCATGCGCAAATTCCCGCACCTTTCCTTTATTCTTCGTAGCGACAATGACGATCGGGCCATCCAACCGCATTAGGCGCCAGCTCCTGTACGTCCAGCACCGATCTTATCAGCAATCGGTCCAAGCACTTCTTTTTGGCGCTCAATCATTTGCAGAATCCCTTGTTCGCCCAACCTAAGCAGTTGATCCAATTCGTTACGGTCAAATGGGCTTTCTTCACCTGTACCTTGCAGCTCAACATATTTTCCACTGCCAGTCATGACAAGATTCATGTCCACTTTAGCCTTGGAATCCTCTTCATAGTTCAGATCCAGCAACGCTTTTTCACCAACAACCCCTACGCTGACGGAAGCCAGAAAATCGGTAATTGGAAAAACAGGCAACTTGTGCTGGGTGGCAATTTTATTGACCGCAATCGCCAACGCTACGAAAGAACCGGTAATAGAGGTTGTGCGTGTTCCGCCGTCCGCCTGAATGACGTCACAATCCAACGTAATCGTTCGTTCACCAAGCGCCTGCAAATTGACCACCGAACGCAACGCTCTTCCAATCAGACGCTGAATTTCCATGGTGCGGCCTGTCAGCTTGCCACGCGCAGCTTCACGCTGATTACGGCTATGAGTCGCACGCGGAAGCATGGAATACTCTGCGGTCACCCAGCCCTTTCCTTGTCCCTTCATAAAGGGGGGTACGCGTTCTTCTACAGTAGCCGTGCAAATGACTTTCGTCTCGCCAACCTCTATAAAAACAGAGCCCTCCGCGTATTTATTTACTCCTGCTGTCAATTTCATCGGGCGCAGCTCATCACCGTTTCGTCCGTTAGATCTACTCATGCTTTTTCCTCCTACGTCGTATGCAACCTGTTCTTATATGTTTATTTTACCAAAGTGTGCAGGCAAAAGCACCCCAAGGACGATTCCCGCCCTTAAAGAGGGATTTCGTTAATATGTTGCGGCTTGGCTACAGGCTCTCCATAATTTTGATTATTTTGTCCAATTACGCTTTTTTCACCATTCAGTTCAATCCGAATTTTAGTTTTGACCGCATCATCTGAATTGTCTGCCGCTGTCAGCACAACCGATTCCAAAAATTCAGCAGGCACAGCTTCTCCTTTAGCAAACATATCATCTGAGAGAGATACCGTAATTACGTTGTCTTTGGAGCGTTCTACCGATTTCAGCGCCGTCTCCCCTGTCATCACTTCTTGTAACCCATCTTTGGTCTGCGGCCCTTGAATCAATTGATGCAGTGCTGACTGGACACGATCTTTCTCAGGGCTAACCAACCGTGTTACAGGTACATAGTATTGAACTCCAGCAGGAGAAGAGGAAGAGAAATACACAGTGACTGGACTGGAATCCAGGGGTGTCACGCCATGACCAATTTCCAAATTAATACCTACTGCACGCGTCAATGGATGATCCAGCGGTGTGCCGCCAACAGGCATTTCGTTCAGCTTTTTGCCCTCCACCCAGATCTGTACGCTCTCAATATCGGGACGGTCGGTTAGGGTCCAGGTCAAGCTCTCCATTAATTTTCGTTCTTCCTGTGGCTTATAGTTGGCGAAAGATTTGTTGAATTCGACAACAGCCAGCTTGTTGTTCTTGTCCACTGTCACACTTTTTACTTCTGTACCCTGGGGTATGACCCCTTTAAATCCCTCTGGTAATAATCCAGCATATGGCCCGCCCTCAACCAATGTTTCCAGCGCTGACTTGGCATCTGCCTGCACATCACCTGTAGCAATCGGTAAAGATACCGGGGCCAGCAAACCGTTATGGTCTTGCAAAAAAACAGCCCTCAGTTGCCCTGTACTGGCAGGTGCCTTTCCGGTTACAGCCTTAATCATAGACTGCTCTGTCGTGGACGGCGGGGGGTCAATAGATGCCGATTCGTCGCCGAAAAGGCTGCAGCCTGACAACAACAGGGGTAGGGATAGCAGTCCAGCTACAGAGGTCATACGCCATGGGTGTTTTATATTCATAAGTGAAGTTCCTCCCTAACAATTTTGTACAGATTGTACTAATATGTATACGAGCCTGGCGTAAAAAATAACTACTTTTTCAGCAGACTGGACACACTGATCATAATTGCAGTAGAAATCAGGATCTATACGAGAGGGGAATTTCAACTTTATGGACAAGAAAAAAGCACCATACAGCCTGAATAGTAAAAAGGTAGCCGATGCCACCCGCGAGTTGCTGCACAAGCGTGGTGTACACCTGACTGAAATCGCAGAACTGGTCATGCTTTTACAAAAAAAATATTACCCGACCCTAACGATGGAAGAATGTATTGAGAATGTGGACAAGGTGCTGATGAAGCGCGAGGTTCAAAATGCAGTGCTCACGGGCATCCAACTGGATATCCTTGCCGAACAGGGCGCTCTTCTTCCCCCTTTGCAGGACATGATTGAGAATGATGAGGGATTATACGGGGTGGATGAGATTCTGGCCTTCTCCATCGTAAATGTGTATGGTAGCATTGGATTTACCAATTACGGTTATGTTGATAAACTCAAACCCGGTGTGCTGGAACGCCTGAATAATAAAAGCCTCGGGCCGATCCATACGTTCCTGGACGACATCGTGGGCGCTATCGCAGCTTCGGCCAGCAGCCGTATCGCCCATCGCAAACAGGCAGAGCGCGAGCAGGAGCTTGGGGAAGAAAGTGCACCGAATACAACCCGTTAAACAACAACACGCTAAATTATAAACAACGCGTTGGAATACAACAGATATATACAGGGTTAGAGGAGAACTAGACATGGCAAACGTAACTGAAGGATATACATTCCATACGATGCAGGCTGACGATTATGATCAGGCCATTGAGCTTTGGAATGGCTTAGACGGATTAGGATTAAGCGAGGCCGACTCACCGGAGCGGATTGCACGCTTTTTACAACGGAACGAAGGACTTAGCTTTGTCTGTGAGTACAACGGAAACATTATAGGCACGATTTTAGCGGGTCACGATTCTCGCAGGGGGTTTTTGTATCATCTGGGTGTAGCCACAGCACATCGTGGTCAAGGGATCGCGCCCAGACTGGTGGATAAGGCGTTATCTGCTTTGCTGAGAGAAGGCATTGATAAATGTCATCTGTTTGTAATGGAGCATAACGCAGGGGGTCAACGCTTCTGGTCAGCTAACGGCTGGGAGAAACGGGATGGAATTTTACTATATTCCCGAGGGCTTGAATAGGGTCTAAGTGCTTGATCTATACAAATAGGAACGCCGGGTCTGATTCAAGTCGAGTTAGAAACGATCAGACCCGGTGCATAAAACTCACAACATATTGATTAGCAATCCTGACATTTCAAGCCCAGATTACCTTCATTCATAAATTACAATCCATTTTTTGGACGCAGTGCACGTTCTACAATTCCCAGCGTGGATTGACGAGAGAATAACCGGGACACCTGAGCTACCCAATAGTTCTGGCGACCGGAAATGATGTGACTACGCCCCTTTTCAAATGCTCTCAACGCGTTCTTCACAACGGTTTGGGGAGTTTCCCTAATTCCAACTGACGCTTCACTTGCGCCAACAATATCAAAAAAAGGCGTTTCTGTTGAGCCTGGACAAAGGGCCAGAACTTTAAGCCCCCGTTTCCGATTTTCGGCCCATAGCGCTTCAGTAAAAGAAAGCACAAATGCTTTGGTTGCTCCATACACCGCCATATAAGGATCGGGCTGAAATGCAGCTGTGGAAGAAACATTGATTAATCCACCATCCCGCTTACGCAATAAATCAGGCATAAATGCATGTGTGATGTCGACTAAAGCAGCCACATTGAGCATCACTTCCTCATGCTGTCGTTCTCCTGAAACCTGCTCAAAGTATCCATAGGTGGCAAAACCGGCGTTGTTAATCAAGAGATCTACCTTTAGCTGTTGCTTTTGAACCTCCTGATGCAATGCTTGTGGTGCTCCTGGTGTGGAAAGATCCATCGCAATCACCGTTGCTTTTACGTTATATTTAGCTGAGAGTTCTTTAGCCAGCGTCTCTAATTTGGTTTCATTGCGTGCAACCAAAATGAGATTACATTTCTTAGCTGCGAGCGAATAGGCAAAGGCCTCGCCAATACCGGATGAAGCCCCTGTGATCAGAGCTGTTTTGTTTGCGTACATAAACATGATGATAACCTCCATAGTATCATAGTTTTATTTTAGAAACATTGTTACCACTACTCTATAATGAACTGAAGTCATCTACTATGACGACCTCAGTACACTTCATATTTACGATGGGGATGAGGATTTTTTAAATGCTACGAGCGTATTCTTCAGTGTAAATGTATACACTCCTTGAGCCATATCTACATCTGAAAAATGACCTGCAAACTGAAGATGTATGACTCCATGTAAAGCAGACCACAGCATTCGGACAACCAACAGCGGATCTTCCTCTTTCAGTGCCCCTATCTCCATAGCATGTGTGACGGTGTGCAGAATTCGTGACAATGCCGTTGTGGTACCCTCCAAGCTCTGTTCATCCGGCTTGAAATCAGATAATGCACCGCCAAACATCATTTTGTAATAAGCTGAATGAAGCTGCGCAAATTCCCAGTACGCCCAGCATAGAGCTTCAAGATCAGCGAGTACGCTTTCGGTAACAGGTACTTGCTGGAAGGATTCAGCCAATAGCCGACATCCATCCAGGTACATCTCATTGGCAAGACCGTCCTTACTACCAAAAATACTGTAAATGATCTTGGTGGAACAGCTTAATTTCTGCGCAACTCGCCGCACGGTCACGGCCTCTGGCCCTTCTTCCGCAAGAAGGATGCATGCCGCATCGATGACATTTTTACGTAGCAATTGCTGCTGCTGTAGCTTCACTTCCGAATAGGTTTTATAGGGATGCGATGGCTCGGACATGATTCAATACACTTCCTTTTGCTTATTAAGAACTGTCGCTTGATGCTACTATAATAAATTAAAGAGCTACACAAGATTTTAGGAAACAATGTTTCTGTTAAGAATCATAGTATTCTAAGCTTGAGTGTTTGTCAAATGAAAAAAAGAACGCAATGAGTAGGTACACTTACCGCGCTCTGGTTGAATACTTAAAAATGAAGCTATGTTTGGCGTTCATGATTAGAAGGCAATGCCTACTCGTGTACGGACAAATTCGTAACTCTTGCATTGACGATAGGTAAAATCAGCCGTATCCGCGGTGGTAATTTGTGAGCCACCTTCAGGCAAAAAATCTTTTTCCACACGATAAATCCCTGTCCGCGCTCCATCCGGCAGATAGGTTGGACATACGATTGTCCAGTCTAGTGCTGATTCACGCAGCAATTCGTACACTCGCCGATGTTCCTCAGCCGCACGAGTGCTGCGTCGCCGGGTCTCGGAGGACTCGTACCGATACAGGTCTGGTTCGGTCCGGCTTTGTAAAATCCCTGCCGTTCCTACCGTAATGAGCCGGGAAATGGACCGCTCCTGCATGAGCCGGATCAGCAGGGCTATATTAGCGGATAAGGTAGTCGTTCCATCCGTATTCAGCGCACTGATCACAGTCGTCGCCCCACCCTTCAGCGCTTGTGCTACGTCCTCTGCATTAGTGGCATCGCCTTGTACGATTTGCAGCTGATTCCCGTATCCGGGTGCGTAATCCTCCAGCTTGTCCGGTGAACGAACAAGGATCGTAACGGCATGGCCGTCCGCTAATGCATAATCTAATATGTACCGTCCTACGCGTCCGGTAGCTCCCAGCAGCAGCAAATTCATAAAATCCTCTTTTCCGGCATGCATGCCGCTTGTCATGTTGCTCTTGTCATGTCACTTTGTTGGTTAACTTTCCGCGACTATTGACGGCAAAGGGGATAGAAGCGCGTGATTGAGTCCGTCTCGCTCATAGAGGCCCGTTCACGGCGCACCAGTTCCACCAGATGAGCCAGCGTCTCGGACATGGCAAACCTTAGCTGGTGAATACCCAGCTTGCCACCGAACATGGCCATGCACAGCTCATAGGCTGTGCTGCCCTCCGGTTGGATCAGCTGCTGGAATTTCTCCAGCCGTTCTTCATGATGCGCCAGCAACGCTTGCGTCCGCTCCCGAAAATAACCAAACGGATTGCGGTGCCCCGGATATGCCCACGCTACCTCCAGCTCGCCTAGACGCTGCAAGCCGTCTACATAAGACTTCAACGGCTGGGCATCACTGTCTGGCAGCAGACTGATATTAGGAGAAATCTGCGGCAAAACTGCGTCACCGCAGAGGATAACGCCACTATTCGGGTCATATAAGGACACATGTCCGGGCGCATGTCCTCCTGTCTCGACGGGGAGCCAACTGCGTTCACCCCATTCCAGACGAGCGTCCATTCCGGTAGGAATAACGGTAATCTCAGGCTGTGGATTTACTTGCAAATATGCCTGCCGCATATGTAATTCCAAGGCCGACACTAGCTCCAAAGGAAAGCCATGCTGGACAAAAAAGCTGGGAAGCCTGTTCTCCATAGCGACCGTCGACTCTGGAGCGTCCCACATCATCATCGCTTCCTTATGGCTTCGAGCTGACATATGTACACGAGCCTGACTTTGCTGCTGCATCCAGCCCGCCAATCCGTAATGATCGGGGTGATGATGAGTCACCACAATGTCAGAGATATCCCCAAAAGACATCCCCAGCTGTTGGAAGACATGCGCCCATTCTGCCTCAGTGTCCATATTGCGCGGCCCCGGGTCTACAATCGTAAAACCGTGCTGTCCCTTGAGCACATAGCTATTCACCCAGCGCAGCGGAAAGGACATGGATATTTTGACCTGAAAGCCTCCGTCTATTCGCTCACACGGTGTAAGCTCTGGCAATTTCATGGCTTCCATCCGCCTTTCTGTTTTAAGCCCGCACGCCGACAAAAATCATTCGAGGCGAAGCATCTTCAATATATTGATCTTCATTATAGCTTCCGTGTACCTGCTCTACAGATAGTCCGGCTTGCTCTAGCAATCCACGAAACTTTTCATATGGATATAGCTTCACTCGTTCATGATACACGCGCGCAGGTTCTCCCTCAGTAGGAGTCGTGCCCAGAGCAGAGGCTACCTCAGTGCCCGCAACGGATGCAGCTGACCGGATCGCAATTTGTTTTTTCACAAAGCCATCTTCAATGACCCGATGCTCCTCAATCCAATTCCCTTCATCCTCCCGTGACGAATGCGGTACCAAATGAGCGGTTACATAAGCAGGGTTCAAATAATCTATGATAAAGCGTCCTCCCGGCTTCAACAGCCGATATATTTCCTTTAATACTTTAAGCTGCTCCTCATCCTTTTCAAAATAACCGAAGGAGGTGAACAAATTCATCACCGCGTCATAGCTTTCATCCAGCGGCACCTCTCTCATATCCCCTTGATGCCAACTTACCCGCCCTTCGGAATCAGCTGCACGAGCCTCTCTCAGCAGCACATTGGAAAGGTCTACACCTGTCACCTTATAACCTGCATCTGCGAGCGCAAGCGAATGACGGCCCATCCCACAGCATAAATCCAATACGCTGGAGCCTTGCGGTAATTTGAGCCAGGAGATCATTTTTTGCACTTCCTGATAGGCTCCCTGAAAGTCGCGATGCTTGTATACCAATAAATAATCTTCCCCAAAGCTTTGCTCGTACCATTCTGCCATATCGTTTCTCCTCCATGAACTCATTTCGCTCTATTACATACTATATTAGCTTTTTCAAACTGGAAACTCAAAAGCATTACGAATAAGAGTTTTACAAAAAATCCTGAACAACAAACATGTTACAATAATCGTTATTTGAATCCATTTCATAATACCTTCAGTAGCTTTAATAAAGAGTACATATAGATCAAAATGGTTTAATCATTTATGAAATGGATTCATTTGAGCTTAAATATTCATAGGAACTTCATACCAACTTCATGTGATTCACCCCATTTTATCATTAAAATGATTCATGGGAACGCCTTTAGAAGGATTCATAAGAGAAAGGAGCGGGGAAGTTATGATTCAAATTGGACTTACGGGTTGGGGCGATCATGATGACTTGTATCCAACCGGCACCAAAGCTAACCAAAAACTAAGCGTCTATGGAAGCCATTTTCCGGTAGTAGAGATGGATAGTTCTTTCTATGCAGTGCAGCCCACAGATCGTATGGCACGCTGGGCGGCGGAAACCCCTGACTCTTTTTCATTTCTCGTCAAAGCCTATCAAGGTATGACTGGACATACCCGCGGCAAGCAGCCTTACTTCAAAACAATAGATGCCATGTACGAAGCACTGCATGCATCTATACAGCCTCTTCGCGAAGCGGGCAAGCTCAAAGCCGTGCTGTTTCAGTACCCACCCTGGTTCGACTGTACACGAGAGAATGTCGCTGTACTGCGAGACACGAAAAAAAGGATGGGAGAGGTCCCATCCGTACTTGAATTCAGACATCAAAGCTGGTTCACACCCGATTTTCGGAAACAAACGCTGGCATTCATGCGTGAAGAAGGCTGGATACACAGCGTATGCGACGAGCCGCAGGCGGGACCGGGGTCGGTTCCCATTGTGCCGTTGGCTACAGACGGCAATCTGACAATCGTACGTCTCCACGGACGGAACATATCGGGCTGGAATCAAAGCTCCGCGCCTAATTGGCGGGAGGTTCGTTATCTGTATCGGTACAATGAACAAGAATTGACCGAATGGAGAGACAGATTGCTGGAGCTGGAGCAGCAAAGCCGTGAGGTGTGTGTTATTTTCAATAACAATTCAGGTGGAGACGCCGCTGCTAACGCCAAGCAGCTCATGACCATGCTTGGCATGGACCCTCAACCTTTTCCCCTTCGCAAGCCACCCAAAGAGGATAACGGACCGGAACAGCTTGAACTATTTTGAGGAACGGGCTGAGGGTGGGGAGTTGGAAATAGCCTCCTTGAGCTTACGTGCATTATCCAGTAAATGCGCGTCGTCGGGTAAATAGCGTAAAGCGGTTTGGTTATGCTCATACGAAGCGTCCAGCTGACCTACATGGGCATAGCAATAGCTAAGCCGCACATGAGGTAACCAGGAGTAGCATGGTAGTGGAACAGGTCGCATACCCGGAAGGTGATGCTGTTGCTCCAATGCCTTTTCATACCAGTATGCGGCGGTGGTCCATTCGTTTCGTGTGAAAAACCAGTCACCGATCATGCAGCACAAGTCTGATTGCGGTACATCGTATCGAAAGGAGCGTAACAGGCTATCCAGCTGTTGCTCCGGCTTCCCGAGGTGAAGATAGCATTCTGCCGACCGCGCACAAGCGGTAATCCGATCCTCACGGTAGCCGCTTGGCTCCTCCAACAGATGGTTGAACGCCTCTGCCGCCTCGGAATATTCTTTACGGTCAAAACATTCATTGGCGTGCAAATACAGCAGACGCCCCTCCAGCTTGCCGCTTTCGCTGATCCACCGGGCGAGAATACGTTGGTTACGGAGCGTGTGGTCTTGCATTCGGCGGTGAGTTACTGCCACATCCGAATGCACGATTTGCCCCTGAGGTATCACCAGATCCTCATGCAGACGCCCTTCCCAGCGGTATTGTCGCTCACGCTTCACGAGACGGATACGGCGTGAGGTGAACAACAGTTCACCCTGCTCCCCCTCTGCCAAATGAAGTGGCATTACCACTGCGTCGATATCCATTGACAAACGCCGCTTCAAGGCACGCAGGCGCTCACGGTCCGGCTCCAGCAGCACATCGTCCGCATCCATCCACATGATGTAGGAACACGCCGCCTTGTCAAACGATTCATTACGGGCGGCTGCAAAATCATCCCTCCATTCAAACGTATATAGCCGATCCGTATAGCGGGCTGCTATCGTCTTCGTCTGATCCGTCGATCCCGTGTCCACAATGATGATTTCATCCATCAGGTCTGCGACCGAATCCAGACAGCGGGCCAGTGTCTGCTCCTCATTTTTTACGATCATACACAAGCTGATAGTCATTGGATGCTCAGTCATGACTTCACGTCATCCCCTTTACCTTTGGCTGATTCTGCCGTCGTTTTTCCAGTAGACTCGCCATCAGTATATGCCCCTCTCCTTTCAGCCTGCGTCTTGTCTAACTGTTCGACACGTGCATACCTTTGCAACGGCAAAAGTTGTTCCTCCATATGCCGGATTCGCTGTACCGCCTTGTCGAGTGCGGCCTTTCGCTGATTCATTTTGCGAACATGCTGCTGCTCCACCAGTCGAAATTGCTCCTCGTCCAGTTTCATCCATTCATTCAGATGCTCTACCCCTGGTTTGGCCTCACGCAGTTCTTTCGACTTCTTGCGGCCGGCAAAGCACAAATATTTGTGATGCACCTCCAGCGCTTGTTCATCAAAATAAGGATACAACACACGGGAGAGGCTCCCAGCATAGTAAGTCCGCTTGTGATCATGAAACGGATGGTATCCATAAGGTACAGACAAGACGAGCGTTCCCTTTTTATTCAACAAGCGATAAGCATGAGCCAGCAGGGTGTCGGGATGCGCAAAATGTTCCAAAATCTCCCCTAAAATAATGGTGTCAAATCCACCGGGAGGACGCTCAAATTGTGAAATGTCCTTTAACTGAAAGTGGACTCTTCCCCGGACGGGTGCGGATTCCTGGCGAAGTTCTTTTTTTGCATAAGAAATGCTGCCCTCTTCCAAATCAATGGCCGTTACCTTAAATCCTTCCCGCCCAAGCAAAATGGACGTTATGCCCTGACTGCACCCAACATCCAGCACAGTATGGCCCTGTACATGGCGGCAAATCCAGTGAATTCTATTGCGGGTGGCTTCATGGGACTCTTCCGAATTGATTTGCCCGTAATAACGTTCATTTACCTGATCACGGTTAGCCAACAGCGGCGCCCCCCCCATCACCGGGATGCCCCAAGATGACGACATGTCCACCTGTACAATGTGCAGTCGCATTACGTGTATCGAAGACCAGCGGGGCATGGTCGACCAGCTGTTGGTAATCCACCACAGAATGGTCTGTCGTGATGACTACGATATCTGCACTTTCCCATAACTGGGCATTTGCTGTTCGAGAGGAGATTGCTTCACCGTTCAGCTTAAAGCTCGATACATACGGGTCGGTGAAGCTCACCGAAGCTCCCAGTTTTATTAGATGTTCAAACAGGACAAGAGCTGGGGATTCCCGAACATCATCAATGTCCTTTTTGTAGGCCACACCTGCCAGAATAATTTTGGCTTTGTTTATGGCTTTACCTTTCTGAGCGAGCATGGCTTCAATTCGCTCCGCGATATACAGCGGCATACGCCGGTTCATGCGATCTGCCAAGTCCACGAATTCCAGTGGAAAACCATGCTGCTCGGATTTCCATGACAAGTATAGCGGATCAACCGGGATACAGTGCCCCCCGATCCCAGGTCCCGGATAAAAAGGCATATAACCGAATGGCTTGGTTGCCGCCGCATCCAGTACCTCCCATATATTGATGCCAATTTTCTCACAGGCGGCTGTCAGCTCATTAACCATTCCAATGTTGACGCTGCGGAATGTATTCTCGAACAGCTTGGCGGCTTCCGCCACGGTTGTCGAGCTGACTGGTACAATCTGGTCCAAAAAGGACCCATAAAAACCTACTCCCGCTGCCAGACAATCCGGTGTGCAACCGCCGATCACCTTGGGTGTGTTGCGAATGTTAAAATGAACGCTGCCCGGATCAACACGCTCCGGTGAAAAGCACACATAAAAATCCTTACCTACTGTCCAGCCCCTGCGCTGCTCTATCACCGGCCGAATCAGTTCCTCGGTCGTTCCCGGATAGGTGGTGCTTTCCAGAATCAACAGTGTTTGTCTACGCAAATGAGGTATGGCCTGATCAATAGCCGTTTCAATATAGGACGTATCCGGCTGGTGTCCGTCCGTCAATGGCGTAGGCACGCAGATCACAACGACATCCGCATGCTCCAGCACCTTGATATCCGTAACCGGATGCAATTGCTGCCCGATCAGACCTTCCAATGCATCATCGCCAATGTCTATGATGTACGACTTTCCTTGAAGGAGCTTGGCTACTTTGACGGGATCGGAATCCACACCATATACATCATAACCAGCCTTTGCCATTTCCACTGCCATGGGCAGCCCTACATAACCGAGGCCGATGACCGCAACCTTTACAGTTCCTTTAGTTATTTTTTCCATAAGCTGCAAAATACCCACCTCTTTCATCGTTACTCCATGCCTCTCAATAGCTCAGCAATTCCAGCGCGGTTCATCAACTCATCGTCCGAGCGATATTGATCGAAGCTCACTCGTTCCAATCCACCATATTGGCTCAGTAAGCGTTCGTCTGCTTGCTGGGGAAGAATAACAAAATAACGATCATCATAGCGATACGTGTGCGGCACCTCATAGGGCGAAATCAGCACCTCATGCAGCTTTTCTCCACCACGTATACCAATCTCCTTCACTTTCAACGCAGGCTGCCCCGCCTGTTCTTTCATCACTTCTGCCAGATCTGCAATATTGCAGCCCTTCATTTTCATCACAAGTGTCTCTCCCCCAATCGCCGTGACAGAAGCCTTCAGCAGCAAGCCAATCGCCTCTCCGAGCGTGAGGAAAAAGCGTGTCATATCTGGACTCGTCAGCGTTAAATCCTGCCCTTCCGCGATCTGGCGCTTGAACAGGGGCACGACACTTCCACTCGTCCCCAACACGTTGCCGCCACGAATACACACAAAGCGAGTACGCTCACTTAAAGTGTTGGCGCGGATCATCAGTCTTTCACCTATCGCCTTCGTCATGCCATATACATTCACCGGGTCTACCGCCTTGTCTGTAGAGACATCAATTACCTTGGCGACTCCCTGTTCAATACTGGCCCGGATCACATTTTCCGTACCGTGTACGTTCGTCTTGAAAGCCTCTTCCGGCTGTCTCTCACACACGGGGACATGCTTTAATGCCGCCAAATGGAAAACATAGTCCACTCCGCGACATGCCTCCTGCAATGCCTGAAGATCTCGAATATCTCCAATAATGAAATTCAGGCGCGGATCAGATTGAAATTGCCGCTGCATGGCAATCTGTGCAAATTCACCGCGTGAGAAAATGCGAATTTCCGTCGGTCCCTCCTTTAGCAATTCAGCAGTTAGGCGTTGCCCCCAAGATCCTGTTCCTCCGGTCACCAGCAGTTTTTTTCCTTTGAACAATATAATCTCCTCCTGACCGTTATGAATTGGCAATGCCTGTTCCCAGAAATTCAGCCAGCACAGCATTCATTTCATTCTCTGACAGCCGATCCTTCTCTGGCACTTTTTTCACCGAAGTATTGGCGGCATGAATGACGTTCACATAGTTGCGAAGCGGAATGACCTCATGCGGCAGCTCCGTTACATATCCGTGCGTACCCTTCCCAGGAATGACGACACGGTAATCATTTAGAAAATCCTCCACTTGATAGCGAAACACATAAAAAGAAGGCGAACGGTGAAACACCGGTGCCATCTGCCCCTCAACCGCATCCCACAGGTAACCCATCTGGTTCACCAACGCAACCGTCTCCGGTTGAAACTTGTAATCATGCAACTGTTGTACAAATGACTGGTGATACAAATCGTCAGAATCAATTCGAGCAATGAGCAGTTCGTCCGCGTCTTCGATATACGCATTGATACGACGTTTACTTTCAATGCTCGTACCAAAACGAATGTGGTCGGGAATGGGCTCATGCTTGGCCAGTTCCTCTTCCACAATGTCACTGCATCCGCCCGCCAGCTTGACGACAGATAAGAAATCCGTATTTGTCTGACTGAGTAAACTACGCAGCGTAAAGGTTCTGAATATATCCAGTCGCTCACTGATCCACTCACGTGTCAGGCGGTTGGGGTTCATTCCATAGTTATTAAAATTAATTTCAATTACAATCTTGCGATTCATTGATCTTCCTCCCTTTCAACCGTCTTCTCTCAAGTTATGAAGACGCTTTTGAAACGGCACGTACAGATGCAACGAATCTTGTAAAAATAGGTAGAATCCAAAAAGAATAGCCGTTCATACAAAAACCTTTTCGCTTTCGACATATGATAGATTACAAAGTTTTTTACTCCATCTGAAAAGTTGAACAAGCAGGGAACGACAGGGAGGTAACATGATATGACGAATCCAAGGTATCTGGAGATTGACGAGGTACTGAAACGATTGAAGCTGGCACTCGATCAGCACCAGTCCTTTTCGCTCATTCGTATTGGGGATGGTGAAAATTTGGTGTTGGCGCAGGACACCGTCTGGCCGATGGAAAAGGTATTACAGGAACGTTGGGCGGTCAAAGCCAATCTCGGTCAAAAGGGACTGTTTCTACCGAATACGGAATTACGGGACGCGGTGGCTGAGGCAGTGAGCAAAGCCAGCATTGCTGGCATTTTGCCATATGATGACGAATCTATTAAAGCACCATCCTATATGAAGCGGGAGCTGACCGATCAGGTTTTTGCTCACTATGCTCTTTCCCCCGCGCTGACCTGTCACGCCTGCCTGAATCGGTATTTGGCTGAGACACCCGCTTTCTGGGACATGCTGAAAAATCGACGCATTCTGCTAGTCACCCGAGCGGCTGCTGAAGTAAAGCCTGTTCTTGAGGCCGATCCGTACAAGCTGCATATCGCGCACACGCTGGCATTTCATCAATATGAACAAATGCCCGAAACACTCCAATGGATCGCAGCACATAAAGATGACTTTGATATTGCGCTGTTCTCTTGTGGTGTCAATGCAGTCGTGTTAGCACAAAAAACAGCAGAGCTAACTGGAAAAATAGGTATAGACTTCGGCAAGGCGATTAATATCGTCATGTTTGGCAAAGCTAATTAATAGATAAAATAATATTTGTGAAAAAATCCACTTAGCAAGTAATCTTTGCTCCGTATATCAAAGAAGCACCAGCAAAATTCAATGGGCTGGTGCTTTTTGATATCATATGTTGTTCTAAAGTCCGTGATCGAAAAGAATAATCCATATAAAGCTTTGGGCCCTTGCTTGTTTAGAAATAGAATTTGAGATTTCCTGTCACTTCTTTTACAATATTACAGAAACTAGCATTCATTTAGATATCACGAGGAGGGTGTTAAAATGTCACATAACAAGAGATTGAAGACATACCCACTTACAAAAGCAAAGCATGTAAAGGTTCATGGTCGAACTACGCACACACGTACACCTCTTACTCTGTTTTGGACAGGCAGTGGCATTGAATTGAATATCAAAGGCTCAGAGCTGTGGATTGAAATTGAGGCCGATTACCAGGTGTATGAACCCTGGATCAGTATTGTCATCAATGGTGTTCCGATGAGTCGCCTGATGGTGACCGCAGGACGACATTGGATCTGTGTTTTGAGAGGGTTGAACCCTGATACGGTCAAAAATGTCCGTGTAGTCAAGGATGTCCAGCCTATGAGTTCGGACTCGCGCTGCTTGTTGCAAATCCATGCCCTGAAGGTGGACGGGGAATTACTGCCAGTCACTGATAAGTCCCTCAAGGTGGAATTTATCGGTGACAGCATTACCTCGGGAGAAGGAACGATTGGAGCGAAGGAGGAGACAGACTGGGTTCCCATGCTGTTCACAGCACTACGCAATTATACAGCCATAACAGCCGAAGCACTGAATGCGGACTACCGAGTGTTATCACAAAGCGGATGGGGTGTCCTAACAAGCTGGGATAATAATCCGCATGCAAACATACCCGCATATTATGAGCAGGTATGTGGTGTGCTAACCGGTGAGAGAAATGAAGCATTAGGGGCATTTTCAGATCATGATTTTACCTCATGGCAGCCGGACGTGGTCGTAGTGAATTTGGGGACTAATGACGGAGGAGCCTTTTATTCTCCTGCATGGACGGACCCAGCAAGCGGGAAAGTGTACAAGCAACGCTTGAACGAGGACGGCACATTCAATGAAGAAGATTTACAATCTTTTGAAAGCGCTATCGTACGTTTTCTTGTCAAGCTTCGGACCTGCAATCCTGCTGCCCATATTGTGTGGGCCTATGGGATGCTGGGTACTCCGATGATGCCCTCAATCTACCGAGCGGTAGACGCATACAAAAAAAGAACGAGGGATCGGAATGTGTCGGTATTCCAACTGCCTAACACGACGGAAGAAACGATAGGATCTCGCAGCCATCCCGGGCTCTCCGCCCATGCCAAAGCAGCAGATGAGTTGACAGTGTATTTGCGAGAGATTCTAAAGAGATAGAATCCGAGAAACACAATCAACTCTGTAGAACACGCTCATAAAGCAAATTACAACAACTAGGTCATTTGTGCTCTGGGTGTTGTGGTTAAAAATCATGGCCACGAGCCTGCGGCAAATGTCTGCCCCAGACTCGTGGCTGATAAGCTCGGAGCGCAGCAACCTAATCATAGGAAAACTATGAACAGTCAGTGAATTCTTAATAAAAAATCCTTGTCTGATATATTTACAAAAACGGAGTCGAAGCGATGCCCGTGAACACCTCTGGACCATTACGAACAGTGGTCGATACACCAGAAATATAAGAAGAATATACGGTTTGTATTGCCCAGGGAGCGGACAGATCCTGTGCATTAAAAGCTTGCGTTTCATTAGATCCCGTCACGCCCAATACCCCCTCGGCGCGGTAGACTACTTCGCTCGGATTATAGTCGGCTCCACGCACAATTTCAACCGCATACGTATCACCAAGCTCACCGATCAGACCAATGGAACCACTAAAAGTTACAATCGGACCCGGTACAAGAAAGGTTCGCAGGGTGATCAAACCGAACCGCTCCGGTATAGGACCCAGCTGTATATCGGGACCCTCACCTGTTTTTGATGAATTGGTGGAGCTTCTCATATCCAGAAAAAAACCCATACCCTATCCCTCCAAATTGCAAGATACTCCATGCTATGCAAGAAATTCTTTAGCGTATTGGACAAATTAGTAATAAATCTATCAATTCAGCTCAAAATAACCGATAGTAATTACATATGGTATAAATATCAGAAATGAATATGTAGATAGAAAGCAGGGGTTTGATGAAACAACTGAAACGACTGAAAACATTAACACTACGCAAGAAATTGACAGCAGCATTTCTACTGGTCATGCTTGTTCCTAGTATTATTGTGGGCTCTTTCTCCTATCAGGCAGCGTACAACCAGACAGATCGCCAATTACTGGACAGTGCAACGTCTAGCGTTACCGCATCTGATCGTGCTGTTACTCAAACGATTCAGGCCAAAATCGCTGATCTCGAATATTACTCTACAACGATGACGGTTAGTGATAACAGTGCTGAAGCAGATGATGCCATTCTGAAAAAATTACAAGTATATTTAAAAATGCATGCAGAAGCTGTTGATATGTTTGTCGGAACTCCCGAAGGTAAACTCATTATTGGCAAAGCCGTAGGCTCCACAAACGATCCTCGTGAGCGTCCGTGGTACAAACAGGCCATGGAGAAACCCGGACAAACCGTAATCAGCCCTGTTGGACTCAATACGGCTAAGGTCCCCGTTGTGTATATTTCACGCACACTTCCCGACAACAGCGGCGTTCTCGGTCTTTCCCTGAACCTGAATAATTTAAAAGAAATCACAAAGTTAAAAATAGGACAAAATGGTTTTATTATGATATTGGATGGTACCAAACGTATCGTAACCCACCCGACAGAAGTCAGCGGAAGTACCAAAATGGGGGAAACGATACCCAAACTGTTTGCCTCCGAGGAAGGTAGCTTTAGTTACGATTTTAATGGCGTAGACAAACACCTGATTTTCAAAACTAATGCGCTGACGGGCTGGAAAATTGCCGGAACGATGGACAAAGCAGAAACCAGTGCCTCCGCCCAGCCGATTCTTATCACGACGATCATCGTGTTGGTGATTGCAGCCATCATCATTGGTGTACTCGCAATGTGGCTAATCAGCAGTATACTTAAGCCCATCCAAAGATTACGTAATTCTATGGATGCCATCAGCAAAGGTAATCTTTCGATTAACGTAGCTACGACCAGTACAGATGAAATTGGTGAATTATCAAGATATTTTCAACAAATGGTAGATAACCTGCGTAACATGATTAAAGAAATTCAAGCGATGACAGGCAATTTGTCGGCATCCTCGCAGGAGCTTGCAGCAGGTGCAGAACAAACGACCCGGGCTATCGAGCATGTGACCATAGCCATTCAAGATGTGGCTGCAGGCAGCGAACGCCAAGTGGGCAGCGCTAAAGCTAATCAGACACGGGTTAGCGACATGGCAACAGACATCACCGCGATGACTGAAACTATGGCTGAAATGACCACTTACTCCACACAGGCCATTCAGGCGTCGGATGCAGGCAGTGAGCATATCGGCAACAGCGTCGTCTCCATTGACGGCATTCGTACTACCGTGGAAGAACTGGATACGATTATCGGTGCTTTGAGTGACCGATCTGGACGAATCGGAACGATCGTCACTGTCATTACGGAAATTGCCAGCCAGACTAATCTGCTCGCATTGAATGCTTCCATTGAGGCAGCACGCGCAGGAGAGCATGGCAAAGGTTTTGCTGTCGTGGCGACAGAGGTCCGCAAGCTGGCTGAAAACTCAGCTCATTCCGCACAACAAATTCGTGAACAAATTCAAGGGATACAGAACGGTGTGTCTGAAGCTCTGGTTGCTATGGAATCAGCGAAGGAACGCGTAAATGATGGTATCAATTCCATTGACCTATCCGGTCGCTCCTTCTCTCGCATCCGTAGAGCAGTAGCCAAATCAGCGAAGCAGCTTGATAACGTCGCAGCTTCTACCGCTGGCGTCGCAGATGGAACGAGTACAGTCGTCAGCAGCATGGAGGAAATTACACGCATCGCTGAAGAAGCGGCATCCCATACGGAGACCGTGTCCGCAGCCGCAGAGGAGCAGCTCGCCTCCATGGAAGAGATCGGTTCGTCTGCCGCAGATTTGACCCGTCTGGCGGAGCAGCTTCAAGATTTACTGACACAATTCCAATTAGATGAAACAAAATAACCGTTCCAACCGATAAATACAGAGAAAGAGTCTTCACAATGAAGGAGGGTTGGAACATGGATATCGCAGCATTATCAACAGGTATGAGTCAGGCCAGCTTAGCTCAAGCCGTAAGTGTGAAAGTATTAAGTATGGCTAAGGATCAGGCCAGTGAACAAGGACAGGCTTTAGTGCAGATGATGGAAAAAAGCGTACAGCCTCATCTCGGGGGTCAACTGGACATTCGCGCATAAGTGCATCCATATGCTTGGTTAGGGGCGATTCTGCTCAGGTCTGAACAGACCCGGGTAGAATCGTTTTTTTATCTCCCTATTTTTCGTTCAGCACAAAACGTAGTAAACTAGAAATATCGTCCACGACCTCGGTTCGGAGGATAGCGCAACATTCACACGATTTACATTGAAAAAGGAGGATACATAGTTTATGAGTTATTCCGAATATTTTGAAAAAGCCAGAGAGCAACAACTAGGCGAGTTACAGGAGTGGTTGTCCATTCCGAGTATCTCAGCATTATCGGAGCACAAAAAGGACATTAACCAAGCAGCTGATTGGCTGGCTGCCAAACTGACTGCTGCCGGTCTGGAAAACGTTGAAATCATTCCAACCAAAGGGCACCCGCTGGTATATGCCGATCATTTGCACGCACCTGGTAAACCAACGATCCTCGTGTATGGACACTATGATGTACAACCCGTAGACCCGCTTCACCTGTGGGAAACGCCGCCGTTTGAGCCATCCATCCGTGATGGAAAATTGTATGCGCGCGGAGCGACAGATGATAAAGGACAGGTTTTCTTGCACATTAAGGCAGTTGAGGCCATTTTGAAGCAGGAAGGCAAATTGCCGCTGAACATCAAATTCTGCATTGAAGGCGAGGAAGAAGTGTCCAGTCCGAACTTGCTTGAGTTTTTACAAACTGGAGCTGAACGTCTGGCTGCCGATGCTGTACTGGTGTCCGACACTTCCTTGATCGAAAAAGGGAAGCCTGCCATTTGCACAGGTTTGCGTGGACTATGTTCACTGGAAGTCGCCATTCACACGGCGAACACAGATCTACATTCCGGCTCTTTCGGTGGCGGCGTGCCGAATGCCCTGCATGCTCTGGTGTCCTTGCTGGCAACCCTGCATGACGACAAAGGCCGCGTTAGCGTCGAAGGATTCTACGACGATGTCGCTCCATTATCGGCAGAGATGAGAGAAGAATTCGTGAAGCAAGGCTTCAATGAGAGCAAGCTGCAACAAGATCTTGCACTTGATTCCCTCTATGGCGAAGAAGGATTCAGCTTCGTTGAGCGTGTTGGGGCGCGTCCGACACTAGAGCTGAACGGCGTGTACGGCGGCTTCCAAGGGGAAGGCACGAAAACGGTCATTCCGAAAGAAGCTCATGCTAAAATCACGTGCCGCTTGGTGGCTAACCAGAATCCGCAAGACATTCTGGACAAAATCGAGCGCCATTTACGCGCTCATGTTCAGGCAGGAGCTACTCTGGATATTCAACAGGGTGAAAAAGCAAACGCCTTTAACATCGACCCGTCACACGCGTTTCTGCAAGCGGCAGCCGATGCTTTTGAGAAGGTATACGGTGTGCGTGCCCTCTTTACCAAGGATGGAGGCTCCATCCCAATCGTGGAAACCTTCTCCCGTGTGCTGACTGCCCCAGTCGTGCTGATGGGCTTCGGCTTGCCAGATGAGAACCTGCATGCGCCTAATGAGCATTTTAACTTGGATAATTTTGATAAGGGTCTGCTGACGATTGTAGAGTTTTTGAAATCGGTGTAAGCACATGACAACTTCTTATGGCTAAGTTACAATAGAGAGGGCGAAAGCCCTTTCTATTTTTTTTTGGAGGAGCGCTACATAATATGATTATTCAGTTTATTCGTTTACGGTAATGTGAGGTACAGTTCATGAAAACTCAACCATTTTTTTCGAAAATGGGTTGGGTCTATTTGGCTGTGCCTTTTTTCATTCACCAAATACGAATGAACGGGGTGCTTTTCTGTGTCCAAATGGAATAAACACGAGATGAAGGCTGGCCTGATTGGTAAGCATGAACATCTCTTTAGGTGTCCTCTATGCTCTCAACCGATGCGTATGGTGGAAGGTAAAAGCCTCCTATGTACGAGTCAGCATTGCTATGATCTTTCAAAATACGGGTATTTACATTTAGCCGCCCGGTCCTATAAGACCAAATATGATAAACAACTGTTTTCCTCCAGAAGAATGATGTGCAATAGCGGATTTTTCGATCCCTTAAATGAAGCGATAAGCAGCACTATAATGAAATTTATGAAGCCGCTGTTTGATCAAAAATCACACCTTTACTTGCTCGATGCAGGTTGCGGGGAAGGCACTCATTTGAGCCACATTCAGGATAAGCTGACTTGGAAGGGAATCACCGAGCTTACAAGCGTAGGTATGGATCTGTCTAAAGAAGGTATTGTGGCCGCAGCCAAAGAATATCCTCATCCTCTCTGGTGTGTTGCCGATCTGGCTCATTGTCCATTTTCAAATCAACAATTTGACGGTGTACTCAATATTTTATCCCCTTCTAATTATGCTGAATTTACAAGAATTCTTTCGGAGGACGGCTGCGTCCTGAAAGTTATTCCCGAACGATATTATCTTCGGGAATTAAGATGCTTGTATGAACAGAAAAAGAATACGCCTGCTTATTCGAATGACAATATATTAAGCCGATTTAAAGATCATTTTAAACTTCTATCCGCCGAACGGGTAACCTATCGTTTTATGTTAAATGCCGACCTCTTGAAACCTTTGCTCCATATGACTCCCTTATCGTGGGGAGCTACGGAAGCAGACTGGCAGCGAGTGCAGGAAATAAATTTACCGTATGTCACAGTAGATTTGCTCATCTTATGCGGTAAAAAATAGATACTAAAAAGCATTCACAGCATGGGATCATCCATACTTCGTGAATGCTTTTTTACGTTAGTTCCTCGCTTAAGAAAAACGGGTGTAGCGCAACAGGTGAGCCAGCCGATTGAGCCGTTCTATCTCCCGATCCAACTCATGCAGCGGCTGTCCAGCCAAAGCAGCGTTTGCTCTCAGATCCCGTAGCGGGTTCATTTTTCGACCCATGAGTTTGAGCACCGTTGCCTTCCCCATGTTATTCACCACCACATATTGCGTTAGCGGGTCAAGCTCAATCCACAATACATGATGCTGTTGAAAAAACGATAATAGTTGCTTTTTTAACGCCTCCAGCTCTTCAAGCTCACCTGTGATTTGCGGATGATGATGAAAAGCCACATAGCCCATCACCCGCAGGTCACTTATGATTTGTTCCAAATGAAGCGTTTCGTTTATGTACACATGGTTCGTGCTCATGCGGTTTCTTGCACCATTCGTATGATCTTCCCGGATGACGTTCACCACCTGACTATCGTTATATCAAGATTTATCTTTCCCCTTTTTCACTATAGCGCAATCGGCTTTGAAAAGTCAGGACGTACACAAACCTTGCGAACAAAAAAACAACCGGCTTATACGCCAGTTGTTTCCCGTTCCACAAAATACTTATTGGTCATATAATGGGCCTTGCCTCTGGAAGTATCCACCATTCCCTTTTTGTTGTCGAGAAAAACAATCTCCCGGCATTTGGTGCAGTACCACTTGGTCCGCTTAAAGGGAGATTCTGTTACATACGATGTACCACATTTGCAATCTACTTTAATTAAGGTTTCAGTTGATTTGTAAGCCTGGGACAACTCTTTTAGGCCAGTATCCGGCTGTTGAATCGGGATAATAACCTCCTGATAGCTTGAATACTGATTATGCACTTTAAAATCAGCCACCAGTTCCGCATGCAGTCCAAAGTACTCTTTGCCAATCTCGGTTACAAATTTCTTGCCGATTCTGTAACACTCAAGCCATTCCTGTATCTGTTGATTAGACAAAGGCACTGTGCCCTTGATACCACTATTTAATGTGTAAGTCATGATGTATAAAGTATCATCTTGTCTATGTCCGTACATGAGAAGCCTCCTTATAATACACTTGATAATGTACTACAAAGCGTAAAAAACATCAATTTTATTATTTGGCAAAAGACCTAATATCATTTTAGTAGGCACACAAGAGGTGTGAGTGTATAGTTAGAAAGCAACTGACAATCTGTCAGTTGCTTTGTCTTTCCACATAGTATTTGTTGGTCATGTACCATGCCTTTCCTTTATCTGTATCCACCATGCCCTTTTTACGATCCAGGAACACAATGTTATTACACTCCTTGCATGACCACTTGGTTCTTTTGTGCGGTGACTCTTCTATATAGGAAGCACCACATTTACATTCTACCTGAATTAATGTTTTATACTGACTGTACGCCTCTACCAGTGGGTCCAGTTCTACAGCTTTGCGTTCTATTACAGGCTGTATTATGGATATGTGTTCTCTCTGCTCCGAGTATTCATTATGTACCTTGAAATCTGCTACCAACTCAGGGTTTAAACCAAAATACTGTTTCCCCACAACCGTTACAAACTTGCTGCCAATTCGATATGCTTTAATCCATTCCTGCACCTGCTTACTGGTTAGGTCGACCGTTCCCTTTATACCGCTGTTCAGCGTATAAGTCATCAAGTGTTGGTTGGGTGTCATATGTCTTAACATTCACCTCCGATCAAGAATATACCACAGGTAGCTCTAGGCAAAGCTACTTCCTACTACCTGAAGCAATGAGCTTTTTCTGCCTTGTGATTCTTCTTCAACACCTATATATAAAAGTATAGCTCAAAACCTGATCCATCTTCCATCCTGTCGTCATGCTGAATACTGCTTTTGTAGGGATTTATATTCTTAGACTATCACCAGATGCATTTCTATCTTAGTATAACTTTGTGGTACAGTCTTATGTTTTGATTACTCCTGTTAGTTGCACTATGATCTCTAATGGTAGTTTCTTCCTTCTATATATAGTACATCATTTACACGCAAATTCCCACATATTTCAGCGGTTATTCTGTAAAACAAAAGCCTTCATCCTTTTTAAAAGGGTTACGGGACTGATCACATGGTAGAGGTTACTGCTTCCTTGCCGTCCCCCCGCTTATGTTATAATAAAATAAAGCAAAAAGAGCGAGGTGAAGTCGATGAAATGGGAAGAAATTGCCGAATCACATCCAAGGCGATTTGTGTTGGTTGAGGCTATAAAAGCCAGTTCCAATAATCGCGTGCGCAATCTTGAAGACATGGCGGTTATTCAGGATTACGATAACCCAAAAGATGCTTGGAGCGGGTATAAACATTTTCACAAACTGTATCCGTCACGCGAACTGTATGTGTTCCATACCAGTCGATCCGATGTCGAGGTTGTAGAAGAGTTTTTCTCAGGAGTACGGCAGCGTACATGAAGATTAACCTCCATAATGGTTTGCCAATTGTTTCCTTAACTTTGAGACATCACGACCAAACTGCTCTATTACCAAACGTATTGTTCGATACAGGGTGCGCTGCAACAGTGTTTGATACGGATTTACTTGCCCAAATCGGCATTCACATTGATTTCATTAACGGGAGAGCAAAGCGGATGTACGGGGTGGGCGGTACAAGTGAAATTTGCTACGAACAGGTAATTCCTCATCTAAAAATCGGTCATATTCAATTAGATACATTTCCAATTCAACTAAGCTCTATTCAAGACCCGTATGGATTTGATGGTATATTAGGCATTGATTTTATGCTAAAAACAAAATTAATTGTTGACTTTGATTTAATGAACATCCACTCCCCACTTTCACCTTTAAAATAATTCCAAGCAGGTGGATACATGTCTCTTCCTTTAAATCTGATTACCATCATGCTCAGCCCGTAGAAGTATTACTTATACCCTTGGTTTCTCCTGCGGGCTGAGCCTTTGCCCAAGGGAGCGTGATGGTAATGAAACCTAATCAAAAAAATCGTAATCGAGCTTATTTTAGGCACCACAGAAAACGTGTTATTCAGCGTAAAAAACGGCTTTCAGCACACCGGGTATGGGTCATCAAATTCGATGGTGTATTCTACAAAGGAAAAATCCATTGTTCCTGCTGGATGTGCAGTAATAAAACAAAACGACTGGGCTATCCCAAATCAGAGCTAGCAAGAATAGATAACTGCCAGGAACAGCTTCAGGATTATCGTTTCTAAACTAAAAAACGATCAAAACAAGCGAATGTCCATTGCTATGACACTCGCTTGTTTTACGTTTACAATAGATTTTCCAGCTTCTCTCCTCAATTTGAAATATAGAATAAACTTGCTAGGTTTGATCAGCTAACATACCACAAAACAAAAGCCTTCCCGACCACCCTTCACTGTCGAAGGATCATCGAGAAGACTTTGTACCCCGCAAGGAACAAGAGGTCAGATTTTTAATTCTCCAAGCCTGATTAATTCCACGACCGCCTGTGAACGACCTTTTACGTTCAATTTTTGCATCACATTGGAAATATGGTTTCGGACCGTTTTTTCGCTAATGAATAGCTGTCCGGCGATGTCACGTGTTGTTTTGTCCTGCACGAGCAGTTCAAATACTTCACGTTCACGGTGAGTTAACAAAAACTTGTTTTTGTGGTCGTTACCCTTCGTCAATTTCACCCCTCCTTGCTCGGGTTTTGTGTGGTGTAACAAGGTTAAGGGATACAGTCAACACATTTTATGTCATGTGCTCAGGTATGGTTCAATATGCGGATAAAAATGGGCATAGGCACCTTACTAACTCCCTTCGATGGAGGGTTGGACTCTGCGTCTAATTTATGTATTGACAGGCATATGGGCCAGCCTTATGATAAGAAAAACCGCGACTGATAATCATTATCAAAATAAAAATTCGATATAGATATCGCGCAACAGACTATGGTTCAAGGCCAGTTTGGCCAGAAAGGGTGTTCATTGATTATGAAACTACGTTATGCCGTACCGGCCGGAGTGCTGATCTCTTCTATTCTGTTCGCAGGTTGCGGACAAACCGGAACTGCTACTCAGCAGCCTGCCGCAACGACCAAAGATGCAGGAGCAACAACACAGACAACGACTCCTGCCGCTTCTGCCCCCAATTTTGATCAAGCGGTAACAGCTTACCGCACCTATGCCATTGAGCAATGCGATACGTTTGTGAAGAAGACAGAAGAATTCACGAACGCAGTCAAAGCTGGCGAGCTGGATAAAGCCAAGGCGCTGTATGCTCCTGCACGTATGTACTATGAACGGATTGAACCGATTGCAGAAGCGCTGGGTGATCTTGACCCGAATATTGATGCACGTGACGGTGATGTGGATGCAGCGGATTGGCGCGGCTTTCACCGGATTGAAAAAACATTATGGGAAGAAAACACAACCAAAGGAATGGACGAGTTTTCCGACCGACTGCTGAGTGATGCCAAGCTGCTGCGTGCCAAAGTAGAAACAGTTAATATTGACGCCAGCCTGATGGTAACGGGTGCAGTCGAGTTGTTGAATGAAGTATCTACCTCGAAGGTAACGGGTGAGGAGGAGCGATATTCCCATACGGATTTGTACGATTTTGCTGCCAATGTAGAAGGCGCACAAAAGATATATGACATTTTGAAAACAGATCTGAACCAAAAAGATGCGGCGTTGGAAAAACAAATCGGTGAGCGCTTTACGGCCTTGCAGCAGGAGTTGGCTCCTTTTAAGGACGGAGAAGGCTATGTATCGTATACAAAACTGAAACCGGAAGAAGTTAAAAAGCTGAGCCAAAACCTCGATGCCTTGGCAGAACCGTTGTCCCAAATGGGGAAATTGTTAGGAGTGTAATGATATGAAAGGCTTTAAGCGGCAAAAAGGGCAAGAAAAGCCGCAGTATGCGGAATCCCATAATGAACAGGCCGATCTGGTAAAAAAGGATGCGAAGCTAGTGGAAGATGAGCTGTCAGGAAAAAGCAAATCCGTATCACGCCGAGACCTATTGAAGCTGGCCGGGGTAGGTGGACTAGGCCTCCTGCTTGGCGGCGGGGGCGTGGGAGCCGTGCTGTCAGCCGGTCAACGTCTCGAAAGCATGATGACGGATGCGGATACCAAAGATGTAATCCCTTTTTACGGTAAGCATCAGGCAGGTATTGTGACTCCGGCGCAGGATTTCATCTGCTTCGCCGCTTTCGATCTAACAACCAGCGACAAGGAACAGGTGCGCAGCCTCTTCAAAGCCTGGACGGAAGCAAGCGCTACAATGACTTCTGGCGTGCTGCTTGGCAACGATAATGAAAATCTCAACCTCCCTCCTTCCGATACGGGCGAGGCGGCAGGATTGTCGCCATCCCGCACGACGATCACCTTTGGTGTGGGCCCATCCTTTTTTGATGGACGATACGGCCTGGCAGGGCTTAAACCTGCCGGGTTCCGTGAGCTGCCCCGTTTTCAAGGGGATGCCCTGGAGGAGCAATGGTGCGGCGGCGACATCGGAGTGCAGGTATGTGCCAATGACTTGCAGGTAGCTTTCCATGCCCTGCGTAATTTGGCACGTATCGCCAGAGGAACGGCGGTGCTTCGCTGGACGCAGGAAGGCTTCCAGCGAACAGCACAGGCCGATCCTGCGGGAAGCACACCGCGCAATTTGCTGGGCTTCAAGGATGGTACAGGGAACCCCGACACCTCCAAGGCAGACGAGATGAATCGGCTGGTGTGGACACAGGCCAGTGACGGACCAGCATGGATGGGCGACGGCAGCTATATGGCTGTTCGCCGTGTACGCATGCGAGTAGAGGTGTGGGATCGCTCAACATTGGGCGACCAGGAGGATACTTTTGGACGTCATCGCAGCAGCGGGGCCCCACTCGGTAAGGTCAAGGAGTTCGACAAGCTTGATCTGGCGGCCAAAAACCCAGAAGGCAAGCCGGTTACACCTCCCACCTCTCATGTGGCTTTGGCTCATGGGGACGGAAGCATTAATATTTTGCGGAGGTCTTATTCGTATTCAAGCGGATTGGACAAGCAAACAGGACAGCTGGATGCTGGGCTGCTGTTCATCAGCTACCAGCGTGATCTGTTCAAGCAGTTCGTTCATATTCAGGAGAAGCTTGCACGCAATGACAAGCTGAACGAATACATTGTACACAAAGGCAGTGCGGTGTTCGCCTGCTTCCCAGGTGTATCGCAAGGCGGCTACATCGGGGATACGTTATTTTAACAGCAGGCAAGGAAGGGGATTTATATGAATCGGCGCAATAAAAGCTTGGGATGGGTGTTTGTGCTGGTGGCAGCTCTGCTGCTGACCGTAGCTCCGTTCATTTCCGGGTCGGTCGCTTTTGCACAAACAGATGCCAAAGCTGTCACCCATGATCAGCTAATGCCTGTAGTGGGCGGAGCACTAGTGGAGGCGGGACAAGCCCAATGGACGGAAGCCTCCAAGGATCTGAAAGAATTCCGCACGCTGTGGGAGGCCGCCAAAACAAATGGCGGAGATTCAGCTCACATCGCGGCTGTAGATCAAGCACTCACCGATGCGGAACAAACACTCGCCAGTGGTGGCGGGGAATCAGCGAAAGCTGCCTTATCCGTGCTGGCGCGCTCGGTCAATGAGTACGTCACTGCTGCCGAAGGGGACAAACCAGCCCCGGCTGGAGCCAAAGCAGCGGAAAAACTGCTTCCCATGGCGAAGGGCAGTCTGGCCGCCATGCAAAAAGGCGATTGGGCTGCTGCCCGGGTGGATTACGATCGAATCGTCAAAGACTGGTATCAGGTAGAAACACCGATTCGTTTGGACAATTTCCCGGTATACAGTTCGCTCGAAACTAAAATCAGTCTCATCCGCATCTCCATGCAAGCTGAGCCTATTCGCCAAGAACAGGCTCTCAAGGAAATGCAGGAATTAACGACTCTGCTGTCTGATTATAGTCAGGGTAAATCTATGAACACAGGTCAAGGAACGAATGCAGGCAATACGGCTGCCGGAACGGCGAATGGTTCGGCAGCTTCCCTAGGCGATGCAGTCACCTTGCTCGAATCCGCACGCCAAGATGCTGTAGCTAATCAATCAGAGCAAGCGGCTGACAAGGTAGTGCAGTTTATCGCTCTGTGGCCTTCTGTCGAAGGACATGTACAAATTGCCGATCCGACGTCTTACACTGCAATTGAAAATGAAATGACCGAGACTTCAGGATATCTGCTGTCTTCTCCACCGAATACGGACAAAGCCATTCAGACTCTTGATCAGATGCTGGACAGACTCCGTCCGTTGACGGAAGAACGTTCTTACACTGCGTGGGATGCTGCGCTGATTTTGCTGCGTGAGGGCCTGGAGGCCATCCTCGTGCTCGCAGCTCTGCTGGCGTATGCCAAAAAAAGCGGCGAAGCCGTGGCTGGACGGTGGATATGGGCAGGAGCCGGAACGGGGCTGGTGCTGAGCGGAATTCTGGCAGTACTGTTCACCACACTGGTGGCAGCTGCCGCATCAGGCAGCATGCGTGAGTTGCTGGAGGGTGTCACCGGGCTGGTGGCGGTCGTGCTGATGCTGACCGTTGGTAGCTGGCTGCATAGCAAATCCAATGCTGCCGCGTGGAACCGCTTTGTGGAAAACAGCGTGGGCAACGCGCTGGCACGGGGAAGTCTGTGGTCACTATTTGCGGTTTCTGCGCTCGCAATTCTGCGTGAAGGAGCCGAGACAGCTATCTTTTATGTCGGTATGGCTCCAGCCATCGAAACCTCGCAATTGCTGCTCGGCATTAGCTCGGCGACGGTTGTTCTAGTCATTCTGGCGTTTGCGATCATTAAGTTCAGTGTACGATTGCCGATTCGTGCCTTTTTCCTGACTGCGACTGTACTGATTTACTATCTCGTATTCCGATTTCTGGGCGAAAGTATTCATTCGCTTCAGGTGGCTGGCAAGCTTCCGGGGCACACTGCCTCCTCGCTTCCGTCCATTAGCTGGCTGGGAATGTATCCAACTTGGGAAACCTTTGTTCCACAAATCGCTGTACTGATCTTTATGGTATGGCAGCTTGTGCGTCAAGAAATGCACAGCTCCAAGTAACAATGAAGTCGATACTACCCTACTCATCATGTAAAAAACGCCAAATCACAGGTCCGATTTGTATCGGTTCCCATGAGTTTGGCGTTTTTTTACATACTTACAACGCATCCTCAGGCAACGGAATCATGCGCTGATGATGCAGCAGGTCTGTGCGGTCACCGTGTTCACGAATGACATGCACCTCCCCACGAAAATCGAGCAGCTCCGCCGGGGTAGCATGTCCCAGAAATTGTAGTGGACTATAGCTTAATCCATAGGCACCTGCATTCGGAAAGGCAATATAATCGCCCTCGTGAATCGGAGGAAGCTGCGCTTTTTTCACAATACAATCCTCGGGTGTACAAAGCGGACCAACAATACTTACCGTTTCAAGCTCCAAGGATGCTTCCTCCGGAGGCCCCCCTATTCGGCTTGCGACCTCTTCTAATGATTGTTCGACAGTAACAGCCGTTTGAGCAGAAGCATCTCTCTGCCCCATCCGTAGGGTTGCTTCCACTTCTCGTTCTTTGGGTTCTTTCGATTCTCCCGCTTGCCTGCGCATAATTCGCACCGGGTAGTTGTCCCTAATGCGGCGTCCTCGAAAAGTAGCTGCGGCGTAGTGATTCATGCCACCATCAGCCACGACAAACTTCTCTCCCTTGGATTCCTTTGTATACAATGCTCGGCAGACATACATGCCCGATTGAGCAACCAGATACCTGCCGCTTTCGATGATTAGCTTAACCCCGGGCATGCGGGTTCGGGTCTGCTCCGCGAGTGCGTTCAGTCCGTCAATGACGTGATCCATATCAAGTGGTTGCTCATGAGCAAAATAAGGTACACCAAACCCGCCGCCCAAATTGACCGTATGCATTGCCACACCATACTGAGCCTGTACCCGTTCTGCCAGCTGCAGCGTATTCGCAAATGAAGCTAAAATCTGATCCGATTTCAACATTTGCGTACCTGTATATACCTGAATACCTTGAAAATGGACGTGTGGGCAATCTTCCAGCACCTTAAAAAAGTGATCCAGCTGCCCTTCATCCACTCCAAAGGGGCGCGGAACACCACCCATTTTAATCGTTGCTCCAGACAGATCGTTATCGGGATTGATGCGAACCGCTGCCCTGACAAGCTGGCCCGCTTGGGCAGCAATGTCCTCCAGCAGACGCAGCTCCCTCACCGATTCGACATGAATACAGCCGATTCCATAGGCTATCGCCTCGTTCAGCTCAGCTACTGTTTTTCCCGGTCCGGCGTACAGCACGTCTTCCGCAACATACCCGGCCTCCATAGCGACGAACATTTCTCCAGCAGAAGCAATCTCAACACCACAACCTAACGATCGCAGCAACCCAGCCAAGGCTACGTTACCATTAGCCTTGAGCGCATAATGTACACGCACGGCCGGGTGCAATCGGGATAGCAACGAGCTGACGTGGGCATGCAGCGCGTCCCCGTCATAATAGTAAAATGGCGTCGGATGCTCGCCGAAACGCTCCAGTAAGGCTTCGTCCTTTTTATCCATCACCTGAGTTCTCCTCCTCTCTATGCCTTGATACTCAGTATTGTGCATCATTCGCTTCCCTCCGCTCGAAAACACAATCATACTCATACTGCATATATCGTCTCACCCGAGCGTGCTGCTTCATGAATGGCTGCCAGCAGTCTGACGCGTTCAGCAGCCTCGCGAAATGGAATGGGCTCCGCTTCTCCCCGGATGATGCTACAAAAGGTATTCAACTGATTGACATAATAGTTCATAGGCTCGAAAACCGTTTTGGTATGCGAAGATGTCTGTGATAACCCAGGCAGTGCGTCCACATCTGTTATATTCGGCATGATATCCTTCTTTATTTCCGTCCTGAGTGTTATTTTATAAAAACCTAAATTTGCCCGAAAGCAGTCCTTCAAGGTGACTACTGCCGAATCAAAGGTCAGTACATGAGCACAGCGATAAGGGCGCTCAAATGAAAAGAGGGCAGATGCCTCCAATCCACTCGGATAACGGGCTTGCGCACGAAATGTCCAGTCACAGCCATGAGGACCATCGAAATCCGATTGACTGTGGAATTCCGCCTGCTCTAATCCAACGACGGCTTGAAGCAGCTGGAGCCAGTACACGCCCAGATCCCAAAAGCATCCCCCACCCTGCTCCGGACGAGATCTGTAATTGTCCGCATGTCCTTCTTTTGCCGGAATGCATAGACTCGTCTCTATGGAGCGTAAGCGACCATAACACCCCGATTCTACCATCCTCCGCAGCTCATGCTGCCAAGGATGGTGCTGCACCATGACTCCCTCCAGCAGGTAAGCACTGCTCTGTTCGACTGTCGCTGCCAAGGGAGCCAGATCAGCCGTATTCAGGCATAACGGTTTTTCCACCAGCACATGCTTATGAGCCCGTAGTGCTTTGCCAATCCACTCGGCATGTAAATCGTTGCTGAGCGCAATATATACAGCATCGATCTCCGGGTCCTTTAGCATATCCTCAGCATGCCGATAAACGACACTGACGCCAAAACGATCTGCCATTTCTCCTGCCTTGGCAACCGTGCGGTTCGCAAGCGCGGTCACGCGTGCCCCTGCAACATGTCGGATCGGTTCCAGCAACGCACGGGGAGCAATGGCAGAACAGCCAATGATCCCAAAGCGAATATCTCGCATCGCTGGCTCTTGCGCAGCCGCCGTAGCGTTCATAACCCCTGCTCCATTCCTGGGGAGCTTACTGGCATTTGGATACTATTCACATATGACTCTATATAACGCGGCGTCCGACTGCGCAGCTCTACGATCCTGCGATGCATATCCTCCAGTATCTGAGCACTACCGTCATAGGTTTGTATCCATGTATCGTACCGCATACCGAGCCCCAGTCGTTCCCATAGATCCGCATTATGCTTTTCATGCACACCAAATGGCTCCAGCATAATGAGTGGAGTGGCCGTTGCGAACGAATCGGTTAGGCTGCCACCACCTGGCTTGCTGACAATGGCCTGGACACGACATGCTTGGTCCAGCATGCTATGGTAATCCGGTCCGACCTGATACACTGTCTTCTCGCCTCTTTTCACCTCTCCGAAAGGCGGAAATGTATGCTCCCCGGCTTCATTACGCTGCCATGTCCTCCACTGCGGGTCCATCTGAAAATAGCGTATACTTTCCCGCTGTTCATCCGGTTGATCCTGATCATACAACAGCAGATCCAGCTCCCAGCCCGCTTCTTCCAACCGTCCAACCTTGTCACGATATGTGCCCATGCCCCAACCGCCGCCATGTACGAATAAGCGGGATTGCCGTGCTTCAAATGGTACATACTCCACGGCTGGCACATCAATATAGTGGCTGACTCTATTCTTATCATTTTCAAAAAAGGTCATTTCTCCACAGCCCTCCGCAAAACGCGGGTTATGCTTGGCTAGATTTTTCCAGGAAGGAGAAGGTGTCGAATCCATGTACACGATGTCCACATGCACCGACTCCGGTTCTCTGCGCTTACGATACTCCTCCAGTACATACATCCAATGACCGGATAAGCATATAAAATACCGCCGATCCTCCTCCATCCATTGGTTCAGCAGCACTTCCATCGCAGCGAGATCCAGTGAATTACGCATATCCTGCGGAACCTTTTGTGACATTAAGGCCACCGCAAAATTGTCATGGTAAGCTTTGCGGCTTTTGTCGACCTTGAGACGAGCCGATTCTGGCAGCACATTTTCAAATACATGAATCGCCGTATCCACGCCCAGCCTGCGAAGACCCGCTTGCAATAACAAGCCAGGGGTATAAAAGCCCAATCCGAAACCGGAACACAAAATCGTTACCTTCATAAGCTTATCCTTACTCTTACGCATGCTCATACGCCTCCCGTTTAATTCAGCACTGTAAAATGATGCTCTGCCAAAAAACGCTCCAGCTTTGTAGTCAACCGCATTTTATCCTCATCGCTCGCAGCAACCAGCTCTAAATAAAGACGCCCCTTGCCTCGTGCCCGTTCGCTTCCAGCAGTTTCTTTTTTACCATTCAAGTCCGGCTTAGCCATGCCGTTCCCTTCTGATCCGCCATCGCTGGCCCCAATCCCGCTCACACGAACCTGCTTGGCAGGCGATCTGCCTCCGCGCCCGGTTGCATTTCTGCTTGGCGTGCTTGTATGGCCTACAATCTTGTTCTCGCCATCTCGTCCACCTGTGTTCACATATAATGTATTGGCACCCAGAGGCATGACACCTTCTTCACGTTCACCTGTGAACAGCAATCCTTCACCTTTCAGCCCTTCCAGCAGTTCTTCATAGGATAGACTGCCATCATGGGACAGTGAATAATTCGTCAGCGTGCCACGCATATTTTTCCCGGCCAGAAAGGTATCGAGCTGATGCTTGATCAAACTCATCGACTTTCTGGCATTAATTTCGATAATAGGCTCCAGCTTCCCACCACGAAGTGTCATGGAATCAATGCATACATCGCCGTAATAACCATCCTGATACAATTGCCGTCCCACATCCTGCATTAAGCTAAAATAGCCCTCGCGCTCCAGCCGCTCTAAAAAAGCCCCGTCCGGCGACAAGGATTCCCGATAAGAGAATTGAGTATTAGCCAGCCATTGTACAGATAGGATATCGACACTTCCATCATCACCAATCGTAAATTGGCATGAAAAATCCCGCTCTTTCTCCTGAAAAGGCTCCAAAAGGAAAAGCACCTGTTTGCCTTTACGCTCCTGTCCACGCAAATACGATACGATCCGGTCCAGCATTTGTGTCGAGGTAATGTGCAGGTTTCCTTTGCCCGATACGCCAAAATCATCCTTGATTAAAAAGCTTCCATCCCGCAGCAGCTTACGCCCCGCCTCAGCGACATCTGCAAACGAAGTCACGATATAGCCCGGGTTGCGCAGACCGAGACTGCGTTTCAGATCAGAGGAATACGTTTTGGCATTTACCTTGCGAATCGTTTCCAGCGGTGGCTGATGCAGTGTTATACCCCAAGCACGTGCAGCCTCCTCCACATGCGGTAAACCCGCAAACGGGCTAAGCACACAGCCTTCCAGTTGAGGAAACCCCTCTCCAGCATCGGCCTTACGACTGCCCAGCAGTTCAAATACTGAAGCGGCCGATACGTTGCCTGCACGCTCCATGCCGTCGGTCAAATCCCGTTCGTTGACAGCCGGATGAAAGCCCAACTGCGCGATATACTGACGATGTACGGGCGAAATGGCATAACGGGTCAATAACGCATCTCCTGGCTGGCAAAAGCTGAACAGCAGTTCATCCATGGCTGCTACAATCGCAGAAGAAGCCCGGTCAGGCAGGGCTGGCAGGGAAGCTAACTGGGCATCCCGCCAGTAAGCCTCCGCTTCGAACGTTCCCATATACAAATGACGCTGATTCGGTATCGCATTCATATGATTCGCTTCCTTTCCTGCTTCATTATTGGCCCACTACACGGTAGCGCTACTGGCTCGCGCTCGTATAATCACGTAGAGCAAACTGCCATATCAGGCGGATGATCGCCAGCAGCCAGAGAGGTGCGAGAAATGCCCATACCACCAACCCGGTATCCATTTTGCCGAGAATGAACATGGGCGGAAAATTACAAATGACAAACACTGGAAGCACGAACAAACCGATACGCTGAATCAGATTACTGTACACGGCCATCGGCACATAGTTTGTCTCGAAAATGCTGTTGGACAGCTCCGTAACGCCGTTCGTGCGGATAATCCAGAAGGCTAGCAGTTGGGGGAGCAAAAATACGGAGTATGCCGTAAGCACTCCGCATCCGAGCAGCACAGAGAACCCTCCTGCGGTTTCAAAATTAAATGGCAATCCGAGCCGATACCAGCCGATACCTGTCATAATTCCGCCGCCAATTACATTCGGCACGGTATAGCCCAGCTCAAATTGACGCAGTGTCACCATAAATTGCAGCGATACGGGTTTGGTCATGAGCACATCCAGTGAGCCGGTACGAATTTTGTCAGGCAGGCTTGTAAAATTACTGTAGAACAATCCACTATAAAATCCGCTCATCATCGTAAACACGCCGATATATAACAATATGGCGTCAGGAGACCAGCCGTTAATGTCCGTCCCGGCGCGGTATGGAACCGATGCGTACAGCAGCTTGATAAGCAAATAAGCTGTTTCAACCAAAAATGCCGTTATAAAATTAATGCGGTATTCCATCTGCGACATGACGGAAAACTGGACAAACTTCCAGTACAGTCTGATGTAGCGCCTAACGTTTCGGAAAACATTTTTCATGTTAACCCCCCACCGAGACAAAGCGTTTGACCCCGGCTTGCCACACCCAGCGTGATACGGCCGCCAGCACTACAATCCAGAGCCATTGCACGCCAATGCCTTTAGCGGCTTCCAGCAAAGTCAGCTTGCCCGTTAACGCATTCACCGGAAAAAATACGGTGTAGCTGAACGGCAGCAGACTGAACAGACGGGCCAAAACATCTCCAAAAATCGTCAGCGGAAACACGGTACCGCTAGCTACGTAAATGACAAGCGACAGCGTATAAAATAGCCCCGCCGATTCCGTCACCCAAAAGGCTATGCCGCTCAGCGCATAATAGACCACAAAATTAAGCACAAGCGCTCCCGGCAACGCCAATATGTAAAGCAAGATGTACGATAGCCCGAAGCTGATTTGTCCTTCCAGGCTAAGACATAACAGCAAAATAGCAGCCGCCAGCAGCACGACCGCGGACTGTATGACTTTGCCTCCGATAAACCGGCAAAAACGGTAAGCGAAATAATGCACAGGCTGTACCATGAATTTTGCCAGTCCACCTTCCTTGATATCTGTAGCAATTTCGTATTCAAAGCCCGTAGCAATCAGTTTTCCAGTTACTCCCGCCATGACCACATACACCAGCATTTCTGGCAGAGAATAGCCCAACACTCTTGCTTGTCCCGAAGAACCGAATACAGCTAGCCAGAGAAAAATTTGCGTCATGATCGGCAGCATAAATCCCGCCATTTGGAGCCAATAATTAGCCCGATACTCCATTTCGTTTTGCATACCAAGCTGGAGTACCTTCACATATTTGTTATTTCGCATCGGCCAGCCTGCCCCCATCGTACAAATTGGCTATCCCCTCTTCCAGCGGGACGTCCTCAATCGTAAAATCAACGACAGGCAGTGCGTCCAAAATCTTTTTGGACCAAGACAAGGTATCTTCTGCATCCAGTTCAAATACCGCCTCCAGCTCCGAGTTGGAGCGAAGTTTGCCGAGGCTCGCCAATGTTAGGTTGGATACGGGGATCTCCAGTCGAACCTTAAGTAATTTACGGGCACCGATGACCTCATTCACCTTGTGTAAGTCTCCGTCATAGACCAATCTGCCCCCGCTGATAATGATGGATCTACCGCACAAATCCTCAATATCCTTCATATAGTGGCTTGTCAGCAGGATGGTCGTCCGGTGCGTGCGGTTATAGGCTTTGAAAAACTCTCGAATCCGCCGCTGAGAAACAAGGTCCAGTCCGATAGTCGGCTCATCCAGCAAAATGACCCGTGGACGATGCAGCAGCGCGGCGATTAGTTCCATTTTCATACGCTCGCCGAGAGACAGCCGCCGAACCTGCACATGAAGCTGCTCCTCCACCCCAAGCAGGGTGACCAGTTCATCCAGCGCCTCTTTGTAACGGTTTTCATCAATTTCATAGATAAGCTTGTTCAGCTCGAATGACTCGCTTGCAGGCAAATCCCACCAGAGCTGGTTTTTCTGTCCCATTACAATGGAAAACTGACGTTTAAACTCTTTTTGTCGTTTCCACGGGGTAAAGCCGAGTACTGATGCCTCCCCGTCCGTGGGATGGAGAATGCCAGACAGCATTTTGAGCGTCGTTGTTTTGCCCGCTCCATTTGGACCGAGAAATCCGACAATTTCGCCTTCCTCAATGCTAAAGCTGACATTTTGTACAGCCTCTTTGGTCAGCTGCTGACGCTTGAACAAGTTTTGTAACGATTTGCGCACGCCCGGCTCCTTTTTGTAGTACGTAAATGTTTTCGACAATTGGTTTAATGTAATGGACGGCAATCAATTCCCCTCCTCTTTCCTCTGTGCAGGACACCTGTGTCTGATAAGGCCGAGTGCTCTGAACTACTCGGCTGCTTGCTCTGCTAAAATCATCAGTTCCTCCAGCATATGCCGCTGTCTTTCAATTAAATGCAAAGCTCGTTCCGTAATCTCAGGCATCCGATGCTTGCGCAGTTGAAGCCCTGTTTTGTAAATATGCAGATTAAGCTTGTGCCAATCCGCGTACAGCCCCTGTGCCAATTCAATTACATGCTGTGTTTGTGGCCCCAGCGTGGCTTGATGCAGCAGGCAATAATCAGCTGTATAATCCGTCAAATGAAGGGCACTGCCCAATCGCAGATTGTAATAGATTTCATGACAGTACGTCCGAAAATCCTGATCCTCCATGTCTGTCAACAGACGGAAGTCACCGACAAATGCCCGGTACCCCTCATCTCCCCGCTTGACCTGTTTGCCTGTTACAGCTTTCCCCGTTTGATTTTCCGACTCATTAGACGTAGGTACGCCTCTCCAGATGGCTTCGTGTCCAGTCAAATACTGTCGAATATGATGAGCACACGCAGCATGCATCTCACTTGGCGAAAGCGGGGTAGGCTGCTCCACCAGCCATGCATACTCAATAATGCCCTGCATCAGATCGTCGAGCCGAGCTGAGCCCACATAAGTCATGGCATGTCCCGAGGAATCGAGCAGGAAGCTATCATTCACCTGTGCTGTCCGTTCTTGCAAGTCCAACCCGCACAACTCAATCACGTGGCCCCTTGGGTAATTTTTCACATATACATCGTGATAGGTTAAAGCGGTGCTCGACGTATGCAGCATGGTACCGTAGCCCGATGTGAGTACCCGCAACAGGTCGGTTTCATCACTGACACCAGCGACCCACGGTTCCACCCGAATAACAGGTCCGCCACTGGCTGCCATTTCTTGAAGCTGCTCTGGATATTTCTCAGGTCCGAAGCGCTTCAAATCTCCACCGTACTCTGCGCACATACTCCCACACAGCATGAATAGCTCGGATTCGGCCATGTTCACCCCGTACCTCCGCAATGAGGTACGCAGGGAAGAATATACACAATGTTTCCCTGGAAGAGCGTTTGCCACTTCTTCTGCACCATAGTCCACAACGGAATCATGACGAGTCTCCATATCGGATCCCTGCATCAACCTTGTCTTTTCGGCGCCCTTATGCATATTTGCCCAGCAGACGCTCAATGCCTTGCAGTGTAGATAGATGCTCCAGCACTAGATCGTCGTCCTCCATCGTAATATCAAGCTCATTTTCCAACTCTACAATTAATTCCACAGCCGATAAGGAATTCAGCCCCAAGGTTCGCAGATCCTGATCCGGAGTCAACTGTTCCAGCTCTCCCGGAGCCAGCTTCAAAACCTTTTCCAGCAAGGGTACTACATGGTATACATCTGTTTTCATTTTTGATTCCCTCCAATTTATGAGCATCCTAATCCAGCAATGATCCCTTCCAATTTGTGCGCATAAGCATCAGCTTCCTGCCAGCTGTCTGCCAAAATAAGTGTGAAAATCCGGTTCACATAGCCCCGCTTCACAGGAATACCAGACAATGTACCCGCCGTATATACAAACACCCCTTCTGGACGTTCGGGCGTATAGAGCAAGCCCTCCTCTGCGAGCAGCCCGCACAAGCGGCTGTAAGTGAGAGGCGTAGCGGTAACGTTGCGGTAATAACGGGATAATGTTTTATGCTGTTCTCCCAGGACGGATGACAGGAATGAAATATAGGTAGACAACGTAAACCTACCGTTAATCTCAATGACTGGAACCAGCAAACCTTCTTCGTCAACAAAACCGTCAATAGAGGCCATTCCTGTGTACCCAATGGAATAGAGATACGTACCCAGCTGGTAGGCGCAACGTCTCACTTCTTCCTCCAGCGCATCGCCAATCTCAGCCGGCACTTGAGATCCGATATATACGGTGCCATCCACGTTTTGTCTTTTTAGCGAAAACATCGTCACACCACCGCCCTCGTCAATGCAGAGCTGGTAGTTCAGATCCATCTGCTTATTGTGCCAGCGCTCCACCAGCCAGCCGCCGGAAGATGGCGACGAGCCGCCAAAGCGCCTCATCACACTCAGCAGCGTGTCCAGCTTGGACAGCTCGTCCAGCATATACATGCCTTGTCCCGAGGCACCGTGCGGCTGCTTGATAATCAGCTTCACAGGTCCATCCGATAAGTCAGCCAGTCTGGCACACTCCCTACGGATCGCCGATTCGTCTGCACATACAGCGCCTTCGCTGACAGCAAAACCAAGCTTTTGCGCGGTCAGGCGGCTGAATATTTTATCATTCACCTGAGCACTGACCGCGGATGGAGCGCCGATCAGCTCCAGCCCGCAAAGCTCCGCGATCGCTTCCTCCTGCGGTGTGACCGCATAGGGGACGAGCCACGCTTTGGCTCCGCCGCTGCTGTGGCCTGCATCTGCAACCGTACGCAGTCGTGCCAAAAGCGCCTCATCCGCCAGCACCAGCTCTGAAATCGGCGTTAGCGGATCAGAAGGCTCCGGCACCTCAATACGCGGCAGGCTAAAGCCCAACCGTTGAAGCATGTCCAGAAACGCCTTATCCGGCTGTTCCCGAAGTACAATGACATCCTGACTTCGACATAGCAGGAGATTCATTTCCTCCATCCGGTTTACGACTTGCTGTTCATCCCGGTCTACCATGCCCCCCTTGCGGGGGGATGGATGCCACACTTGCTCTGCGCCGATATTAAACAGCCAAATCAGGACTCCATGGTCTCGTTCATGCGCAAGCGCTTCCACAAGGTTAATCGTTTTAGTCGTCACGTCTTGTCATCATCCCTCTCTCTTCCATCCAGTAACAAACAACATCCATAGAAAACTAAATGTACTTCAGAGAGCCTGCCCCATGCAGATACAATACGCTGCATTTGGAGCACACCGGAGTCAATCCTTCATGATTAATCTTTTGACGAGTTTTCTCATACGCATCCGAGTTCCATATCTCCTTCAGACTGTGCTCACGCATGCTTCCAATCGTGAATTCACTGAAAAATTTGCAAGGCATGACCTTCCCGTCTGGTAAAATATCTGTTCTGGAGGTGAGCGCCAAACAATGATTGGAACAACGACTGACCATTTCCTCGCCATGGATAAATTTATCAATTTCCTCATAATCCAAACCGGGCTGATAGCGCACGCGAATGTTCCATACTCGCTCATTGATCCGCTGTAGTTCCTGCATCAAAGGATCGATGTTATCCGGGTTGATTTTATATTTGAAAGCATGCCAGCTACTAATATTTTTTTCTTCAAGTTGTCGGAGCCAGGAGAAATTACGTGTGAAATATTCATCCATTTTGAGGGAGGTTTCTTTGGAAATGTACCAGGGGAACGTCAGCAGCACCAGATCCAGCCTTTTGTCCTCCAGCATTTGCAGAAATTCGTACATCCGTCCGATCATGTTATCGTTAATGACCGCATGGACAGTTACCCGTCCCTTGTACAATCCCTGGTCGCGCAGTTCGATCAGCTTATCCATCTGCCGCATTGTTTTTTGAAAAGTGCCTTTACCGCGGATTAAATCGTGTTCTCTTTCAAAACCTTCAATCGCTATTAATAACTCCAGATTTTCGGACAAATCCAAAATCCGGTCCAAATATTTATCAATAAGTAACCCATTTGTACAAAAGGTCATTTCGCGCCGATCTTCCGCCAGCACGTCCAAAATTTCATCAAAACGTCGATGAAACATCGGTTCGCCGCCCCACATGTACAGTCTGGACTTGGCTTCCTTGGTTTCGCTCAAAATTTGCCGGAGCATGTCCGGAGCAAGATCCATGTTTTGTTCTTCTTTATCCATTTGGTGATGGTAGCCTTCCTCGTTCCATTCAAAGCAGTGTGTACATCTCAGGTTGCAGCGGTTAGTCAGCTTAATGCCGATCGTCTGGGGCATGTCCGTTTTGAAAGTAGGGTCCTGTGTGGCGTTACGGTAAGATACAGAAGCGTTTTTCAGGTTACGCTTGATGAGCTTGAACGCTTTCTCATCAATCAGCACATTGCTTTTGGGCTGCATGCTAACACCTCGTTTAATGGATTTTCAGGCACATGTACCTAGCTGTACGTCAGACCGTCTCCATTCCTTCCAGATACGGCGCTTGTTCCGCATCGCTGATCCCCTGAATGTAGCTGCAAAACGCATCTACCGAGCTCAAATGCTCTAGCTCAAAGGAATCAAAATCAATCTCCACATCAAACGCATCCTCCACTTGCAGCATGAAATGAACCAACTGCAACGAATCCAGTCCCGCATCATGAATAATGTCCGAATGTCCATCCAGCTTAGCGACCAGTTCAGGATCTTCCTTAACCGCGCTGATCATTTCAATCACTTGGCTTTGCATAGCAAACTCCTCCTTGTGAATGAGATTCTGTTCGTTCCACCCAACGATGCCCTCTGCAAAGAAAGCTCCTAGAAAAATTCCTTCACTGGAACTTTATTCAATTATACTCCTCCAATGAAGAGACAAGTCAATAGGTTGTTTTGTAAGTAAAACTCGCAATATGTAAATTAATGTATGATAACTTCTACAATTTTCGCTGGCTATTTTTTCGCAAAATCTAATAAAAATTCTTCTCACATCTCTTGCATGAGCAGCAGAATTATTTTACAATACGCGTGAAAATGTTTTTCTTTATATCCTACTTATATACGATACTTATTTTCACACAAACACTCTACAGCCAAAGGAGCACAGCTCATGTCCCCCATTCTTCATACATTAGCCCATAGACTGGAGCAGCTTCCCGTACAGGAGCGCAAGCTGGCGGAATCCATCTTGCAATCCCCGGAAGATGTATTGCATCTGGGTATTCGGGAGCTGTCAGAGCGTTGTGGTGTAAGTGCGGCGACCGTTACGCGGTTTTGCAAATCACTACATTTTAAAGGCTATCCCGATTTCAAAATGAAGCTGGCCGCCGAGTTGTCTCATTCCAACCGTAATGGTGAAGAATCCTATCAGGATATTGTCGCCGGAAATTCACTTTCCCGAATCGTGCAGGCTATTCAGGCGAACCATACCGCATCCATTGCAGACACGACCCGACTGCTGGATTTCGACAAGCTGGAGCAGGCCATTGCATGGCTGTCAGCCACGAGCCGCATTGATCTTTATGGCATGGCGACATCGTCGATTGTGGCCCAGGATTTTTACCAGAAGCTCATCCGTATTGGCAAGAACAGCACTGCCTTTGCAGATTCCCATATGCAAATCACCTCTGCCTCCTCGCTCGGAGCGGAAGATGTCGCCTTTGCCGTCTCTTATTCAGGGGAAACTCAGGAGACCATTGCGGCTCTACGCTGTGCAAAGGAACAGGGGGCCAAGACACTATCCCTAACCTCCTTCGGAAACAATACGCTGGCAGGCCTTGCGGATATTGCGCTATTTTCCTCTTCATTGGAGGAAGGAATGCGACGTGGGGATATGGCCTCTCGCATCGCCCAGCTTCATATTATAGATATTCTGTTTACAGGTATGGTGAGCGCGGATTTTGACAAATATATTCCAAGATTGGAAGGTTCATATCAACAAGTGAGCAAGCTCAAAAAACAACCAGGGGGTCACTAAGATGAACATACGCATTTTGAACAGCCGTGAAGACCTGAACGCTACTGCCGCCGCTGTGATCGCTAGCTTGCTGCTATCCAAACCACAGGCCATGCTTGGCCTGGCCACCGGTAGTACGCCGATTGGCATTTACCAACATCTTGCAGATATGTACCGCAAGGAACAGGTCAGTTTTGCACGCGCCTATTCCGTGAATCTTGATGAATATGTTGGTCTTCCCCCAGAACATCCGCAGAGCTATCGAAGCTTTATGAATGAGCACTTGTTCCAGCATATCGACATTCCCATATCCCATACACGTGTTCCTGACGGGAATGCAGTAGATCTGGCAGCAGAATGTGCAGCGCACGAGCAGGCTATTCTGGATCATGGCCCCGTGGATCTGCAGTTGCTTGGCATTGGTCATAATGGGCATATCGGCTTTAACGAACCCGGTCACAGCTTGGCTGGAGCCACACATGTTGTAGATTTGAAAGAAAGTACGCGCTCGGCGAATGCTCGATTTTTTGGCGAAATAGATGCTGTACCCAGGCAAGCAGTTACGATGGGAGTAGGCACGATTCTTAAGGCGAAGCAAATTATACTGGTAGCTTTTGGTGCGGATAAGGCCGACATTATAAAGCAGGCTTTAACTGGACCTGTCACGACTGAGTGTCCGGCTTCTTTGCTGCAATGTCACCCCAACGTACTTATTTTACTGGATCAGAAAGCGGGAGGATGGTTCAATTGAAGTCAGATGAAATGAGTGGTAACGTACCCCAGCTACTGTATGGGCAAGTTGTCGTTGGAAATGACATCATTGAAAAAGGGGTTGTCGTCATTGAGGGGCAATCCATTGTATACGCTGGTTCAGAAGAGCATTTACCCGCCGATTGGACAGCGGTAGTCTTGGCAAATCAGGAAGAAAGCGCAGCGAAAACCGCAAACATTGTGCGTTTGAAAGGAGGCTATCTGCTACCAGGCTTTATTGATATTCATGTTCACGGCGGTAACGGTGAGGACTTTATGGACTCCAGTCCAAAGGTGCTGGATACGATCACCTCCTTTCACGGTTCACAAGGAACGACGGCCATGCTGGCTACCACCATGACCGCGCCCAAGGAACAGATTGACCGAGTATTGAGTGAAGTTCACGCTTATATGGCACTACCTATGCCTTATGCTCAGTTGGAGGGCGTACATTTAGAAGGGCCGTTCATCAGTCCGAACTGGCCGGGAGCGCAAAACCCGGAACATATCGTGCCACCGAATCTCTCATGGGTGGCAGAATGGGAGCAGCGCTATCCAGGCCTTGTTCGCCAGCTCACGCTTGCGCCCGAACGGGAAGGAGCGCTGGAACTGATTGCATGGCTTTGCAGCCATGGCATTACCGCAGCTCTCGGTCATACAGATGCTTCGTATGAAGAGGTTGAACAGGCAGCGACGGCGGGGCTGAACCATGCAGTGCATGCGTTTAATGCTATGACTCCGCTGCATCATCGCAAGCCGGGAGCCGCCGGAGCCGTACTTGCTGATCCGCGCATTGAAGCAGAAATCATCGCGGACGGCATTCATGTGCATCCCGCCGCCATTTCCCTGCTCGCTAGGTTAAAGCAGGCTCATAATCTCATTCTCATCACAGATGCCATGTCTGCTACTGGTCTGGAAGACGGGAAATATACGCTCGGCGATTTGCCGGTGATCGTGCAGGGCGGTGTAGCACGACTGGAGGATGGGGTCACTTTGGCAGGAAGCACACTAACGATGATTGAAGGCTTCCGCTATTTGGTTCAACATGTGGGTATGAGTATTCCCGCGGCATCACAAATGGCCAGCCTGAATCCGGCTCGATCCTTGCACATTGCTGATCGTACAGGTTCGCTTGAAGCAGGTAAACAAGCAGATATCCTGTTACTGGATGGAGACTTAAAGCTGCAAGGCGTATGGATTAAAGGATTGCGCAAATAATTCAGTTATAGTTATCTTTCCCCAAAACTAAAGAGCTATCCACCAGCGTATTCGCTGAGATGGATAGCTCTTTCTTTGGCATTGCACACACTTATAGGGTTTGAATTAGCGATGATTCATCGGCGCGGGCGTATGATTTTGTGGGCGTGTGGGTGCTGTATTTTCCATTGGACGGTTTGTATCAGCCGCCGAGGTCGGGAATACACGTTCAATCACATCCACCATTTCATTGCTCAAGCCTCTAATCGGATGACCATTTTGCACACTGTGTGTAAAGTCAGTGGCTTGTTTGACAAAGTCCGGGTTAGCGGATACATGTACCTGTTCAATCGAAGGTGCAAATTGCTTAACTTTATTCGCGATACGGCTCTTGACTGCATCACTTGGTTCATATGCAGTTCTTGCTCCCTCGATTGTGGTGTTTCCGTTATCTCCGCGATTGTTGTCCGTCAAGCCACGCAACATACCGTACGAGCCTGTACCCATCGTACCGAATAAACCGTCATCACGACGCGCAGGTGTTCCATTCCCGGTAACTCCATTCCCGGTAACTCCATTGTCTGTCATTCCAGGCGTTGTAGTATCCGTAGTACGGTTTCCTCTAGTGCCATTAACGCCATTCACACTCGGTACATTACCGTTACGTCCAATACTATTAGCACCTGGAGTACCGTCAATACTTGGAGCACCGACACCTGTTTCGTTGGCTTGGTCTTTCAAGGAAACGGCTACATAGGCATGTCGTTCACCGACCAGCACTGTCGCAGACTTTACATCCGGCATCTCAGATATACGTTTGGACAAACTGCGATCGACTTGCAGATTACGGACTGGATGTCCGGTTCGGTTGCCATTTTCATTCAATGACATCCCGTCCATACCATTGGACTTAACCCCATAACGATTCACACCATCCATACCATTACGGTTCACACCATCCATATGATGTGTGCTTTGCGCGTTATAGCGTGTACTGTTCGTACGAACGTTATGATCGGCATTTCCGCACCCGGTCAAAGCAGCCATACTGGCGAGTAAAGCAGCAGAAATCGTAAAACTGATGACCTTCTTAGTTCCTGGCATGAACTCATCCTCCATACATTATAAAATGTGTGACGAGATTATCATGCGCTATGAATCATAGGGATATCCTGACTAAAAAATGACTAAAAAAATAAAATTTTAATGTAAATATGAAATACAATTGATGATTTACCACAAGATGGCATGTATAATAAGCTTGAAAAATACTTTATTTTACAAAGGAGGATTTTC
>RCUF01000099.1_pt1 | contig 52190 bp, 63 predicted proteins | sample 2166311 | NCBI WGS metagenome assembly RCUF01 (sample SAMN09932608, study PRJNA488358) | compost metagenome | feature: garden; material: soil; isolation source: compost soil in 4-hydroxybenzonitrile-enriched culture | place: Germany: Experimental Botanical Garden Goettingen | collected 2016-01-27
GGATTAAGAATTTTACTTCTTCATTTATGAATTTTTCTGCTCCTGCAGCTGCTGTTGTACGTGATCAGAATAAATGACAAACGGTGGATACCAAAAAAAGGCGTGGGAAATGACGGGAAAGACTGATTTCATGCGGGTTTAGGTGGGATAGGAGAGGATTGTGTTTGACATAAACATTGAGAATAGAATTTTAAGGAAAAAGTTTATCAAAAACGCCTGAATTCCATTGGTACACAAGGATTTCCAGGCGTTTTTATGCTGAAAGATAATTTCAGACATGCTGTAGAAGACCAAAAAAACGTCGCGCCGTTATAACGGTCCGTTATTCATCGTTATAAGGGGTGTTAATATTTTAAAGAAAAGCGGATAACCCATATGTATCAAGGGGGTCTCGCTATTAACGTCTTCTAAAAGATCGTTAAAACGAACGAATTTAACACCGAAAAATAGGTAAAAACCAATCAAGATCAATTCTTCAAATCGTCATTAAGTGAAGAATTGTGCAGAATTGCAGTAATAGCGCGGTTTTTGACCGATTTACATCATCCAGATAGGGCTTGTTTCAATTCTGCAAAAAACGAGCAAAATTATCCACAAATTATTCGACATTCAGTAATGGATTGATCGGATTTTCCTCGCGAATTAGAGGCTTTCCATTTTGATCATAAACGGTTACTGCCCAGATCGGAGAATTGTCTACATTTTCATTACCGTTTGCCCATCCAAAGAAAGCAGGCGGAATTTTTTCGGCATACTCCTTGCCCTCATTATCATGGAAAAGCGTAGTATTAACAGTAATAATGTAACCTTGATCACCTTCCGGTTTAAGCTGTACTGATTCAATAGAACGATACCAAGAGGCTGAAAACTTTTCATCTCCTGAACCTCCGAAATTTTCGAATATGTATTCTTCTATTGTTTTTTGCATTAAAGCTTCACTTAACAACTTGCTGTCTTTGGAATCAGATTCTTGATCTATTCCAGAACCCTCCAATTTCTCCGAACTTACTTGAATCAAATTTTCATCGTCTGGGGTCGCATCAAAGGAAGATGTTTTAGCATTGACTGGAGGGTTTGATACAGAGGACAATGCCCCTACTGTTCCAAGTATAACTACCGCAAGGCAACCAAGCATGAAAAAACCTGAATTTCTTGGGATCACTTTTCTTTTTTTTGCAACCCTCACAATGGTCAAAATGAATCCAATTATTAGCCCTATTGCTCCGATTATACATAACCAAGAATACAATACTATCATGAAGTATTCTCTCCTTTCGTATTTATTCCAATTACTACAATTTTACATCAATTCACTAAAAAAATGCACCCAAAAAAGGATTAATAAGTTAATCAAAGTAACAAAAAAATTAAGCCCCTTCCCTAGTCGCGGCCTCTTCGCTTTCGTCTCCACTCTTCGAGTATGACGACTTTGTGTTTATGTTGGTTGCTGGCATATCCCCCAAGAATGCATCAATGTGTCCCTCAATTTTCCCCTTTTGTCGTTCGCTCAACTGACGAAACTTAGCGATCAACTCCATTTCTTCAGAGGTCAACTCCATACCACTAGATGATCGCTCTAATAATAGGGCATTGGACGTTGAAGAATAAAGAAGATAATCTGTCGATACATTAAAATGCTTGGATAGTGATATCAGGGCATCTGCCCCAGGTTTTGATCTTCCTAATTCCCACTCCCCTACGTTTCCCGGTGAAACACCTAATGATTCCGCTAGTTTCGCTTGGCTAATCCCTTCTGATTTTCGCAATTCTTTAATTCGATTTCCTATGCTCAAAAATGCCAACTCCTTCAATCTAAAAATAGAGTGATTTCCCTTGAATTTACTCAAATATTTAGTTAAAACTATTGACACGATCTAATATTAGGGTAAAATGAAGTTAGATTAACAAATTCATCATTTATCAAATTATAGCAGACATAACCATCTGCAAACAGCGCATTTATTTTCAGCGCTGAATCCTGCTCTTTTGAAAACTTAATAGAGTCAAAGACTTCCTGATTGAAAGGAGGTGAAAGCAACGATGCAAGAGATTTTCAAAAATCAAGCCGATGAAATTTCGTCTATGATCCGCAAGGTGGCTGAAGACATTGACTTCTCAGCACCGGAAAATATCATGATCGCGAATGCTGCGCAAGAAAGCCTCCTAAACGCTTTGGCGGACTCGTTGGAAGTTCGTAAGCAGGAGCTTGTTGAGGAAATGTGCCGAGCTGTAGTTGGATATAGCGCGAAGATCGCGGTCACAAATCAAATGCTTCGAACTATCGGTCGTGAGATCGGAAGAAAGGAAGCTGAGAGAGAACGAATTGAAGAAGGTGATACAGCATGAAGAAACGCAAATTATCGCCACTTGGCATTATTATCAGAAAGCGACTGCTGGATAAAGGGAAGACCCAGGCGCAACTTGCAGAGGAAATAGGAACGACGAAAGTGTATCTGAATTATATCCTTCACGGTGAACGCTCGGGCAAGAAGTACCTTAGAAGAATTTTTGAAGTATTAGAAATAGACCCAGAGTCGGTCCGGAATATTGCATGAGAAACGACAACTTAAAGAGCGCAACGACGGCAAGGAATAGAAAGATGGAGGTTCATGGACATGAAAAAGGAGCGTTCCACCCGCTCAAAGCTGGACGCTCCCCCGTACCTCGAATAGATTTGAAAAAACTATTCCCTTCCATTTTAGCATGGGCGCTCAAATCTGGAAAGGAGGGAGAATATGGCAGAAGTTTTCGTCACTATTGAACAAGCTGCCGAATTGGAAGGCATGTCCTATAAGGGACTGACTTCCCGGATCAGTCGGAATCCAGATGATTACCTAACCAAAGCCGAAGCTAGAGCTGATGGTGGAAAGCCTCGGATTCTCATTGCTCTCTCATCACTCTCTAAGAAGGCGCGAAGAGCCTACAAGGAAGCGCAGAGCATTGGAGGGGAAATTGTTGTTAAAGAACGTATCAATTCTGATGATGTACCTTGGTACATCGACATCGATCCAGATGGCTATATCAGAAAATTTGGAAAAAGGTACTATGAAGCGGTTGAACTGGCTAAGAGTATTCAGGAATTTCTCGATTATGCTGACCGTGACCGAACCGGGTTCGCGGAAGAATTCGCCGAACAGCTCGGAATGAGCCAGCGAACGCTGTACCGTCATTCGCAAGCTTATCTCGAAGCAAGCGCCTGGGTAATCAAACTAGGCAAGCAGGACGGTAAGAACTACGACTATCTAAAGGTACTGGCATTATGCCGCAAACCTAAGGAAACATATACATTTCCGTCGCTCTCATATGAAGCAAAGGTTTGGATCGAAAACCTCTGGTTTGATCCCCGGTTTGCTGGGAATAACGGCACTATCGACATGCTATATACGAAGCTTCAGCAAGTGGCATCAGCTAACGGTTGGGACTACGCGTCCTATCCAACGGTGGCACGCTACATAGGATACTTGCTGGAAGTTAATCGGAATAAGAACGCCCACTATCTCGCTGCCAAGGGCGAGCGGATGTATCGGAACAAGAAAATGCGTAAGGCGCTGCAAGACATGCAATCGGTGCCTGTTATGGGGCTAGTTCAGGGTGATGGACACACCTTTGATTTTTGGGTCGAGTACACCTACCCGAATGGAAAGAAGGCCGCAATCAAGCCGATCTTGGTCGGATGGATTGATACGCGAAGCCGTTGCGTGGTTGGGGACATCATCTGTCACACGCCAAGTGCGCAAGTGATCAAACAATCCTTACTCAATATGATATATAACGACGTCGGTGGTGTCCCGCAATGGATCAAGATCGACAACGGCAAGGATTTCACAGCCGAAACGTTAACAGGTCGCAAACGCACCGAGCGGATTAGCCTAGACAGCGAAGCCGTCGGTTTCTATCGTTCTATCGGCATTCAGGATGATTTCCGGTCCCTGCCTTATCAACCTTGGGGCAAGGCAGCAATTGAACGATTCTTCCTGACACTGGTCAACCGGTTCGAAAAGTGGATGCTTAGTTACACCGGTACCCTGACCGGGTCGCGAACATCTAGCAAAATCAAGAAGGACATACCGGACATGCTGGAACGCGGCGAGCTAATCACAATGGATGAACTGTGCGTATTGTGGCGCAAATGGCGTGATGAAGAATACCACATGCGGAAGCATCGCGGATTGAAAGATCAGGGTGAACAATGGCATACGCCGCTGGAAGTATTCCAGAACGTCGAGCGGTACTTTGCGGCGGTTCCGCCGAGATCGGTCGCCGCCACTTGGCTGATGCAGGCCGAAGAGAAGGTCCGCGTTTACCAGGTCGGCATCCGTCGATTTGGCTTCGAATATCGTGCGTCGGAGCTGGACAGCTACATCGATGACTATGTCAACATCAAGTGGGACGCTAATGACGTTACTAGACTGTTCGTGTATGACCGGATCACTGGAGATAAGATTTGTGAAGCAGAGAGCCAAGAATTACTCCAGATTGCCCCACGCGCCCCGCAAAAGGCGCTGGAGGAACATAAGCGGGCACAGAATCAGCAACTCAAATCAGACAAGCAACGCCTGAAGGAACTGACCACGCCGCTGGAAGAGCGGATCGGGCAACACCTTGCCGCCCAGGAAAATATGTCAGGTATGTTCATCCAAGGCCAACCGCCAACATCTAAAGTGGTGGCCCTGCCGCAGGATAAGCAGTACAAGGAAGAAGTTCGCAGCAAAAAGGCTCGCCCTGCTGATGTCGAAAACGACTATTACCAAAAACGTGCTGAGAAGGCTTTGGCTAAGCTGAAGGAACTCGGCTAACGGAGGGATTATAGATGGCTATGGAAGCAATGAATCTGTACACGATCAAAACAGACCTGGTCACTCGTATGAATAACTATAAGGATCGGACGAACACCACAATCGCCGAGCTTGCAAAGATCATGGGCGTCTCCAGACCTGCCCTATCCCGCTATCTTTCGGGCAAGTACAACGCTGATACTACGAAGCTGGAACCGGCTGTCATGGCGTTTTTGAATGAAAATGATCAGATGGCGACGACGGTAACCATGCCGATAATAGCGCCCAAGTTTTATGATGGACGCGATGCCCGTGACATTCTAGGGCTTTGCTCTGAATGCCAGGATTACAGCAAACTAGGCATTGTCACCGGGCGCACTGGCTATGGTAAGAGCTATACCCTCAAGCATTACGCAAAAATGCAGCGTGTAGCATACATCGAATGTGATGATTCAATGGGTTGCAAAGATTTGGTCGATGCTATCGAAACAGCGCTCGGCATCCCATCAACCCCCGGCAGTATCTATCGCAAAAAACAGGGAATCATTCAATTTTTTGAAGTTAATAAAGGGTATTTGCTGATCGTGGATGAAGCCGACAAGCTCATTAACAAGTACACACAGAAAAAAATGGAAATCCTCCGCTCGATCTATGGTGACGCCCGTGTCGGGTTGGTCATTGCTGGTGAACCAAAACTGGAATCACTAATCAAGGGCTATCTGGAACGCTTTGCGAATCGTGTGGACGCTCGTACAGCACTCGTCGGGCTGACCAAAAAGGAAGTTCTCGAATATTTGAATGGCTTCCAGTTCGAGCCTGACGCCCTGGAAGAAATGATCGCGCGTGGTACAAACAGCAAAACGGGATGTTTCCGCCTGTTGGCTCGGACTCTGGACAACGTCCTGCGGGTCCAGCGGTCAGACGGCGGCAATACCATATCGCTGGACACGATCCAGAAGGCCAGCAGCATGATGATGTTATAAAGGAGGTTTTGAATCATGAAAAAGATCGAAATGGAGTTAGTAACATTGGAGGTTGATCTTGTGCGTGCAGCCTTGCGATTGCGTGCGATGGACGGCTCACGTCCATCGGCGATAGCTTACAAACGTATTGCTGATCGCATGGAACCAATTGGGTTGTATGAGTTTAGTCCATTGGAAGCCGCCTGTATATCGTTATCGCTGTTTGAGTATTCAGAATTGTCCAATCAGATTGGTTTAAGCGAGCTGGCACAGTATTCAATGGAGCTATCGGACGAACTTCTATGCAAATGCAAACTAACCAGACCATTTGGCAAGCAAATCAATGACTTAACCGAGTGGCCAAGTTACAAAAAGGTAGGTGTTCATGATGCAAGAGGCTGGAAACCACCCATTTTTCGGCGATTTGGACAATTTTTCAAGCTTCGAATGGTCCGATCTTGACGGTAAAAAACTGGACATCGCCGTTACAAATGACGAATGCGGGATCACGGTTGCGGGTTTTGACCGGAAAACCGGAATGATCTATGTCCTGCATCAACAAGTTTTTCATGAAAAGAAACTTGTGAGGGGTGAGGACCATTAAAGCACAATGTCAATATTGCAATTTTTGCAAGCAGATCGGCAGGCAACAAACACAACGGAACCGCCTTGGACGAAAAAAATACCATTGTAAGCATCCAGAAGTAAGCTCTTTTACGGATAACAGCTTCGTGGGGTTCGGTACGATGGATTATGACAGTCCTTTGGTTCTTAAAACTACTAAACGTTGGTGCCCGATAAAAGCAAAATAATGCACATTCCGTAGCAGTAATGACACATACGACCCAAAGATCGGAGGAATGAAGAAATTGAAAGTTGATGTTTATGAAAATCATGACGGAAGTAAGTTGGTTGCAATGTTGGTGTCGGACGATGGATCGGCGTCTGAGCTGGTAAGGTCTGAAGTAGGCAACGATGATCTGTTGAATAAAATCGATGCTATGAATTTATCGCACCTGACAGTGGAATTTCATTGGGCTTCGGCCAGGGGGAAATAATGAACAGTTCGAAAAAATTAATGCCCTAAGGAGGTATATAGATGAAAGAATTCAGCAAGAAAATCGGCAAAAGTGGTTCCATAACCCTTCCCGCTGCGCTTCGTCGACAATATGGACTGACGGAGGGCGAGCGATTCAGGGTCATCGTCGACAATGAAGACGGCACAATCCTGCTGCAGCGCACGGAAGGAAGCTGTCTTTTCTGCAAGTCCAGCATTGAACTGATCGTCTATTATGGACGCTTTGTTTGCACGACATGCATAGGAAACATGGATAACGAAGCCTCTGAGGCTCGCTTTGCTGGGGCGCTGCTAGGGGGCGCTGCGGAATGACGACCGAGCGCCTGGCTGGACTGGTGGACGAGGGCATCCAGCTCGAACGTAAGATCAAGGAAGACGGGAAGCGGCTCGACGCGATCAAAGCTGAATTGCAGGCGGCAGCGGTCGAGGTCATGGACAACAAAAGCTTGAAATGGCTTCAAATTTTCGGCAACGACGGGCATTTCAACATCGCGCAAAAGGAAAAGTTTGATATTGATGACTACGCCGCTCTGGTCGATGTCATGGGCGAGAAAGCCAAGGCGAAGATTACCCGCAAAGAGGCAATCAAGTATACAGTCGAAGCGCGGTTCAAGGAAGCGCTGATTGCCCTGTTCAAAGGCGATTTTGCCACCGACAGCCAAACGCTGGACGGTGTGCTGCAAGGGATGGGGATGGACGCCGCGACGATCAAATCGGTCAAAAAGAAGCTTAAGGGCGATTACATCAAGGACAAGCGGGTCCTGGAAAGCGTCGGTGTAATCGACGAATGCGAGGAAGAGCTGGACGCGATCCGGCAGATCAAGAACAGCGAGCTGATCGACCGGTTCTTCGCGGACCTGACGCCGGAGCAACTCGCACGGGTTAAGAAGTCCGTATTTGTCGAAGAGCAAGTCGGCGTCGGCCTGGAGTACGAGGAATGAGCCGGGCGGGTTCGGGGAAGCGGACGCCCGACCAAAACCGCAAAATATGGGCGCTGGCTGGTGAACTGGGCTTTGATGAAACGCTGCTGCGCGATCTTGTCGAACGCCTGACAGGCCAGCGTAGCACATCCGTCCTGACAATCCAGCAAGCGAACCAACTGATCGAAGAAATGAACCGTCTGGGCGGCAAGCAGCCAACGACGCAAACGCGACGTCCTGGCATGGCAACGCCGGAGCAACTCCATAAAATCCGAACGTTGGAGCGTGAACTGGGCTGGTCGGACAACCCAAAGCGTCTTCAGGCGTTCGCGAAAAAATATTGCGCGGGTATCTCTCGCCTGGAATGGCTTCAGTTCGGCCAAGCTAGGGCATTGATCGAATCCCTTAAGGGGGTTCTGCGCAGGGAACAAAAACAAAATCATGGCTGAACCCAATACCAAGGTCATTGACTATCGGGTTCTGTACGACCGCCTGAAGGACGTTCAGGCAACCAGATGGACGCGGGAAATGGAAATGTTCTCCCTACTCTATCTGTGGCGGAAAAACGATTCAAGAGATTTGGAAGGAGAAAAATCCTATGACGGATGCACTTGAAAGGTACACATCGAACCAGCTTCAGGTGATCAATAACTACTGGGAGACAATCCGGTTCACTCGCTCAACGGGTAAGGTGTCGGAAGGCATCAAGAACAGGGAATATGAGTATTGGGCCAAATATGAGCCATCTTTGGTGATTCGTGCCCTGTCAATCCATATCGAAAATTACCCCAATGTCAAAGAAAACTACACGCGAGGCATACTGCGCACTCTCCAGAAAGGAGGTTCCGCTCATGGAAAGTCTGAACGAAGTCATGACGCCAGTGGTAGAAAGAGTAAAAGCGGCCTGGGACAAGGCCAAAAAAGAGACGCCAGCGCTGAAGAAGCCTTCCGACGACGTATTACCGGTTTATGAGTGCCCAAAATGCAAGGATCAAGGGATAATCCTCGATCCAGACCGGAACGTCGGGTATACGTGTAGTTGTATGGAACGCAAGAAGCTGCAACGGCTCATGAACTCCACAAATATGAGCGAGGACGCACTGTATAAGACATTCGATAATTTTAACATCGATGGCGAGGATGATCGTGTCATCGCTGCTTACAAACTGGTGCGCGAATATTCCGATGGGCTGATCGCTAGAGCCAAGAATGGACAAAGTCTGAAAGGTATTCCGTGGTTCGGCCTACTCGGCGTTTCCGGCAGTGGAAAAACCCATATGGTGCAGGCAATGGTCGCCCCTCTGCTTGAGTTCGGCATTCATCCTCTTTTTTTTAATTGGGTCGAGTCCTTTACCGAATGGTACGCCTACTATGGCAGTGAAAACGAGGTATACAAGGTAGCAGAAATTCGTCATAAGATTTATAACTGCGATTTGCTTGTTGTGGACGACGTCTGTAAAGAGATTCAAAAAGACTCTTGGATTAAGGAGTTTTACGGCATCGTCGATTACCGCTATCGGAAGCAGCTCCCCATCGTGTTCACGAGTGAATACTACGATCAATTGATAGGATTCCTCTCTGTGGCGACGGCTGGGCGATTATTCGAAAAAACAATAAGCCCGAAAGGCAAGAAGTTCCTGGGCAAGATGCTACTGGACAATGGCGAGGACCCGCTGGCAATGAACTATCGCTTCAAGAAGCTGCTGCAATGATGCGGCACGATGTCATGACCGACTCGGTGGGAGCTGTGTACGTCACCGCTGAACGCCGCTATCTACTGTATGAGCTATGCGACCGACTGCGCTTGGAACGCCGTATGATCCGCTGGAGCATGGACCTTCGCTGTTATGTGCTGATCGTCCGCCGCGACCAGGACAAACATGCACTTCGACAGATTCTCAAAAAAAATGACAAAGGAGTGATCAAATCATGCTCGAAAAAGAGACGGCGTCGTATACAGAAAGCGCAATAGCCTGTTATTTTAACCTGGTGCATTACGTTCTGAAACGATTCGGCCCGATTATGGCAGCGCAACGCCTGGATTATGATGACTTATATCAAGTTGGCTGCATCGGGCTGCTACGAGCAGTACGCACATATAAGGAAGACGCTGGACGATCCTTCAAAACCCATGCAATACGGCTGATAGACCATGACATATGCAGTTACCTAGATCGGCGCGGTGAGTTGTTAAAGGTATCAGCCAGAACACGCCAAATTAGCTATCGCATTCGCAGGCTGGGTATGGATGCCAGCCCGCCAGAAATGATAGCCTTGCGGTTGGATTGTAGTGTCAAAATGGCGAGGAACGCCCTATCCTATATGGGCCTGAGTGTATCCCTAAAAGGTGACAGTGCCAACCTCTTGGCCCGTCCTTCATATGACGATCAAACAGGAGTTCATGTCAAGGATTATATCGAAGGCTTAACGCCTACAGAAAAACGGGTGGTTGCGCTAAAAATGCAAGGTTTCACCCTTCAGGATATTGGTAAAAAGCTAGGGTTCTCGAAATCGAAGGCATGGCGGTCACTACAAAGCGCCCGTGAAGAATTGCGACGTAGCAGTCCGGTGGAAATTGGGGTGATGAACCTATGAAGGAGTTGTTTCGATTGGTAAAGCCTTCAGTTGCACTACTCGCTTATAGATTATTGCAATCAAGGTATGGGGGCCGAGCGCACAAACGATTCGATGCAGATCACAAAAAGCGTATTCGCGTCTTGAGCTATCAGAAGAAGAAAAGCCAGGCTCGTCACTGGCGGAAGTGGAAAAAACGATAACTAATACGAGGAAGGAGCGGTTTACATGGCGTGGGCCAGTACGAAAGAGTCAGCCAAGCCAAAACGCGAACCAATCCCGTTAGGAATACCGAGGGATCAAGATTTATGTTTCGTCTTGTTTCCCTCGGGCAACCCGACGGCCTCCAGTGTTGCGGTCAGCCTGCAAAGTTTACTACATCAGGTGCAAAAGCACCCCGCTAGTCAACAAATCGAAGTGATCAACTATGATCCGCAGGCTCGACGATTCGACATTCGGTTCGCTCCGAATTCTCAAAAAAAATGACAATGGGGTGTTCTTATGACAATCCTTCTTCAGGATGGTGATGAAGCGATTCCGATGACAAGTCGCTTCCGTTGGCTGGATCGTGTCGGATGTGTCGAAGCACTTGCCGTAGAATATCTAGACAATGGCGGCAAATACGATCTTGCTCTTAGAGCGATTCGGTTGCGCGATTATGCATTCAATGTGTCAAAAATACCTGTCAAACAGAAGAACCAACTACGCAAGGATGCCATTCAGCGTGCGAAGGACATTCAATATATGCGAGAATCGGCAGAGATCGGAGACACTGTTCGCGTTCCTAAGTTGGACTACAATCCTCTACTGGGAGGTTATAAGCGGGACGGGCGCAAGTTGGTTGATGCTGTAATCATTGAAAAAACTATGCTATCTTCCGCTTGCCATTACACAGTAAAGCGAATAGCTGATGGTATGACCCAGCGCGGCAATGGACACATGATAAAGGCAATTATTCAACGAGGAGGCGAATCATGTGGCAGCAGTGATGAAGGTGAAGTTTGAGCTGCTTTTGAAGTTAGATGACATTGAGCAAGCTTTGAAGTCGCGCGGGATCACCACGACCCCTGCGAACGTTAAACGTCTAGTCAAGCTAATTCAAGATTCGCCTATATCAGCGAACAATGAATTTTTTGAAGACATACCTACGGATCGACAAATACTTATTATGCATGGTTTTACGTTCATCAAGGAGGGAACGAATAATGGCAAAATTAACGAGAATTGAGTTCATTCGTAAGCTGGCCCCTTACGCCATTGCGGACATGCACATCACCAAGGTCCCGGCGTCGCTGACTATCGCCCAGGGTATTCTCGAATCCGCCGATGGTAACAGCGGCCTCACTGCCAAGGCAAACAACCTATTCGGGATTAAGGGCAGCGGTACAGCGGGTTTCGTGTACATGGATACAAAGGAGTATTCTGGCGGAAAGTGGATTAATGTTGATGCAAAATTCCGAAAGTATAACAACTGGGGTGAATCGGTCGCCGATCACTCGGCCTTGATCGTGAACGGCGTGAGCTGGGATCGAAACAAATATCAGAAGGTATTAGGAGTTAGAGGCCGGACGGCGGCGCGTGAGGTCGCCGCCGCTGGTTATGCTACTGATCCGACGTATGCTGATAAACTGATCCGTCTCATGGACGACTGGAATTTATATCAGTACGATATTAAGGAGGAAGATGAATCCATGACAGCAGCCGAAAAGAAAGCATTCGAGGAATTAAAGGAAATCGTCAATAAACAAGCCGAAGCCATTAAAAAGTTAGAGAAAAAGCAGAATATTCCTGCTCCTGAATGGGCTAAAGATGCCGAGAAGTATTATGCCAACCACATGGATACCCAGACCGGCAGTATGGATTTTTGGCGCATGTTGGTAATCCAATACCGGAAGGATAAAGGGATCATAGTTGGTTTCAGTTGACTTTTTTTCAAATCTGTTATAATAGGGTGGTGAATCCCTTGGACGATTGGATCAAGGAATTGACGTCGGACATGATTCCTGAGCGATACCGGCCCATAGCTGAATTGATTGGCCTGGAAAACCTTATTAAGCTGGCGGACTATTCCAAGGGGGACATCCTCTATATTCCATCAGCCGACTTCTTTCTAAGACCGATACGGAATCGGCGGATCAGAGAGGAATACAAGGGCAGCAACTCTCACCGTCTTGCCAAGAAGTACAATTTGAGTGAGAAGCGTGTTCGGGAAATTTGCGAAGGGTTACGTCCTGAGCTAGAAAGAGATGAAAATCAGTTAGACCTTTTTGAATTACTCTAGTGCGGCGGTGAAACTAAGGGGTTCCCCGTCTAAAATGATCATAACCATTGTTATAAGCTACCAGTAGGCGAAAGCCACTCGGTAGCTTTTTTTATTTCTAAATAGGAGATGATCGCATGCAAGAATTGGCACAGGATATATTGTTCAATCTCACTTTGGCGGCTTTGACGCTGCTGTCGTCGTATGCGTTGTACTACATCCGCAAGGCGACGGCCAAGGTTTCCGCCGAAGCGGCGAAAATCGCCAATGACGATCAGCGTGCGCTTGCTCAGGCAGCAATTGCACGGCTGGATGATGTGGCGACGAAGACCGTCAAGACTATCGAGCAGACAACGGCCAAGGAACTGCGGCGCGCTGTGAAGAACGGACAAGCCAGTCGTGAAGAACTTTCCGCCCTCGCGAGGCAAGCTTATGGCGAGATTGTGCGGACGATGGAGCCGGACTATCTCGACGCGCTGAAGACGACGTTAGGAGACTTGGACAAGTACATCAATACCACAATCGAAGCGAGGGTTCTGGAACTGAAGCAAAATGCAGCCATTACCGAGGCGCTGGAGCTGCGGGAGGGCTAAACGGATGGATTTGAATTGGGCGCTGCAAACGATCACCATGCTGGGGGTCGGCGTCATCGGATATTTTCTAAAATCGTCGATGTCCGAGATCAAGGGGCAAATCAAAGAAAATGCCCAGCGGGTAACAGTCCTCGAAAAGGAACTGGACGACCTTCGTTCCGATCTTCCCTTCATTTATACCACAAGGGAAGATTTTATTAGGACATTGAACAACGTTGATAAAAAACTGGACAAAATTCAAGACAGTTTGATCGGGGGTAGCCGTCATGGGAATGGATGAACAAGCCTATCGGGGGGCGCAGCATAACAAAGCGGTGCGCGGGTATATCATGCGGAGCCTGGCGAAAGGGCATAACAATTCGTTACTGTGTCGACAACTTGTCAATGTGATGGTGAACGATTCCATCATTATCAGTCCCGATATATCGAAGCACTTGGATTACCTGGTCGGCAAAGGGTACATAGAATTCACCAATGATCGTGTGAATTCCTATAACGCCTATGCAAACGATGCCGTCATCCGTTTGACGGTGGAAGGCATCGACCTATTGGAAGGTTCCGTTCCCGACGATCCAGGAGTGGCAATCTGATGGGTGACCAGCACAAAAAGCGGCGTGTCCGCTCCAAGGTGGATGAATTGCCGGTCCACCTCAAGGACCAAATAGACGCCATGCTGCTGGATACTAAGTACACCTATTATGAGATTTCCGAATTTCTTTATGACCAGGGTTTCGAAGTCTCGAAAAGTTCCGTCGGGCGTTATGCGCTCCGTGTAGGGCGGGCGACGCAGCGGCTTCAGGAAGCGCAGGAGCAAACAAAGGCTCTGATCCAGTTGATCAAGCAAAACCCGGATGCGGATTACACAGAGGGCGGCTTGCAGATCATGGCCGGAGAGCTGACGAAGAAATTCGCCCAAGCTCAAGAGGAATGGGACGACATGCCGCTCGACAAAGCGGCCCGCGTCATGGTGGCCCTATCGCGAACCAAGATTTACAAGGATAAGATCAAGGCCGACCTAGCCGAGAAAACGAAAGTCGCACTGGATGAATTTAAGAAAGAGGTTTACGCGGAGCTGGAGGGCATCGAACCAGAGCTGTGCGAACGACTGATCCAAGTTGCCAATCGCGTGGCTGAACGACTGGAGGCTAACGATGAATGAAAAGGCATCCTGACGAGGTCAAATCAAAGTGTGAACGAGAGCCTTGCACCCGAGAACGGTACGAATTGATTCAGTCCCCTCTTCCGAATGACAAACGCTTTGTTTGTCATAGTTGTTGGAACTATCTATACAAGCTCAAGAAAAAAGGGGCATCGCCATGAACTGGTATGTCCTTCATGTTTTGACTGGTGAAGAGTTGAACGTTCAGACGAGGCTTGCCCGCACCGCACCACACATTCGAACATTGGCTCCTCGGCGAATGCTGAGAGAGCGACAACAAGGGAATATCAAGGAAGTATCTCGCTTTTTGTTTCCGGGGTACGTGTTCGCTTACACTTTGCTGGATAATGAAAGCTATTACAAAATGGTTGACACGGACGGCGTGATCGACGTCCTGGGCAGACCAGCCCCCACTCCTGTACCAATCAAGGAAATGGCTCACGTCCTTAAATGGTGCGGGGAAAACGAACTGATTGGGGTATCTAAGGTACACGACGGCGACTGGATCACAGTTATCGACGGACCTCTTAAACACATGGAAGGACAAATCATTCGCGTGGATCGGCGAAAGAGCCGGGCACGGGTGCGGCTGACATTGTTCGGAGAACCCAAAGAAATTGATTTTAGCATCGAAATGATTGAGTAGGCACCGGAATGAAGCGGCACCTTGTTACGGCAGGGCCGGGGATCACCGGGAACACATGCGACAGCCAACCAGCGCTAAGCAAGGCGACCGGGTGGCGAAGCATGTCCGCCGGAGGTGACGCATGAGTATTCTAAAGGATTTTGCCAAAAAAAATGATAAAGCCGCCCTCCAGGAGTCGAAAGCCATTCGGCAGCTCATGGAGGTGTATTTGTATCGGGACGAATCTCCCGAGCGTCTGGAATTGCGCAAGCAGTTTCAGGACGGCAAACTGCTGACCGGAAAACAAGGTTTGCGGCGGAAGCTCGGGGCGCTCGATTTGGAGTATTTCGGCAAGGCATATTTCGGTCATTACTTTAACCGGGAAACGCCAGAGTTTCACCGCGAACTGGACGAACTTTGGACCAAGGGCGTCCTAAAAGGCATCGTTCCGATAGATGCAGAAGCGGCCAAGAAGGTCAACCAGCAGCCAGGCAGCAAGCAAGCCACTGCTGCCCCGCGTGGTCACGCCAAGTCAACGAACGTCACGTTCAAGGATGCCGCCCACGCGACGCTATACGAGTATAAGCGGTATGTGCTGATTCTCTCCGACAGCTCCGATCAGGCCGAGGGTTTCCTAGAACTGATTCGGGACGAATTCGAAGAGAACGCAGCGATTCGCGAGGACTTCGGCGAGCTGAAGGGCAAGGTTTGGCGGAACGATGTCATCCTGACTAGTACCGGGATCAAGATCGAGGCCATCGGCAGCGGCAAGAAGGTTCGGGGCCGAAAGCATAAGAATTGGCGTCCCGACCTGATCCTGCTCGACGACATCGAGAACGACGAGAATGTCCTGACGCCGCAGCAGCGCAAGAAGCTGTCAAGCTGGTTTTTCAAGGCGGTGTCCAAGTCCGGCGATACGTACACAGACATTTTCTATATCGGTACGATTCTGCATTACGACAGCCTGCTGGCGAACATCCTGCGCAATCCAGGCTATCAGACGCGTAAATATAAAGCAGTCCTCTCCTTCAGCTCACGCAAAGACCTGTGGGCCGAATGGGAGCTGCTCCTGACCGACCTGGACAATGTAAGCCGGGAGCAAAACGCCCTCGCCTTCTTCCAGGACAACCGGGAGGACATGTTGGCCGGAACGAAAGTGCTTTGGGAAGCAAAGCTCTCCTATTACGACTTAATGGTAATGAAAGTCGTCGAGGGTGAAGCGTCCTTCAACTCTGAAGAACAGAACGAGCCGATCAACCCGGAGGATTGCCTGTTCAACGAAGAATGGCTCGACTTCTACAATCCGCTTACGCTAGACTTTTCAGTCGGCTTCGAGTTTTTTGGCTTTGTGGACCCGAGCTTGGGTAAGACGAAGAAAAGCGATACCTCGGCGATCTTGACGCTTGCCAAGCATATGCGAACCGGCTACTTGTATGTGTTGGACGCCGACATCGAGCGGCGTCACCCCGACGCCATCATTACCGATGTGATGGAAAAGGAACGCTGGCTGCGTATGAGCTTCGGACGGGGATATACCAAGCTGGGATGTGAGACGAACCAATTTCAGTGGTTTTTGAAAGAGAAGATCGCGGAGAAATCTGCCGAGCTGGGGCTGTATCTCCCCATCGAAGAAGTGAATCAAAACGTCGATAAAACGATGCGCATTCAAACGCTCCAGCCGGACGTGAAGAACAAGTATATCAAGTTTGATGCACGGCATAAGCTGCTGCTGGAGCAGCTTAAGCAATTCCCAATGGGCGCACACGACGACGGGCCGGATGCTTTAGAAGCCTGCCGGACCCTTGCGAAAAGTTCGGGCGTCCTGGATAACAAACTGCTTGGAGTATTTAGGAGGTTGAGAATATGGGGCTAGGCACATGGTGGCGGCGAGCCACTGGCGAAATCTCCAAGCTGCGCCGCCGGGTTGGCACAATGGTTGGCATGGGCTTCTCCAGCTACAAGCTGGACAGCCGCCGGGTTGATTACACCCTGGCCCGCAGCCTGTACGACAACGATGCAGAGTCGTACAAGCTGGGCGCTGGCTTCTGCCGCCCGATTATTAATGTTAAAGCTGGATTTATGGGTGTTCCCTCCTTCCATTCGGAGGATGGTGCGGCGAAGGAAGTCGTCAATGAGTTCTTCAATGATCAAACCTCCAAAATGAACCGGACACATAAAAAGGCGCTTCTGGAGGGTGATTGTTTCGTCTGGATCAGGAGGGAAACGACAGATGCGGCGCTTTATCCCGAGATGGGTTCGCGCTTAGTTTATACAATCATCCCGAATGAGGAAGTTAATAGCATTAACCGAAACCCGATGACGGGTCAGGTCGAAGAATATATTCTGGTATCGAATATGGAATGGACGGACGAAACCGGGAGCAGCCGGAACACGAAGGTCACACAATGGATCAGCGCAGAGCGACGCAAGATTCGCCTGGAAGGCGATTTAATCCCCGGCTTTCCGGCGGAACACGAAGAGCCAAACTTACTGGGCTTCATCCCAATTGAGCATTTTGCGAATGAGAAAGACGAAACGCGCCTGTTTGGGCAAAGCGAGTTGGAGGCCATCGAGCCGTTTTTGAAGGCATATCACGATGTAATGCTTCATGGACTGCAAGGCAGTAAGATGCACTCCACCCCGCGCCTGAAATTTAACCTCAAGGACGTGGCCGCGTTCCTTCGCAATAACTTCGGGATCGAGGACCCGGCAAAGTATGCTCAAGAAGGACGAACCATCACTTTGGATGGCAAAGAATTCTTGATCATGACCGAAGGCGAGGACGCTGGCTTTATTGAAGTTCGCAGCTCTACTGGCGATGCAGCCAGCCTGCTGAAGCTGATTTTCTACTGTATCGTAGCGGTGAGTGAAACGCCGGAATTCGTCCTGGGAGTACATACGCCCAGCAGCTTATCCAGCGTTCAAGAGCAGATGCCGGTATTTGTTCGCAACATCAGCCGCAAACGCGGCGACTTCGCAAACAACTGGCAGCGGCTTGCCCGCATGGTGCTGGCGATGACCAAGGCGGACACTAGTCAGGAATTTGAGACATTTGCCACTTCATTGGAATGGGAAGAGATTGACCCGCGCGACGAGAAGGAACTGGCTGACACGATCAACGCCCTGACTGAAGGGCTGAACACGGCAATACAGGGCCGGTTCTTAAGCGCCGATTCTGCCGCGGAATTCCTGCGCGCCTATATTCCGACAATGCGGGAGTATGATTCCGACGTTCCCGATGCGGACACCGAGCGACAGCGCATCATCATGAACCAGGTAGAACGTGAGCGCCTATCCGACGGGGCGCTGGGATTAAGCAAGATAGACGCCATCAAAAAAGAGCTAGAGAAAGGCGGTGCTGCATGAAGTACCATCTAATGCAACCAATTATGATTGTATCTGACACACTCAACATGGGCCTGCCTATCGGATTGCCCGCCTACGTGATTATGATCGAGCAGCGCAGCTTCCACGCGACGCCCTATCTTATCCGAGTGCCATCAGAGCAAAAGGAATACTGGTCACCAGAATGCGATTTAGAGCCTGTTGGCGATTGGATCGCCCAGGAAAGCGACAACGTGATTCGCGATGCCTTGATCGACTTTGCGCTGGCGACTGGCAATAAGACGCTATTTGAAGTACAGGTCAAACAAGGAGCGTTACGGAAATGAGCCGCGACGAGATTAATCAGATCAAACAGATCACTGGAGAATATGCGTTGGAAGCGCTCAAGGCTCGGCACGCTTGGTTAGAGCTGCGATTGCGTCAAGACCCAGAAGTGCGCAAACTATTCACCCGACTCGCCGACAATATCGCGGACACGCTCCGGCAAAGCGGATCAGGTCCGGCAGAAGCTTGGCTACTTGATGGCATTGAAGGACAACTCCGTTTTTTGGTTAACGAACTGCGGGACAATTTAACCGAGACACTGCACAGTCATATCGCGGCGGCGGTAGAAATTGGGAGCCAGTATAACCGGACTGTTACCATTGACCTGATGACACAAAAGGTATCTATCCCCCGCGTCACAAAAAGCGGGTTAGAGCGAATGTTTGTGCGGGTCAACGAAGAGGCGGTCCGCGCTCATATCGAGCGAACCAGCTACGGCATGAAATTGTCAGATCGGATATGGAACACGTCCAATGGCGCTGGCGAAGTAATCCGCAATATTATCCAGGACGGCATCGCAAGCGGGCGGGACGCTATCGAAACGGCCCGCGCCCTGGAAGGATATGTTCGAAGCGACGCGAATGTCATGTCCAAATACTACGAGGGCATGCAGGAACGCATGAAAGGCCGCATTCCAGACGATTTGAGTTATCAGGCGCTCCGGACAGCTCGAACCGAAACAACCGCCGCTCTGGGACAAGGCAGCATAGCATCAGCTAGAGCATCACCGAGCTGTACCGGAATTAAATTTTGCTTGTCAGCAACGCATCGCGTGCCGGACATATGTGACGAGCTGGCGCGGCATGATGTCGGACTCGGCCTGGGCGTGTATGCGCTGGATGATCCTCCGCCCTATCCGGCCCATCCGAATACGTTCTCCTATCTCGTAGAGGTACATCAGTCAGTGGACGATTTCGTCAAGCAACTCCGGTCCTGGATCGACAATCCGGCCAATCAGCCGGGTCTAAATGACTGGTACGCTACTGAATATCTAAAGACGGCCTAGAATGCCCCGTAATCGCGTTGGAAGATTTACACGTCCAAATCTATGCTAGGCAACTTTAACCCCCGTTTTAACGCGTTATAACGGGGTCTATGGGCCTATTGGATGGGTCTACCCTAATAAGGAGGTAAAAAAAGAAATGGCAAAGGCGAAACACAAGCTTATTTTGCTTCCGGCATCCATCAGCGGCGAAATGAATCCGCAAGACATTCCGGTTGCTCCCGGCGTTGACCTGGAAGCGATCAAATCCGGCGATGATGATCCATTGGAAGTCGTTGTCGAAGTCCCTGCGGGCAAATCGACAAGGGGCTGGAACTACAAGCCCGAAAGCTTACAGGCAATCGTTGATCACGTCAACCGGGACACCTTGTCCGGATTCCTCGGTCATCAAAAGCCTGAAGACGTAGCTAATATGTTTGAAGAGCCTGTTACACACTGGGTTGGGGCACGCATGGAAGGAACAAAGGCTTACTTCAGAGGTGTGGTTGATGCGGCAGCAAAGGACCTCAAAAGATGGATCAGGGCAAAAAGAATCAAACAAGTAAGCATTTATGGTATGCCTAAGCTTCAAACGGTCGCCGGGGAAACCCAAGTGATCGATTATAAACCACTGTCCATCGACTGGACGCCACTCAACCGTTCCGGTATGCCGACGCGGATCGTGGCCCTGGGAGAAATGGATGACATCGAAGGAGGCAATGAGGACATGGACTGGAAAGAACTGCTCGCACAACTCAAAGCGAAGGTGACCGCTGGTGAGGTGACCCTGCAAGACATTATCACTACATTGGATGCGGACACCGCTGCCAAGCTGGAACTGCTCGCCAAGGTGAAGCAAGCGCTTGGAGTGAACGAGGACGGCGGGCTATTGGCAAGCGTGGAGCAAGCCGCGAAGGCGCTCAAGGACAGTCAACAGGCTGCACTCGGCCAAGAAGTGAAAGACGCGGTCCGAGAAAAGGTGTCCGGCGAAATGGCGCAAACCTTGATTGCGAAAATGATCACCCCGAAGCAAGGCCAAACGAAAGAAACGATTGTCGGCGAGATTGACGGTCTACTGGCGGATGATTCCATTAAAGCGATGGTCAACCAAATGCAGGTAGGAACACCGTCGTTTATCGGCGGTTCCGCCAAGGATAACCGTCAACAATCTGGCTTCGAATCTGCGCAATCTGATAGCTTGCCGATCTAAGGAGGGAAAACACGATGGAAACAAGATACCAAGGCAATTCGGTTCCGATCACGGTTCACTCACTGGCCCGCGCGAAGGTCAGCGATGGTAAGTCTGTGACGGTGACGGTTCCGCAGAATACCGTCATCACTGCTGGAGAATGGGTTTTACTGGATGGCTTCTTTGGCCTGGCAATGCAAAACGTAGTGACTGACACAGGCGAAACCGAAGAGTTAGTGTTGACGATTGAGCACGCGGAATATGAAACCGATCAGATCAGTACCAGTCAGACGTTTGCCAAGGGCAGCGAATTGTATTGGAACGCTACCACCAAAAAGTTCACCGAAACAGGTACAGATAATCGACTCGTAGGCCGCGTGACCAGTGGCAAGGATACTAAAAATGTCATCTGGTTCCTGCTAGGTTCGCAGGTATAAGGAGGGTAAATACATGTTGAAAATTATATCGTTTGAGAGTGAACGAGCGAAACGTCGGCAAGGAACCATCGAAAGCCGAGTGCCTTTTGTATTAGACGGTCAGCGATTTGAGGCGATTAAGAAGATCGTTAACGGCGAAATGTCCATTCCACGTTGGTCCAGACCTGTGGGCGAAATGCTTTCGTTGGGCAGCGCTGAAAACTTCAAGGAACTGCTGGGTAAAGTAACGCTAGACGTGGAATTGGGTCGCGAAAAGGTGCCGCTACTTTACAAGGAAATCTATGAACTGATTTCCGATGTTAACTTGCCTGAGTTGCTGGACGCCAAATGGGCGATGTCTGGTGCGGTCATCTTCGCCGAGCATCTGGAAGGGCAGGAAGTGAAGTTCGGAAGCATGCGCGCGGAAGAAGGTCCGACCGCTCGGATCGTGACATATAGCGCGGCCTTCGAATACACCAAACAAATGATCGACTTCAACCGCACGTTTGAAATTGATATCCTGAACCGTGCAATGGGCGAAGGCTACAATGCTCTGCTGAATCATATCCACCTTTCCCCTATCGTCTCGTTCAACTATAAACCGGCAAATAAAACGACGTTCCAGGGTAAAGAAGGCGAAGAACGCTGGGTTTCCATCTGGCGGACGCTGGACGATGCCACTAGTGCTGCGGGGACCGCGAAGCGTCAAGGTAGTATCTTACTTGCTAATAGTGCCGACCGAAATGCCATCGAAACGGCGCTGAAGGGCTTCACCTACAATGGAACAACTTATGCAGCGATTCAAGGAATCACGACAATCATTTATTACGACGGCTATAGCATTACTGTCGGTAAGAAAGATTACACCTATGCAGGTGTAAAACCTGGCAAGGCGTACCTGATTCGCAGCAAACGCGGATTCAAGGAACTCCTGAAGCGTGACCTGCAAATTGAGACTACACAAGGTGATTTGTCCCGTCTAGTGCAAGCGCAGATGGTCGGCTTCTCCTATCGCGGCGTGTTCGCGGCCGTTGAAGAAAATGTCCAGGAAATCGCACTGCGATAACACTATTATCAAAATAATTGACAAAGGAGCCGGGGCGACTCGGCTCTCTTTGGCGTGGAGGGTTGCATATGACGCCGACGGCAGATATACGCGAAGAGCTGCGTGAACTGCTTGACGAAGAAATCCCCGAGGGTGGGACTGATCAGGAAACCGCCTTTACTGACGACCGGCTGGACCGGCTGATCCAGTCGGCGTCAAACCTGTATGCTGCTGCTGCTGAAGGATGGCGACGCAAGGCAGCAAAGATTCAAAAACGGCTGGGCGATGTCGCTTCTTACACCACAGGTGCGGAACAATATGAACGGGTTGATCTATCCAAGGCGCTGGCCGCAGCGCTCAAAATGGCCGACACCTTTGACAGTATGGCGGACGCTCCTTCCCCCAATGCGGCGGGGAGCTTTATGTTCAATGTCAAGCGACCAGGGGTATTTTGATGATTGATGCATCAGTGAGGAAAGCCCATATCGGATGGAATATCCGTCAAAATCCGACGGATATCATAATCCGCGTAACGCAACGCGTAAAGGCTGGCGGCGGCTTTGAAGAAGTCAAGTCACAGATTGGGCCGCTAACGGTTCGGGTGTTCTACGGATCGCGGCCGCCAAAATCAGAAATCGTCTCGGAACGAGCTGGTCGAAAGGAAGTCAGCGACAGCTATTCCCTGTTGGCCGATTACACAGCCAATCTTCCGAGCGGACCGGAAGTTACCCTGGAATTCGACGCCTATCCTCACGGGAAGTTTCGGATCACGTCCGTCCATCCGCAAATTGTACAAAACGAAATATGCGGGTACTTTGCCGAACTGGAGAGGGTGAAGTGACATATGCCTATCCTGGACGAAGTGCGAGCGAAGATTGAACGCCGCAAGGCGGCGACGCTGCTTGTCGCCAAGCAAGTTGGTAAGGTCATGGAAGGCGATGCCAGGCAAAAGGCTTCTTGGGAGGATCGCACCGGTCACACCCGGCAAGGCATCCAAGGCGGTGCAGACATTCGACGAAACGGGGATGAACGCATGGCTGTCGTGTATTTGGCGCACACCATGCGTTCTGGCCTTTATCTCGAAACTGGGACTGGCTTGTATGGGCCAAAAAAACGAAAAATTGTTCCGAAGCATAAAATGGCACTTCGCTTCCCAGTCGGCAGCGGTCAATATGTCGTCGCCAGGTCTGTCAAGGGTATAAAGCCGAGGCCCATTATCAAACCGACAGTACAGCGTCATATTGGTACGCTTCGTAAAGCTGTGCGCGATGTCTGGAGGGAATCGTGATGCGCGGACTAATTCGTCAGCAGCTCATTGACCATATCGCCGACATCGCAGGTCGAGTGTTCGAGACGGACACGGCGGCGGCCGATGAAGAAAAACCGTACCTAGTCATGACCAAGGGTTCAGAGTCCGATGAAAACGATTGGGCCGGGATTAGTACGCTGATCGAAGTATGGCCGTATGTTGCGCATACACAGTTCAAGCATGTGGATGCGCTTGTCGCGGCGGCAATTGACGCGCTAGATCACCGGCTGCTCCAGGACAGTGTCACCGGCGAGGCAATCTTGTGCCGGTTCACCGGCAGCACCAGCGCGGACATGCTGGACGAGAAATTCGACGCGATCACGCGCGGCGTCCAGTTCGAAGTGTTCTCGCTCGGCTGGCTGTTGTATGAATCGGTGGAGCCAGATCCTGCATCGGCATTATCAGCCTGGACGGCGATGCGGTTCCCGAATATGCAGACGGACCCGCAAAGCTGGAATCCATCCGACGAGACTCCCGCGCTGTACTGGAGGATCGCCGCGATCCGCAGCGTACAAACAATGTCCTGGGGAGCATGGATCGATGCAACCGTTCGTGGCCATATGCTCGTTCCGCGTGTACCGTCGCGCAATACTTGGTTGGAGCGGACCGTCCGGCAGCTCGCCCTCGACGGCCATGTCACCATGTCGGACCAGTCGCGCATGATCATTCAGCGCATGTCTGCCGACAGTACGCTGGACCCGTTTCGGACGGGACAAATTACCCTGGATGTGCGCTTCGGCGTCTTGCGAACAAGCGCGGCAGCGACGCCGCTGAACCAGATCAATCTTAATGGAGGTGCTTGATATGGCGGAAGCCAAAGAAATCAAAACACAAAAAACTAAGCCTGAAGTCACCTATACCAAGCGGGAAATTATGGATGCAGCCGCCGGGTTTAAGGTTTCCCTTGACGTGTTGGCCGGAGCCTTGCGCCGGGTCGAGAAAGACACCCTGACCCGCGCTGAGGTGGAAAAAGCGATTCAGGACTTTAAGAAAAGGGAGGTGTAGTCAATGCCAGGCGCAACATTTATTTTAGGTGAAACTAAAGTCAGACCGGATATCTATGTCCGGTGGCACAATGCGGGTGGTGTGCGTGTTGTCACCGGCACCGTCGGTGTATCCGCAGCCGTTATCAAAGCAAATTGGGGGCCACTTGGTTCGGTCATCACCGTGGAAACACCAGGGGAACTGTCCGGTAAGCTCGGTAGTGGAAACGGGTCGGAATGCGTTCGAGAAATCTTCACCGGCGGCGCCAGTACCGTGCTTGCGGTACGCGTTGGAACTGGTGGAACCCCTTCGCAACTGGAATTGGAGGATACCGCCACAACGGCGGTTAAGGTTGTTCGACTGATAACAAAATACCCGACAACTCGGGAGTTTACCGTGACGATCCGAGATTCACTGGAGGACACTACCCTACGCGAATTTCTGCTACATGAAAACACCAGACAGCTTGAAAAAATAACGTTTGTGAAGGGCTTGAACGAGTTGGATCAACTCGTCGATAAGGTCAACTCAAGCAGTGGATACCTTAAAGCTACGAAACTAACCTCAGGTAGTGGTGAATTCGATACGTTGCTTGACGGAGTATTGAGCGGTGGAGCTGACCCGACTGTCACGGGTCAGGATTATGCCGATGCCTTTGAACTGCTAGAACGCAAATTTTTCGATACGGTCACGGTTGATTCCGAGGATGCAAGTGTTCACGCCTCCCTCCAGTCTTTCGTCGGTCGCATGCTGTCGGAGGGTGGTGGGCGGATCATCGGCGTGGTCGGCGAGCCGACAAGTGTCCCGTTTGAAACACGAAAGACTAACGCCAAGGCATTTAACGATTTTGCCATGATATACGTCGGGAACGGCTTCCCAACTGTAAGCGGTCTGGTAGAAGGTGCAAAGGCTGCGGCCCGCGTGGCTGGAATGGTTGCCTCCAGCGCCTACAACGCCAGTATGACACATGTTCCGATGACGGGATCAATTGGCGTTATTGGTGAATTAACGAATTCACAGTATAAAGAAGCAATCCAGTCCGGCATGCTGACCTTCTCGCTCAACCCCGATGGCCTTGCACAAATTGATTATGGGATTAATACCAAAGTCACACTGTTGGCCGACGAGGATGAAGGTTGGAAGAAAATTCGTCGGACGCGAACCCGGTACGAGTTGATCGACCGGATCGTCTTGACGCTCCACCCGTACCTCGGAAAATGGAACAATAATGCAGATGGCCGCGCCTTTGTCGTTACCATTGCGAATGGAATCATTCAAACGATGATTCGTCAAGGTGGGTTGGAAAGCGGTCAACTAATCGTAGACCCAGACAACCCGCCTCAAGGTGATTCTGCTTGGTTCCAATTCACGGACCTGGTAGACCTCGACAGCATCGAAAAGATGTATATGGATTTCGGGTTCCAATTCTCACCGCAAACGACATAAGGAGGTTTATAAAAGATGGCACAAGATGCAAGATATATTTTTCGGGATTGCGTCCCGGACGGCTCTATCGACGTTGCGAACATCCAGGTCGGCGAAATAGTACAGCGCGCATGGTCATTCCGAGTAAACAGCCCCCCAGACATTCAGCAAATGCTCGACTACGGTGTCCTGGACTTCCGCAATATATCGCGGGGGTACTCGGGCGAACTGTACGACGGCGATGGGAATTTTCTTGCCGAGGTGAACACCTGGCAAGCGCAGATCAGCGTCACCAATTCAGATTATCAACCCGCTGGTCAGAAACACACCTGGGGGATTATGCAAAGCTACAGCATGACGCTGACGTTCACGGAAACCGTCATTCGTGACGGCATCCTGCTCAAGAAGTTGGTGGACAGCTTGCGCTCCCAAGCGCCGGACGCCGTGTTCAACTTTACTGGGGTTATCCGCGCCGCAAGGTAACAAACTGCGTCTAGGGCATCCCTGGGCGCTCCCTAATATCATTTCATAGGAGGCTATCGCCATGAATGGAGAAACAGAAGACAAGCGAATCGCACAAGAGGAACTACTGGACAATGAAACGGACATCCTGCGCGGCCTGCTCGACGCAGCAGCCAATACGGAAGAAGAACGCAAGGTGATTGAAATCGCCCGCAAAGGAAAAGTATTCTTCCGCTTTTCTATCCGACCGCTGTCTGAAGCTGATTACAACGCTTGCCGTGACAAAGCAACCAAGTACAAAAAGAATCGCCGCCTGGGCGGTATCAAAATGCCAGATGATACGGATGCAGCTCGTTACCGTTCGTCCCTGATCTACGAAGCAACTGTATCCGAAGATCAGAAAAAAATCTGGAATAACAAAGCGGCTTGGGATCAGCTTAATGTTCTTAGTGGTGTGCAGCTCATTGATAAAGTGTTGTTACCTGGAGAAAAGGAAGCGGTGATCGAACAGATCGACCGTCTGTCTGGATATGACCTCGATGATGAAGAAGACAACGAGGCTGAAGAAGTCGTAAAAAACTGATTCAGGCGGGAGGAAAAGCAACCCTCCTGCACTACATTTTCCAGCGCCAAGGGATTCTCCCTAGCGAAATATTAAAGCTGCCTGAAGGTGAGCGGCTTTTTTGTTTTGTCTCCACCAAACTGGCGCTAGAGACTGAAGCTGAAGAACGCCGCACACTCTTGACAAAGCAAGGCAAAAAGGGGTGATCGCTGGTGGCCGAAGAAGTTTACCGCATTGAAATACCAGTCACGGTCGAGGATCATTCCGAACCGGGTTTATCCAATGTGGAGAAGAAAGTCAGTCGCTTTGACGAAACGGTAAAGAAAACAAGGAAACGGCTTGATGGCATGAATCGCAGTCGATGGCAGCTTGCGATCCATGCTGTGGACCGGGCGTCCAACGTGATTCGCCAAATCGGAACCTATGTCCGGCGCATGGTGGGCGGTACCTACCGCATTACGGTAAGGGTGCTTGATCTAGCCACTCGCCCTTTGCGGGCGATTGTTCGAGGGATGACCTCGACGCTCGGTCTGCTTGGTCTCGGCGCTGGCGGGATCGGGGGAATCGTCATACCGGTTAGCCTGGCGGATGACTTCGCCCAGGCACAGATCGGCTTTGAAACCATGCTCAAAAGCGCGGAAAAGGCACAAAAGTTAATGGCTGATGTCCAGCAATTCGCAAAAGACACACCATTTGGTCAAAAAGAAGTTGTCGACCAAGCGAAGGGGCTACTGGTTCGCGGATTTGATGAGGACGAGATTATTCCCATGCTGACCCGCATTGGTGATGTTTCAGCGGCAATGGGTGGCGGTACAGAATCCATTGAACGCATTGTCTATGCTCTAGGGCAAATGCGCGCCCTCGGGCGTGTTAGCGCCGAAGATATGAACCAGCTTACGGATGCAGGCGTACAGGCATGGAAGTACATTGCTGAAGGCATGGGTAAATCCATTGCCGAAGTGCGGAAGTTATCTGAGCAAGGGCTGCTCCCTGCCGATCAAGCAATTCAACTCATTCTCAAAGGAATGGGTGAATTTGACGGAATGATGAGTAAAACTGCCAACTTGACTGCGCGTGGTTTGGCTGGACAAATTCAGGATGCGTTCAGCATCCAGATTTTAATGCGGTGGGGCAAGGGCTTGCAAAGCGCTGTTATTCCCCGCCTGCAAAAAGTTAATGAGTGGTTGGAAAATAATGACGACAAACTAGCGCGTTGGGGTGATACGCTCGAAAAAGCTGCTAAGGAAGGCGCAGACTGGGTTTTGCGTCGCTTAGAAAATGCCTTCGGGTACATTCAACGCCGATATTTAGATAACCCAGAATTCAACCGATTGGACCTTGCTGGGAAAATCAGGTTTATTTTCTCCGACTTGAATAATATGTTCATGGAATGGTGGCAAGGCTCCGGGCAGGCTCAAGTCGAAAAGATTTCCGGAAAGATCGGCGCAGCCATTGGCGGCGGAATTGGTGGTTTTATCATGAGTGCACTAGGTGCTGCTGATCCTGATTCGAATCTGAACGAATCGCCGTTTATTCGAGCTGGAGCTACAGCAGGAAGTTCTTTCCTTGAAGCTTTCCTCGAAGCCTTCGATGCCGGGAAGATTGCGAACAAGGCAGTAGAAGCATTTCTAAATGTACAGCCTACTTGGCTTGGCGGTGATACGAGTAGTGGGTTCGGTCAAGTGCTTGCGTTGGCAATGGATGCTTGGCTGATTGGTAAAGCAACAAAAATACTGAAAGGGCCATTCAAGCTTAGTAAAACAGCCAGCAAATGGCTAAAGGGTAGTTCAGTAGCTGAGGCAGCTTCTACAACGGCAGCCACAACCGCAGCAGCCACTCGAACAACTGCAAACACTGCTGAAACAGTCACGCGCTCGCCGTGGTATAAGCGCTGGTTCTCTAAGACAACAGTCGATGCGGCACCGAGCGCTCCGAGTTTAGGTAGTAAGGGTACTACAGTCCCTACGATCACAGGACCAGCGGCGAATATCCCAAAAGATTATAATACGGCTGGCAAAAAGTTCTGGGGTAACATTCCGCTGGATCGAACCTACAGCCGCGACGAGGTTGTCCGCATGTCCAACGCCGGGCAGCTCGGGCGCTTCAACGAACTGGAGAAGGCTTTCTCCTCTGCACCGGCTGCAAAGACTAGTTGGTGGAAAAAGCTCATACCAAAAGGTGGCGGCGGTAGAGGGTTAGGCTTGTTGTCTCGTACCGCTGGTAAACTGGCAATGCCACTGTCTATTGGCTTAGATGTCGCAAATGTGGCTACCGCAGAAGCTGGAACCGAGCGAAACCGAGCCATTGGTGGAGCAGTCGGCGGCTGGGGTGGATTTGCTGCGGGTGCTGCGGGTGGTGCTGCTATTGGTTCTGTCGTTCCTTTACTGGGGACGGCCGTCGGCGGCTTGATTGGTGGTATACTCGGAAGCTTGGGTGGTGGCGCTATTGGTGACTGGATCGGTTCAAAAGGTGAAGATATTTCGCGGTGGTTCAGCTCAACGCTTTGGCCCTCTCTCAAAGATGGTGCAAAAGCAACCTGGACTTGGATATCTGATACTGGGCCAAAGTCTATTGCCAAAGGCGTGGGTTTTGCCGTTGGATATATCGGCGAAACCTTATTCAACGGTGAATGGTGGAATGAAAAATGGTCGGCGGTCGAAGCTTGGTCTAGCGCCACCTGGGAAAGATCGAAAGAAATCTGGAACAACGCTGTAGCTGCTATCGAATCCACTATCTTTAGCGGCGAGTGGTGGTCTGAGAAGTGGCAAGGTGTCCAGGACTGGACTTCGAACACCTGGGAGAGCGCGAAAGACATCTGGAACAGTACGCGTGACGCCATCAATGAAACGCTATTCAATGGCGAGTGGTGGCAATCCAAATGGGACAATGTCAAAGGCTGGGCAGCTAACGCTTGGGAAAGCATTAAAGGTGGTTGGGGCACGTTTTGGGACAAGGTCGGAAGCGCATTTGAAGAAGGTAAAGAAGCTGGTCAGCAAGCTGCTGCTGGTGGTACAAAGGCATACGCCCGAGGCGGATTCGTCACAGCGCCTCATATCGGCCTTGTAGGAGAAGCTGGACCGGAAGCAATCATTCCCCTGTCGGCAGGAAAGCGCGGGCGTGGGCTGGAGCTTTGGGAACAGGCCGGACGCATGATGGGAGTTCTCCCCTATGCCTTCGGAGGCATCGTTGGAGCCTCAAACGCACCTGAAGCGCCGATGTCCGCGCCATTGGCCCCATTGGCTCCACTCGGAACAGGCGGCGGAATGACCATCATCCTAGGCGGCATTAAGTTCTCCATTACCGTCGAAAATGGGGATGGACCGAGCGTGATTGATGCGATCCGCGAGCATGGTGACGAGATTGCCGATGAAATCGCTGGTAAAATCGGTGCAAGACTCGATGAGTCTACAAACAATACTGTATAGGTTGGGTGAGGCATGGACTTTTATTTGTCAGATGAAAAAGGCAAACGACTTCATTTCCCCATGAACCCGGAACGCATAACCGCCACTACTACCGCCCGTATTCAGACGTTCGAAGCCATCGAGCTGGGTGAGTTTGCTTTACCGCGTGGGACAATGCTGCTACGAATTACTTTTGATGGCCTGCTGCTAGGAGAGTCACGCAAACTTACCTCACTGGTCAAATCTTGGCGCGATCCGCGAGCAATCGCTGGTGACCTTTCCGCTTGGCGCAATACCGGGGAAAAGCTCCGACTATTAGTGACGGAAACCCCATTCAATCACGATGTGTTCATTCAGACATTTGAGCATACCTGGTCGGGTGGTCATGGTGACATGCGTTATTCGTTAGAATTGGTACAGGCCAGAGACGTTTTTATTCAAGCTGAAGGACAGGCGAAATCAAAGGCGGAGGTAAAAGTTCTCTCTGCCTCTCGTTCCCTGCCTGCATCAGCAAAAACTCATACCGTCGTCAGTGGCGACACACTCTGGGGAATCGCTAAGAAGCATCTCCATAATGGGGCGCGGTACTCAGAAATCTATAATCTGAACAAGGCGCTGATCGGGCCTGATCCGAACAAGATCAAGCTTGGTCAAGTGTTGCGCCTGCCTAGTTAGGTGGTGCTACATGGTCAATATTGCGCAAATTAAGTACGACATTGCCGTTCTTCTGCCCCAAGGAGAGCGGCTTTCCTTATCCAATGTCGCTAACGGGTTGAACTGGTCAGAATCATCCGGTGAGCTGGCTGCAAGCCTTCAATTTCGCATTTATAATCAAAAACTGGGTAATGGATGGCTTCACAAAAAACTCCCCTTGGGAGCTAGGACACTGCTGCGGGCCGACTGGGGCGAGGGCTGGCAAGAGATTCACCAAGGGATTATCTTCGGCTGGGAGTATGAGAACGATTCTGTTGGCGCTCTCAATATCAAAGCATACGACATCTTGATTTATCTTTTGCGTAGTAAGGATGACCGATATTACCCGAACGGGACAAAAGCCCGCGTCATCGTTGAAGACATCGCCAAAGCTTGGAACATCCCCATCGGGGTAAACGATTTGCCAGACATGGCGCTGGCTAAGCAAGTATTTCGCGGGGACACTCTCGGGGCGATGCTCGACAAAGTGTTAGAGCAAGTTCAAAAGCGTGGCGGTGGCAAGTATGTCATTCGGGCAAGCGGTGGCAAGATTAACTTCTTGCGCCAGGGACAGAACAAAACGGTATACCGTTTTGAAGGGGAAATCGTTCGTAGGATGACGGATCAGCAGGACATCGAAGACCTAGTAACGCGTGTCAAAATAATTGGCAAAGAAGACAAGGCCGGACGTGCGCCGGTTATTGCCCAGCTCGATGGAAAAACGGAATTTGGCATCCTGCAAGACGTGATCTATAACGAGCAATACGATTCAGCAGCAGCGGCCAAAATAGCCGCGCAAGAAATTCTTAAGGAACGCGGCGTGCCGCGCAAGCAGCGGACGATTGCGGCGGTTGATCTTCCGTTTCTACGACGTGGGGATAAAATCTTCGCATCCGTCGGTACGATAGAGGGTCATTTTGTTGTCGTGGGCATCCAACATGATGCCGATTCGCGAAGCATGACTATGGAGGTTGAAATGATATGAACGGAAAAGGCGTGAATCAACTTGCGAAAGCAATTGACAACCGGTCAAAGAATTTGACGGCCCCACCATCAATGGATTTGGGCACGATCATGAACGATGGACTGAAGCTGGATCAGTTCGGTCCGGTCATCCCACGCAGTGGCTTCATGGTGGCTGAATGGATGGTGGACGCCCAGTTCCCGACGGAATCTCGTATTTACCAGACAGCCTCACCCGTCGGATCAACGGGCGAGGATTTGCCAGGAACAATCTATTCGCCGATGGCAAGAATAGACTTTGCTGGAGGCGACGACACGGGGCATATCCCTTCCGTAGAACTGCGATTCTCTCCTGTGCTTCAGCCGGGAGATCGAGTCTTAGTTTTATGGGTGCGGGATGATCCAGTCGTGATCAGCAAGGTGGTGCCTGCCGATGCCTGAGCTGTTTCCGACGTTCGAAATGCCGGACATCGTCGAAAATGACAGTCCCAATATGGTTCGATACCCCGAAAGCCCCCTTTTTGACTTTCAGATGGGCGAATTTGTAAGTGATGGCGCAGGCCGGTATGTTATGGCAGATGGTCATACTGCATGGGCGCAATGGTGTAAAAAAGCAGTACTTACAGAACGCTTTGCTTTTTTGGCTTATTCAACGGACTACGGTTCGGAGATACAAGCAGCACTACGACAACCAACACGGGCAGCGGTACAATCAGAACTCGAACGAACAATAACAGAAACGCTCTTGATTGATCCGCGCACCCAAGCAGTACGGGACTTTGTTTATAGATTTGAAGGGGACTCTGTTTGGGTTGATCTCACGGTAGTACCTGTAATTGGGCAAGATCAGCGTCTGGAGGTGAAAATTTGACGACATTACCCCCTTTTTTAGAGGAAGAAACTGAAGAAGTCATCCGTGAACGAATGCTGTCACGGCTTCCTGCCAGTCTTGACCGATCAGAAGGATCGTTTCCGTGGGATGTGCTAGAGCCTGCGGCTATTGAATTTACCTTGGTAGCAGGCTGGGCAAAGGAAGTGTTACGACGTGTATTCGTGTCCACTACATTCGACGTCTATCTCGACGAAAGATGTTCGGAACGTGGCATATTTCGCCGTCCGGCTGTTGCTGCCCGGTCATCCGGTGGAGTCATCCGAATTGAGGGTAATCCTGGCGCACCTGTGCCAGCCGGATACATTGTAAATACAGAATCAACCGAATCAACTCCCGCCATTTTGTATCGGATATTGACAGCAGTCACGTTGTCTGACAAAGGTGAGGGGTTTACCGATGTTGAGGCCGTTGAGCCAGGGAGGTCAGGAAATATTCCCGCAGGGGCGATTCGTCATCTGTCTGAGCCTCTTTCCGGCATCAAGTCAGTAACAAATATAAAACCCATCGAAGGCGGAACGGATACCGAAAATGACGAATCGCTGCGAGATCGTTACTTGCTGGCCGCTCGAACACCACCGGGCAGCGGGAACCGAGCGGATTACGAGCGTTGGGCGCTATCGGTGCCTGGCGTTGGTAATGCGCTGTGCATTCCTTTGTGGGATGGTCCTGGCACTGTTAAGGTGGTGCTTCTTGGACAAGATAAACGAGCTGCCCCGACTGTTGTCGCAGAAGCGGTTAACGAGTATCTGAAAACTGTAGCGCCAGATATCGCCATCGTGACTGTGGTACCAGCAACAGAAATCAAGATTAACATATCTATAACGGTCATACTTGCCTCGGACGCTACCATTGACCAAGTTCAAAGTCTGATTGAGGATGGTGTGCGTAATTATTTGCAATGGCTTGCGTTTCTTGATTCTATTGTGCGCTATACGAGGATCGCTAACATCATTCTGGATATTCCACCGATTCTCGACTATATAGATTTAAAAGTAAATGGTGGTGAAGGTAATATCGAGATAGCCCAAGGAGATGTGGCTGTTTTGGGGACGGTGGTTATAAATGAGGCTTGATGATATGGTAAGCCGACGAGGACCGGTCATGCTTGGCTATTTGCAGAAGCGTTTTTATATGGATTCCAAGCGTATGCTGGAACTATTAGATACGCTAGGGATTGAGTTCGACGGGCTGTGGTTCACATTTGACGATATTATGAATCAATGTTTTGTGGATCGGGCGACTTGGGGACTGGATATATGGGAGGAAGAACTTGGCCTAAAGTCTGCCCGTACAGATAGTTACGAAGTGAGACGCGCCCGGATCAAGGCGAAGATCATTGGATACGGATCGTTTACGAAAAAGGCTGCTCAAGAACTCACGAATGCCTATAGTCGCACTGGCACTTCACAATATATCCCGCTGTATCGTGAGTATGCTTTTCGGACGGAATATGAGTTCGATGATTTAATTAGTTATTCCGGTATGCGATCTGCTTTCGAAGAAGTAAAGCCCGCCCATCTGAAGCACATCATTGGATTGCTTTCAACTATCGAGTTTCCTTTTGATTTGGCCACGCGAGCAAAAATTAAGATTCATGTATCGGTTGATAATAATGCGTTGTCCGTAGCTCGTTCCAGGATACGGGCCATGACTCATGTCCTATGGTTCGGTAAATACGACACCATACCTACGGGCTTGGTCTTTGATGGGTCTTGGTGGTTGGATGGTACCTGGCGATTTAACGGTATAGGTTCTGACAACTTGGACTGGTATGTTCAAGCCTCTATCCCATGCAAAGCACGGATCGCCTCTAAGGGGGACCTTCCCTTCACGATTGGGTTAGAAGGAACGTGGAAGGCTCAGTTTGGTATCCAAGTTGACTTTGGTCCGATTGTATCAGCCCGAGCTGCAATAAAACTAAAATCGCTAGTTGATTTTCAGACAACGGTTGTTGCTCTGACCCGTTCTAGGATGCATGCTTTTGTATCAACCCCTCCTTTAGCAGTTAGTTCGGCGACTACTCGTTCTCACATCTTTTTGTCATATGGTCACGAACCATCAGCAGGAGTTATTTCTAAAGTCTCTACCTTTTATCTCGGGGTCGGTGAGTATGACAATATTGATCCTCAAGCACTGATGTTCAATGGATGGGATTTTGATGGGTCACAAGTGTTTGACGGTGTAAACGACCGTGGGTTGGATTTATACTTTGAACTGGCAAACCGTTGTGCGATCCGACACCGCCGGAACGGACAAAACATAGAAGTTGATTAAATAATATGGGAGGAAATTTTGATGGCAATTACAAGAACGCTGAATTATCGAGGAAAGTTAGCCCAAGCTGTAGCTGGTCTTGACCCAATTGTACTGATTACGCATATCGCTATTGGTAATGGTGGGGTTGATACAAATGGTGTTCCTAAGCCGCTTACAGGAAATGAAACAGAGTTATTTAACGAGGTACTACGTAAACCAGTCACGGCCACTATGCCCGATGCTAGGACAGTAAGGTATTCTCTAGCTGTTCAGGCAGAGACGGATGGTATTACAGGTATGGGGATTAATGAGATTGCTCTTTTTGATTCTCAAGGAGAACTAGCAGCGATTAAGACAACTACGACCAAAAACATGGAGGCAACCGACGCGCTCGATTTTGATTTTGATGCACTATTCTAATAGGAGGTGAACAGCATGAGCAGTCTGATCGAAGGAGAGGTTTTACCTGGAGGGATTAGCAAAACAATCCAAGGTATCACAACAAACACAAGAGCGCACCCAGATGATGTTAACCCTATTCTTAAGCAATTACTGGATAATGGTGTGACACTTGCTTCTGTCTTAGATGAATCATTAGGAAGAGCTGCTACAGTTGTTGTGGCTGCTAGTAATAGCAGTGATAAGACTAAAAGCAGCGCAGATTATGTCTGTACCGGCACCGATGATCAAATAACAATAAATAATGCGATCAGTGAGCTACCTGTTGAAGGTGGCAAGGTACTTCTGATGGAGGGTGCGTACACGGTAAGCAACGGCATTATGCAACCAAACGGTGTGACACTAGAGGGGATGGGCATGAGTACGATTATTAGGCTCCGTGATCTCCAAAGTACGAACGTTAGTATCATCCAGAATGCTGACACATTAAATGGAAATATCAATATTGAAGTGCGTAACCTTCTGATTGATGGAAACAAGGCAAATGCCATTTCTGGTGTTATGTACGGAGTGTATTATGCTTTTGTTTCGTTTGGAAAAATAGAGAATGTTCGAGTTTTGAATATGAGAAGCTCTGGAATCCATATTACCAATAACAGCAGCGATAATATAGTTATAGGCAATTATTGCAAAGCTAACAAAGATTCTGGCATCCTAATTTCCAGCAACAGTGGCAACAATACATTTATGAGTAACAACTGTAGGGATAATAGCAGCAACGGAATATTCAACAACAGCAGTGACAATACAATTATAGGTAACACATGTAGCGGTAACAGCACTGGAATATCTAATAGTGGCAGTAACAATACGATTATAGGTAACAACTGTAGTAATAATTTCGGTGCCGGAATCTCTATAAGCAACGGCAGTTATAATAACGTGCAGAATAATACAGTGCGCAAGGGATCAGAATCTCCCACTTATGGCATCAGAGTCAACGCAGGTAGTACAAAGAACCTCGTCACCAACAACGATTTGTACGAAAGCGGTGCAACTGCATTTAGCGATGCCGGGACAGGCACCATAACAACCGCAGGTAACCGCCTAACCTAAGGAGGGACTAGGATGCACTTTAAACTAGATGATGGAAAGCCCGTATGGGCAATCGCTACAACGCTCGTCGAAAGTGAGACGATCTATCTGTACGAGCAAAGCGAACTGGCCGAGCAACCCAATCATGTGTTACTCGACCCGCCAACACAAGACATACTGATACGAGTTGCTCAAATAGAAGGAAAGACATTATCGCGGTCAGAGTTTGAACGGCTGCTAAATGAGAAGACCTCGGATGAATTGATACAAGAACAAAATGCTCAATTGCTTCTAGCTAATGCCGATCATAATTTATTAATACAGGAACAGCAGCAACAGATTGCAGCATTATTAATTCAAGTTGCGCAATTGTCAGGGGGTATAAAAGCATGAAGTCATTTTGGTTTAATACTGTAAAGTATGGATTTGATAGAGGATTGTCTGGTTATACAATTGAGGGGTGCAAAATATTTGTAAAAGTAGGCTATATTACCCCTATTGAGTACAGTGAGATCACGGACACAGCATACAACTAACATGTTGACAAAGCAAGACGGCTGAAATATTGTTATCTTGAAAGGATTGATAACGATGAAGAAAAGCCGCTATCTCGATTACGTTAAACTGGGGAACTTAATCGTTCCTATCATGTTTATGGATTCTGACGATTACATTCGGTTGATCGGTGAATCGGCAGCAGGCAGAATCGATATAATCCATAAACAAAAACGCAGAGCTTAAAAAAAGAAGGGGGCCGCCCCCGCGGCTCCCTCTTTTGCTTAGTTACTCATTCTGTTCTTTTTGATGTGAGTTTCATAAGCTCGTTGCTCTTCATCAGTTAGTTTAAAAGTTTCGATGATAGCTGCTTCTTCTTTCCGGAACATCACCCTTGTTGTGTGCCCGAGTGCCATCCGCTCCCGTGCCATTCTTAGGTGATGTTCTCTTTTTTGTAACTTTTCGAATGCTCTCATTACCACCTTATCCATATTGTTTCACCTCCTTTCTATACTTTAATTATATACGAATATCGTAATATTGTCAACGAAAATAGTAATATATATTACGAAAATAGTTGATAATTCACGATATTCGTAATATAATTAATGAGAAAGGAGCCAGATGAATATGTTATATTTGAAACTAGAAAAAATACTTTATGATAGGCACATGAACCCCAATCAATTAGCTAAATTGACCGATATTAGGTATCCCACCATTTTGGATATGGTAGCAAATAAGTCAAAAGCCTGGTCACCCGAAAATCTGAATAAAATAATGGTTGCGCTGGAACTGAATGACCCCGCAGAGCTAATCGAATATGTAAAAGATGAACATAAGAATAGCCCCGAAAATTGAGTTCGGGGCTATTCTTATATGCATCTGTAGATGACACATTAATATCTTAAAAAGCATACGTTATTTTTGCCAAAAATCTTGAGAATTTTTGACAAAAATTTTGCGCGGCTACAGCTGTATCTGGTGGAGATGTGAATATGTATATCACGATAGACAAGCTGCAGGGCAATGAAGAAGGAGCAAATACATTCTTTAGCATAATTCAGAAAAATTTTAAAAAATCAGGGATTTAAAATTATCTCTTTTATTTGAGGTGAAATCAATGACTATTGCTGAGAGCTTACATTTTGTATATGACGGAATTCGAAGTGATGAAATGGGCTTAATTAATGTCAATATGAGCACAGGAATGCAGGAGCAACTTTTTCTGCCAGAACAGAATCTTAAGGAGATTACTGTTCGCGGCAGAGACACTCCTTATTTTATTGAAACAGAACGAAAACCGTTCACTCTGTCACTGAATTTTGCTTTTACAGAGCATTTTGACAATGAACAGTTGAGCAAAGTAGCTAACTGGTTAGGCAATCAGCCATACTATAAACCGCTTTATTTTTCGGATAATTTAGATAAATGGTATTACACTCTTTATACGGGAGAAGCCAAACTGCTGCACAATTGTTTGAAGCAAGGTATTGTACAAATTCAAATGAGAAGCATTAGTCCGTATACCTACTCTCCAGTCTATGAGTCTAATCTATACGATTTTTCAAGAAACTCTTCTTCAGGAAGTAAATTAATGATTGAAAATAAAGGGAATATGAAATGTAAGCCGGTTTTATCGATTCGCAAGATTGGAGATGGCGAGCTTTCAATTGTAAATTTGTCGAATCAAGGAAAAACCTTTCGAATAGCTAATTTACGGGCGAATGAGGAGCTTATTATTTATTCCGAGCAAGAGGAGATTATTTCCAATATTCCGCTTACTTATCATTTTGACGATGCATATGGTGATTTTCCATGTTTAGTCGAGGGCGCTAATTATTTTAAAGTCTATGGAGATTGCCAATTGAAATGGAAATACCAGTTTAGATATGTAGGATAGAGGTGAGAATGTGATCGACTTAATGAATACAGAGCTTATTATGGATACAGAATTAATTAAACCAAAGCTGTTTTTATGCAAACCGGATTTACGAAGATCAACGTACCATAAGCTTGCGGGGGCATTTCATATCAAGCAAACAGTTAGTTTAGGGAATATAAATGAGCTATCTTTTGAGCTTCCTTTATATATTACAGGCTTGGGCGGTATTTTGAAGAAAAATACTCATCTTGATTCTGTGAGGCCCCGTTTTTTACTTCGTTTTGAGAAGGGGAGCTACAAGGAATATTATATTATCGATAAAATTGAAAAGTCTTCTAATGATAGAGACTCCGTATTTGTGCAATGCTTTAGCTTAGGCTATGAGCTCAATTCAAAATTAATCAAGGATTACAGTGTCGAATCATATAATCTTACTGCGATACTCAGGGATCTATTGAAACAAAGTATTTGGAACATTGGCTACATTGATGTCCAATTTGATTTAAAATATCGATCCTTTGAGCATAGCGGCTCCGTTCTTGAAGGTGTTCAAAAGCTAGCGACGACCTTTCATTCTCTTATTGTGTGGGATACGAACAACAGGCAAATCAGCTTCTATGATCCTGAGCATTTTGGTCAAAATAAAGGCTTCCGCACTTCATTTGGCAGGCTGATGAAGGATGTGACGCAAGAATCAAATTTCGATGAGTTTTGTACTCGATTGATGCTATTTGGCAAAGACGGACTTTCCATACAATCGGTGAACCCGTTGGGAACGAATTTTATTCAGAACTTTTCATATTTTATGTATCCTTTTCAGCAGGATAGTCAAGGTCATATTATTTCACATAGCGACTATTTAAGTGATAATCTATGCCTGAAGCTACTACAATATGATGCATTAGTGAACTCTAAATCCGGCTCATTCCAGGCTTTGTTAACTCAGAGAAATAATATGGAAGTGGAGCTTAGTGTAAAAGAAAATGAGTATGCTGTATTGTATACACAGCTTCTGGTCATTGAAGACAATCTGGATACGGCTAACGGAACAGGGCAATCTACTAGTGATCTTATTCAACAAAAAAATAACAAGTCAGCTGAACTGACTCAAAAGCAAGCTCAAATAGATTCACTAAGTCAGGAAATCAGTGCTTTAGAGCAGTCCATCCAGGCCTTGAAAGAGCAACTGAATATGGAAAACAATTTAACGGCTGATGAATTAAAAGAGTTGAATGCATTTATTATTGAAAAGGAATTTTCCAGCGACATCTATGATGATCCGATGGATCTCTTGGAGGACGGGAAGAGAGAATTTGAGAAGCTTAGAGAGCCCAAGCTTGTAGCCAAGGTATCGCTCGTTAATTTTTTTGAAATATTGACTGAACAGCATCAGTGGAATAAGCTTGTGGTCGGCGATATGATTACAGTTGAGCACGAGAAGCTCGGGATCAGCATGAGAGCAAATGTCACAGAGATAGAGTTTGATTATGAGGAATCATCGATTGATGTTACGGTATCCAATGCCAAGGAATTATTGACTGACGAGGATCGCTTTTTACAAAATCTATATAAATCAGTGCATTCCTCCAATGTAGTCGATATGAGCCGAACAAAATGGGATGACGCCACAACGACAGCGAACGAAGTTGCTTCGGTTATTGATAATACCTGGAATGCCGTTAAAAGAGATATCGTAGCCGGGGTAAATGAATCGGTGGAGATCAGCCGTAAGGGGATTCTGATTAAAGATCCTGATGATCCTGACAAATACATTGTGATGCAGCACGGGCAAATTGCTCTTACACAGGATGGCGGTAACAGCTGGAAGACAGCTATTTTACCGGATCGGATCGTAGCTGAGCGAGTAATGGGGAAGCTTTTAGCCGGGGTAAATCTGCAGATCGATGCAACGGATGCGGCCGGTAACAAGACCTTTAGTGTAAATCAGACCGGTGTCAAAATCATGGGGCTTGCGCTTACGATTGAAGGGGGGCTGCCAGCCAATCAGCTAGATCCTCAGTTTAAAGATGGACTGGTTCAGATGGGACGCGCGTATAACGGGGTAGTCATTGACACAGCTAATGGCTTGGTCATCACTACAAATAACAATTTGGTGCGGACAAAACTAAACGCCACAGAAGGCTTCTCCTTTGAAAAATATACATCAGGACAATGGGTTAAAGAGTTATTCTATGATGTATCCAAGGGAAACCTTGTCATACGCGGAGAAATCGATGCCCAAGGCTTAAAAGTCAAAGGCAAGGATGTTCTCACGTCCGATGACAAAATAAAGGTATCCGTCATTGAGGATCTGGTAGTAGGCGGAAATGTGAAGATGGGGCCTAATGCAACGATAAGCTGGGGGCAGGTATCAAATCAACCTTATATTCCTGTATTACCCAGTTACATTCAGCAGACGAAAATTGGTTCCACATATATTGAATCACCGACAATAAGTGCCGGGACGATGAGCGCAACAAAAATAAACGGTGCAGAGATCCGAGGCGGCAGCATAACCTCTAACACAACTATTGATGTAACGACTGATTTGAAGGTTGGGAATAATATAATTTTTATGGATGCTCAAAGTAGTGCTCCACAAACTATCGTATTCCCTGGGAGAGGGAGCATTACGTTTAAAACCAATGGTTTGGTTATATCTGGATTTTCCGGGATAGAAATAGTTTCTAGTTCTGTGGGAATCAATTCTGGTATAGGATATGAAGAAATAGCAACCCAACCGTGGGTTTTAGCTAATGCAGGCTCTGCGAAGTTTAAATAACAACACCTGTATTTAGTTTACAGGTGTTGTTATACTTGTATTAGAGTCATATGTGTATTTTTGGAATTTATTTAGTTGCTCTTTGGTAAGGTATTGTAGGTAAAATGACTCTGGGAAGTAAGAATTACCTTCTTTATCATGTACACTTTTCATCCGATTTATTGTTAGTTCTTCTCCACTGCTTCCACCAACCCTAATAACTACCTTACTATTTTCAAACCTAACAAAGTAAGTACTAATTTCGTTTTCAACTTCAGAAATTAAATAATAAATCTCACTTTGTTGAGTTTGAGACTGTTCATTTTTAATAGATTCGTCAGTTGTTGTTTGTTTGTTAGGGTTGCTATCAATATTTTCACTACCTGAATCAACAATATTAATTGAATCACTAGCCTTGTCGTAACTAACATTCATACCCAGTGCCCGACCTATCTCTCCAACTGGCAAATAATTCAGATTATTATAATTGATAGGTTGAGCATTAAGCTTGACTTTTTCTCCATGCACAACAACACTGACTGAACTATTAATCTTGGCGTTAATGGACTTTACAGTTTGTGCAAACACGGGACTCGCTACAGATAGGGCTAGTCCTAGAATCAGACCAAAAGACACATAGCCTAGTTTCTTCATATTTATTAGATTCACTCACTTTCAATTGTTTTATTTAGGTATTTTTACCTGTAAGTATATCTTACACAATAATACGTTTATTTTCCATTTTTTTATGCTCTCATATTCCGATATATTCATCGTAGATGATTTTGTTTGACTGACGAGGATCGCTTTTTACAAAATCTATATAAATAAGTGCATTCATCCAATATAGTCTACATGAGCATAACAAAATGGGATGACGTCACAACAACAGTGAACGAAGTTGCTTCGGTAATTGATAATATCTGGAATGCTGTTGAATGGGGTATTGTAGTCGAGGTAAATCTGCAGATCGATGCAACGGATGCGGCCGGTAACAAGACCTTTAGTGTAAATCAGACCGGTGTCAAAATCATGGGGCTTGCGCTTACGATTGAAGGGGGGCTGCCAGCCAATCAGCTAGATCCTCAGTTTAAAGATGGACTGGTTCAGATGGGACGCGCGTATAACGGGGTAGTCATTGACACAGCTAATGGCTTGGTCATCACTACAAATAACAATTTGGTGCGGACAAAACTAAACGCCACAGAAGGCTTCTCCTTTGAAAAATATACATCAGGACAATGGGTTAAAGAGTTATTCTATGATGTATCCAAGGGAAACCTTGTCATACGCGGAGAAATCGATGCCCAAGGCTTAAAAGTCAAAGGCAAGGATGTTCTCACGTCCGATGACAAAATAAAGGTATCCGTCATTGAGGATCTGGTAGTAGGCGGAAATGTGAAGATGGGGCCTAATGCAACGATAAGCTGGGGGCAGGTATCAAATCAACCTTATATTCCTGTATTACCCAGTTACATTCAGCAGACGAAAATTGGTTCCACATATATTGAATCACCGACAATAAGTGCCGGGACGATGAGCGCAACAAAAATAAACGGTGCAGAGATCCGAGGCGGCAGCATAACCTCTAACACAACTATTGATGTAACGACTGATTTGAAGGTTGGGAATAACATAATAATTCATGATTATGATGAAGATAATGATGACCAAACAATTGTATTCTATGGAAGAGGAAATATTTCATTCAAGAGAAACGGAGTAGAAATTGCTGCGAATACTGGATTACAATTAAATTGTTCAAGCGTTTTCATCAACAGCGAATTAATAGCAACTCAACCTTGGGTTCTAGCTAATGCATATGCTAAATTTAAGTAAGTAATACCTGTGGTTAATTAACAGGTATTACTTGTTTTGTATTATTATCATATGTGTATTTTTTAAACTGATTAAGTTGCTCTTTAGTGAGAAATTGGAGATAGAACTCTTCAATACGATATTCATTTTTGTTATTATCATATAAGGTTTTTTTGTGAGTTATTTCATACTCCGACCCGTTTTCTCCACCTACTCTAATAATAATTTTATCATTTTTCGAACCGACAAAAAAAGTGTTAAATATTTTTTCAATGTCTTCATGTTTGTAATAAACTTCGGCTTGTTGAGTTTGATTAGTCAATTCAGTATCGTTTGACGTTGTCTGAACACTGGAATTACCTTCAGAGTTATTAACTGCATTATTAGAATCAACAATATTAATAGATTCACTTGCTTTATCATAACTAACATTCATACCCAGTGCCCGACCGATCTCTCCAACAGGCAAATAATTCAGATTATTATAATTGATAGGTTGAGCATTAAGCTTGACTTTTTCTCCATGCACAACAACACTGACTGAACTATTAATCTTGGCGTTAATGGACTTTACAGTTTGTGCAAACACGGGACTCGCTACAGATAGGGCTAGTCCTAGAATCAGACCAAAAGACACATAGCCTAGTTTCTTCATATTTATTAGATTCACTCACTTTCAATTGTTTTATTTAGGTATTTTTACCTGTAAGTATATCTTACACAATAATACGTTTATTTTCCATTTTTTTATGCTCTCATATTCCGATATATTCATCGTAGATGATTTTGTTTGACTGACGAGGATCGCTTTTTACAAAATCTATATAAATCAGTGCATTCCTCCAATGTAGTCGATATGAGCCGAACAAAATGGGATGACGCCACAACGACAGCGAACGAAGTTGCTTCGGTTATTGATAATACCTGGAATGCTGTTGAATGGGATATTTTAGTCGGAGTTAATCTGCAGATCGAAGCAACGGATGCGGCCGGTAACAAGACCTTTAGTGTAAATCAGACCGGTGTCAAAATCATGGGGCTTGCGCTTACGATTGAAGGGGGGCTGCCAGCCAATCAGCTAGATCCTCAGTTTAAAGATGGACTGGTTCAGATGGGACGCGCGTATAACGGGGTAGTCATTGACACAGCTAATGGCTTGGTCATCACTACAAATAACAATTTGGTGCGGACAAAACTAAACGCCACAGAAGGCTTCTCCTTTGAAAAATATACATCAGGACAATGGGTTAAAGAGTTATTCTATGATGTATCCAAGGGAAACCTTGTCATACGCGGAGAAATCGATGCCCAAGGCTTAAAAGTCAAAGGCAAGGATGTTCTCACGTCCGATGACAAAATAAAGGTATCCGTCATTGAGGATCTGGTAGTAGGCGGAAATGTGAAGATGGGGCCTAATGCAACGATAAGCTGGGGGCAGGTATCAAATCAACCTTATATTCCTGTATTACCCAGTTACATTCAGCAGACGAAAATTGGTTCCACATATATTGAATCACCGACAATAAGTGCCGGGACGATGAGCGCAACAAAAATAAACGGTGCAGAGATCAGAGGCGGCAGCATAACCTCTAACACAACTATTGATGTAACGACTGATTTGAAGATTGGGAATAACATAATTTTTATGGACGGTCAAAGTAGTTCTCCACAAACTATCGTATTTCCCGGGGGAGGAAGTATTACGTTTAAAACAGATGGTGTCGAAGTTGGATCTTATAATTCACTAAACCTTCAATGTACTTATACTACAGTGAATAATGAAGAAGTAGCAACAAAACCGTGGGTTTTAACAAATGCATACGCTAAGTTCAAATAACAACACCTGTATTTTAGTTTACAGGTGTTGTTTCACTTGTTTTTGGGTTGTATGTGTATTTTTGGAATCTGCTTAATTGCTCTTTGGTAAGATATTGTAGGTAAAATTCTTCAGAGCAGTATTCTTTAGTATCTTTTCCTAATACGATGCCAAACATTTTTAGTCGATATTCAGTACCATCTTTTCCACCTACCCTAATAATAGCTCTTTTTTCGTCATCATAACTAATAAAATAAGCATAAAATTCTGATGCTTGAATGTCACTTGTTTTGTAGTAAAATGTAGCATTTTACTCTTGAGTGGTTGGTGTAGCTCCAGCATTAGAACCATTATTTACACCTTCACTTGTATTAGAACTAGCATTACTTGAACTGACAATATTGATGGAATCGCTAGCCTTGTTGTAACTAACATTCATACCCAGTGCTCGACCTATCTCTCCAACAGGTAAATAATTCAGATTATTATAATTAATAGGTTGAGCATTAAGTTTGACTTTTTCTCCGTTCACAACAACACTGACTGAATTATTAATCTTGGCGGTAATGGACTTTACAGTTTGTGCAAACACAGGACTCGCTACAGATAAGGTTAATCCTAGAATCAAACCAGTAAATAAATAGGCTATTTTTTTCATAAGGTCACTTCTTTCTATAAAGGGTGTCTTTTTTTATATAGAGTTTATTATAGTAATTTTTTCTACAATTTACCACGAGTAATGTTTGATTGGGGGAGACGTATTTGGCAATAGTATCTATTCAGGTATCGGGGACAGTAGATTATAACAGAATTCCTGTATCAGCTAGCTTTACAAGTGGTGGAGGATTGGCTGCTTACTATCGTTTTTTTAGAAATGGTGTGGGGGCTAGTTCTCTTGAATCTTTTTCGAGTCCGGTTTCTTCTGCTACTAAATATTATACTTATACTGGTTTGCAAGGAAATACATCCTATTCATTGACTGTACATTTTTATAATTCTAGCATGAATACTCTGGGATCAGATTCTATTACGATTCGAACACCGAGTGAACCGGATCGTACACCGCCATCTATAGATTCTTGGTATGCTAATTCAATTAATAAAAAGTCAGTGGAAATGTATGTTTCGGCAAGTGATAATTCTGGTGTAAGCGGCTTTTACTTTTATCTACACGGAAGCTATGTTACTACTATGTATGGTTCCAGTGGCAGATACACATTCTCTGGGCTAAGCCCAGGAACAACCTATTCTTTCGGTGTGAAGGCTTTCGATATTTATAATAATACTAGCAGTACGGTGAATTACTCGGCTACAACGTTATCAAATTCAGCCCCGACCATAATTTCTTGGTATGCGACACAAATCGGAGTAAATTCCGTGACGATGTATGTGGCCTCATCGGATGATGAATATGTATCTGGTTATTGGTTTTATTTAAATGGAGGAAGCGTTTCCCCAACTCCTGAAGGTAATGGAAGATATAGCTTTAATAACTTGCTGCCGAATACGAGCTATTTATTAGGTGTAAAAGCATATGATGGAGATGGTGCGCAGTCCAGCATGTCCTCTAGCAGCGTAATTACCAAAAAAAATAGACCGGCTAATTTCGAATGGGACAATGGAAAGTATTCCGGGTATGCTTTTAATATTTCTGCTAGTGAGTGGAACAGATTGTGCGGAAGGATTAATGAGTTCAGGTCATATAAAGGGCTATCTGACTCAGTTTTTACTACGGTGAGCAAGGGAATGGATTTTAAAGTTGCTTACTATAATGAATTGGTAAACGCAATTAAAGGTATGTCGCCACCGACCTCTGTGCCTAATAATAGAGCTGCAGGTGACTTTATTTATGCCAATGACATTAACAGATTAAAGGAATCACTAAATTCAATACTTTAGCAGGCACTCTCTATGCTTAGGGGGTGTTTTTGCTTTGGAAAATAAAATGATAGTGGTGAGGAGGAAAATGTATGTCATCCTTTGAATATCAAAAAAGCACAATTTCCAAATATAGATCAGGTACAATTGATGATCCTTACATTGACATTACGGAATCCAAAAAAGTGATCAACAATACGATTCAGCTTAATGAAATCCCGGTCTTCTTAAATAAGGTACAAATTGATAATTACGTAGAGGTTCCAAGTACATCGTTAGATGAATTGGAACGGAATCAATATCGGGTTGATTATATAGAAGGTATTGTTTATTTTCATTCCGATGCGGAAGGTGAAGAATTAACTCTTATATATAAGGGAAGAGGAAATCATTATATCAGCGTGGCTCGCATTTGGACTCAGGAGCAGGATGGTGAAGTTGTAGAGACGCTAAAAGATCTCTATGATAGTGGACGTGATGCTATAGACAATCTAAAGTTTTTGGCTGAATTGAAGGATGAAATTGAAGAGGTTGAGCATACCGTTTCTGGTATGGTTGATGATGTTAACCTTAAGCTTGAGCTCATTGAAACTACACATCAAGCAGTTACCGAACAAGGAAACTGGGCTCAAAATCAAGGGGACTATGCTAAAGAGCAAGGTTTGCAAGCAATATCGCGAACTGACGAGGTGATTCAGGCTACTAATCAGTCGATAGCTGCAGCAGATACTGCTAAACAGAGAGCAAATGATGCGGCAGATTACGCCCAGTCACATGGTGATTTTGCCAAGATTCAAGCACAATATGCTGAACAACAGGGTGAGTTTGCCCAGTCACAAGGCAATTATGCTAAAGAACAGGCTCAAATCGTGGCTGAAGTATTAGAGGAAGCAGAATCAGCTATTGAACAGGCCAACAATTCAAGTCGTTTAGCGAATGAATCGGCTGCATCTGCCCATACAGCAACAACGGAGACAAATTTAGCCAGAGATCGGGCAAATGAATCTGCTCAGGCAGCAGAAGAATCCGTTACTCATGCTCAAGCTGCTATTGATGATGTTAGAACAGCTCTTGCTTCAGCAAATGGCGCTCTATCCTTGGCGACAGATGCCAGTCAGCAGGTCTCAGAGGTAATGTCCCGCACGTCCCATCAAGGAGAGTACAGTGATACGAAGACTTATTATCCTAATAATATAGTCATCTATAATGGTTCAAGTTATATGTGCATAAACGAATCAATTAACCAAGCTCCTGACACTAGTTATAGTAATTGGAAGGTATTATCACAAAAAGGGCAAGATGGTAGAGTTGTTCAGGTTATATCTAGTAGTCAGGATGTTTTAATTCAAGGAGAGGCATCGGCACCGGACCTGTCAATAAGAGATGAACTAAAAACTCTGTGGAACGACAAGTATACGAAGCAAGAGATAGACACGAAGTTTAATACGATCCCGAATGCTTCGGCACAAGAAGACGGGATTTTGTCTGCAGCAGACTTTAACGAATTTAAATTGAAAGAGGACTCGCATAATAAAGGTGTTCCTAGTGGATATGCTGCATTAGATAGCAAAGGTAAAGTGCCGAGTTATCAATTACCACCGATTGATTTCGTTTTTCCTTCGCTTAATAGTTTGACCAGTAATCAGGTATTTTCAGGCATGTTTGTAAAAACATTAGGTTTTTACGAAGTAAATGATAGGGGAGAGGCGCATTATGTAGTCTCAGATACTGAAGAACCTTGGTCTATCAGCCTTGGTGATGGGTTATATGCAAACATCAGGGAAGAATCCTGTATTAATTATCGGATGCTTGGCGCTAAATTAGACGGTGTATCGGATGATTATCCATATATGCTTAAAGCGCATTCTTATTGTAACTCAAACAAGGTAACGCTTAAAAATTCATTTGGCACGATTTTTAAAACCAATTCAATCTTTTTAGAGGTTCAGAGTGATGTTGACTTAAGTGGATCTACAATTCGGATTACTAATGATAATTGTATTGGATGGTATGATATTTTAAATGATGATATAAACGTGTACTCCTATGAATCCTTAATTAACAATTCGGATTTGCGGAAAGATACCAGTTATTTTCCTATGGAAGATAATAGCCTGCCTACAAATTCAGTAATTCATATAAAAGATGGAAACAAGTGGTGTGTCAGATATGACGAAACCTTAGTTACAGATGAGTTTCGTGGTGAACTGATGTTTCATACAATGATGGGTATGTGTTTTGGTCCTTTAATTAGTGGATATGACGGGGCTGACACCAAGCTAAATTACTTTAAGTATTCAAAATATAATAGCAGAAGGCTGATCTTTACAGGCTGCCGACTTAGCATTGAAACGACTCCAAATATTACGATGGGCTTTTTAAGGAGCAGACGGCATAATACTTTGATTACGGATTTTGTTCTGGATCCTAAAATGAACAGCTTAACAAATGTCTCTTTTAAAGGCTCTGTCATAACGGTGAAAGATAGTTATAATGTTCAGGTTAATAATATCTCAGGAAATAATATTGCAGGTAAAACAACAACAGATGGAAAAAATTCATCCGGATATGCGATTCGGATTATGGAGAGCTTTAAGGTTGGGATGGCTAACTGTAATCTTCAGGGGTACTGGGGAGCTACTGGATCAAATTCTGTTAAGGAATGGAGTATAAAAAATAGCACATTGAATCGAATTGATGTCCATAATTATTTCAGAGATATTAATATTGAAAACTGTGTTATTTATGATTGGGGAATCAATTTAGGGTATGGAACAGGCAAAGTTTCAGTGAAGGATACGACCTTTATTCATTATATGAACCCAAATTTGGGTGGTAGGACGCTGGTTAATCTTAATAATACGTATGGACTTATCTATTCAGGTACTCTGCATTTTGAGAATATTAATGTTATTAAAGAAGATACTGACATTTCGTTAATTAAGCTTAATTATGTAGCAGGTGATAATGTTCCTAGAGCGAAGTTGAAACTGCCTAATCTAACAGTTAAGAATATGGAAATTAGAAATAATATGGCATCAGATTCAAAATTCCTTATTTACAATTTTTCGGGGTCCACTAATAGCTCAATTAATATTCATAAAATCGAGTTAAACGATTTTAGTTATTTGCAAGATATACATTATTTTAAGGCCGATGGAAGTAAAGGAGTTATCCAATTTATACGCGATACTACTGATGGTCAAATGTATAGTGGACAGGTTATTACGGATATTTCATACAGCAATGTTGATTTTTTAGGAGATGCCGTATTGGGAACGTTGATAACTAATGCATCCGGAAATGTAATTCAACTAACCCCTACTTCATCAGCTAGATTTAGAAGTTATCTTTTTAATGATTCAATAGCCACTAGCCTGGAGGCTGAACAAGGAGAAGCTTTACACAAATTAATGACGCCTTACAATACAAAGCATGTGTTACAAAAAGAGATAGAACCTTTATTGCAGGAAATTAGTGGGTTCGCTGGTCAACAGCAAGAACTTGAGACACAGATCAGCATGTTAATGGATCTTGTAGCCCGTTATGCTAGAATTGTTAGATCACTTAAAGATGAACATGGAATCTTCACATCAGTACAGTATTTCAGAGAGGGTGGTACTTTATTAAAGAGTTCCTTGTTAAGTGGAGGAACTTCTCCAAGATATACAACCAGAACTGATACTTATTACAATCAGGAGGGAAATATTATATATAATGTAGAACGTACGTTAATTTATGATAGTGACGGAGATATGATTGCTGAAGAATAGAGCTCTAAAATGAAGTAAGTCTATATTTTTAGTACCGCCCTCGGGACATTCCGAGGGCTATTCATATTTATAGGAGGGAAATCTATGGACAACGCATTACGAGTAATTGTTCCCTCGCCAGCTCATCCGCATCATTTCTATTAGTGGGTGATCTTCCTTGCTGAACATTTTGCTGGTTTTTATGATTAATGACTATGTGATTGGTATGGGGGCGGCGGCAAAAGAGAGCAGACTGAACAGACGGCAGGTGTAACGATCTTCGTGATCGTTGCGGTATCGCATATGGTCGATTATGCACTGGGGGATTCGAATCCTTCCGCTACACCTCGGCTTCCTTCGCTACAGCCGACCTTTAACATCTGCATACCGAAACCAAGTCTGCCTTGAAACCATACGGTGTGGACAACCGCGGACAAAAGGCTACGAATTTGCACATGCGCTGGGATCCAAAATCCCTACCGTGCTGACTGAAAAGCTGTTTATCGAGGTAAGAAATGATGCGGACAAGCTGAATTAGAAAGACATAATTAAGGCGCTGGTGAACACTGATTCACCTTGAAAGAACTCTGCGAGCTTACACAAACTTCTTGACGCTACCAAAATTTCTATCGAAAAATAAAGGAATAAATTCCTTTATTTTGCAACAATACATGCTCAAGTGGTTATCGCTGATCTAAATGATATACCTGGCAACGTAGTATCGAAAAACACGAACGTATGTCCGCTTTTTGTCCAAGGCATGACCCTCTATTAGACTTTTTACGTGTTAAATTTGTAGTGTGGGAAATGGGGGACGGGATGAGAGCATCCTACTCATAGAGGGAAAAACATTATAAATATTGTTTCGAGTCGCTGAATTGTGCAGTGGCTTTTTTTGTTGGGGGGATTCTTTTGAAAAGGAAGAATGTGATTCACTTTCGAGTGGAAGCAGCCGGAGTTGTGTAAAGGGTGTATTTGGGGGCGTGGGAAGGTACGAAGCAGTTTTGCAGTCGTCCATGTTGCACTCGGGCTGGAAGTGCTGGAGAGGAGGTGAAACCATTGTTGACAACAGTAAATAGAAGGAAAGGCAGAGG
>RCUF01000100.1_pt1 | contig 51714 bp, 54 predicted proteins | sample 2166311 | NCBI WGS metagenome assembly RCUF01 (sample SAMN09932608, study PRJNA488358) | compost metagenome | feature: garden; material: soil; isolation source: compost soil in 4-hydroxybenzonitrile-enriched culture | place: Germany: Experimental Botanical Garden Goettingen | collected 2016-01-27
TCTCGCAGCATTTGGCCCAACTGCAGCGCAATTTCCCTGTGCCACTGACACAGAAGGACGGACGCAGGCTGGTCCTGACAACCGAGGGAAAACTGCTGGCCTCCGCCGCGGCGTCAGTCGCTTCGACCCTGGCCGAGGTGTCGGCGAGGATCCGCACCCAGGAGCAAGAGCGGGACACACCCATTCGCATCGCGGGATTCCATTCCATTGGGCAGACCATTTTCGCCCCGTTGCTAACCTACCCGGAAGGCCAATTGCCCCCGCTGCGCTTTTCCGACGAAGATGTCTCGCAGCAGGATTTTCCGGCGCTGACCTCGACGTACGATTTGGTGTTGGCGCACCGGATGCCGCACACGGCCCCTTGGCCCGAAGACCGGATCAGCGTTATACCTCTGGCTTTCGAACCGCTGGACGTTGCGATTCACCGAGATCATCCCCTGGCCAAATTCGAGGAGCTCTCCCCTGAGCAGGTGATCGACGAGCCCTGGGTCGTTTCCCGCTCAGGGTACTCACCGGCCGACGTCCTGGAAACCATCGCCGCGCTGGCCGGTAAAGCCCCGCGGATCGAGCACCGGGTCAACGACTACGCCACCGCCGGCGCCTTGGTTGAAGCCAGTGGTTGCCTGGGAATCCTACCGCGCTTCACTGCACGAAAGACTTTGGATGAAACGGTGACTTTACGACCAATCAGGGGATTGAATTCAGGGAGACAAATCGACCTTTTATTGAGAGCCGAGCACCTGCATCGAATTACTATCAATGATGTCATCGAGGCGATCAGGAGCACCGTGAAACGCTTGGTCATCAACTGATTCAGCACCTCGGGCAACACGGTTCCAACCGGTCCGAATTCGCGGCTACCAAGCTCCCTTGATCGAGCAACACGCGCTCTCTCCAACTGCTGCACCTTGAACAGCAAAGCTCTCGCTCAGCATGCCTTGCATCAATTTTGTTCTAGACCGTGCGGCTGATGGTCTCCGGCTCCGTACCGACGGCCACCCTTGGAATTCAGGTTCTGCAAGCCGGCCAGTTCGCTGCTTCGTTTCACTTTCCAAGCCCTGCGAAGGCAAGTGGCTGGCTACTCTGGAAGTGAATTGCCGAACAAGCGGAACCCTCTTTAATCTATTTCTTTCGTAGCCTCGGCTGTTGGCATATACCGGCTAGTCGGCCGTCGGCAATGCAACTTCCAAACAGTGGAAACAGGCAACAGCCTGTCGGGCGTTTTCATCAGGACCGGGGCTTCAGGCCAAATGAACAGAGGGCTAGTCTCCGTAAAAGAGAGTGTCACAAGAATCAACATTTCCCACGAATAGCGCACGAGCACCAGCGCACGATCGAGCAACAACAGAAGTTTCCTTCCCCAGAACCGATGTGGAGCCTTTCGCTCATTTCCCATGTCCCGCATAAGGCTCCTTCACCGGGCATTTTCTCGGGCGGAGTATATGGGAATCTGGAATGTTTGAAAACTCGGAGTTTCAAAAATTAGCCGAGTCAAGAACACATATGTCCCGTATGACGACCGTCATACGGGACGGCCTAGCAACAATATTAGAAACCGACTATAGGGCTTGGCTCGCCAGCTAGAAAACCAGTAAGAATGAGGTATTTGGATAGGCTAGGAAAATGCCATCTTCTCTCGTAATCACTGTGCGTCCACATTGGATTTCCTCAATGTTCCTTCGTGCCTTTGCTAAACCGTTCGTGTCCGTCGACGCTGTTGAACACCCCACGCAATGGGGCGTTCCTTGGAAAAGTGTTGTAGAAGCTGGCGATCACGTCGTTAGCGCGGGCATCCGCTATCGAGGTTCTGAAAGTCTCATAGGGCAATCACCTACGACTTTCACCGTGGGGAAAGACCGCGAAACTACGTTGATAGCCCGCAATGGTTTACTGAACCATACTCCGTTCCGCCTTACTAAAATTCCGGAGAATTAGTCGTACAACGATTCGAAGTCGGTGATGCCGGATCCTGGAAGTATAAGACCGGCTATTGTCCCGCAACCCGTTCAGCTAACGGGATGACCACTATCTCTGAGAATATTTCGATCTGAGGTAGTGACCCCGCGCCGAATCCCGGACTATACGATGGTGCAGTGTCCTCAACTTCTTCTCTCACAAGCACCCGAGTGTCCCTACAGCCATTTAGCGAACGTCACCTTGATGCCCGCGTTCACTATCAAGGACTGCAGGAAGTCGCTCGCTATCTCTACCGCCCACCGCTAACTCCTGATGCAACTCGTGAGTCGGCTTTCGCCAATAGGAATCAACGTTTTGAGGATCCTGGGGATCGCCTCCTATTCGCCGTTGTCAGCAATACAGACGACGCTCTCCTTGGCGAAGTCGTTGCCACACTAGAGAACCCTAACGCCGGCCAAATTGAGATCGGGTGGATCTTTGATCCATGCAGCGCGGGTCGCGGATACGCGACAGAAGCGGCGAAGAAGCTCCTTGCATACCTCTTCACAGAAAAGAACGCTCATCGGGTATTTGCCCGTCTGGACGCAGAAAACGACGCCTCACGACGTATATGTGAGCGTTTGGGAATGCGAGAGGAAGCCCACCTCATCGAGAACGACCGCGACGGAGAGCGATGGGGTTCGGAGTATATTTACGCGATGCTTGCCCGCGAATTCGAATCGGCGTCAGTGTAGACAGGGCGCATAGCCGACGAACCATCTGGGCGGTCTCGTACTTTCCCTTTTTGACGACCAGCACATGGATTCGTCCTCATCCGTGGAACTCGTCCCACTGAGCGTTCCTTCTGTGCGCACCGAAATCGATCGTTTAGGAAGCCGATTCAGCTGGGCGCTTATCCTCTTGACGGTACCGGGTGTCAGAATGGAGACATGCAGCATACGGTCCCTATTTACAGCATCGCGAAATCCTACACCGCCGCTGCCGTTCTTTTGACGTTTAATCCGCAACAACACATCGGTGATCGCCTAGTCTGGCTACCTGCGCATTTGAAGCCTCTGTCGTTCGAGGACTTGCTCTCACACCGTTCCGGACTCAATGATTACTTTGTTTGGCCGGACTATCGAGCAGCAGTAGAAAACGCCGCAGAACCCTGGGACTCAAAGGACATTATCGCTCGTGCAGAGGTGCAAAACCCCGGCGTATTTCGCTATTCAAATATCGGGTATCTACTTTTACGCATAGCTCTCGAAGATTTCCACCAGAAGCCTTTTTTCAACGTGCTCGACAGCATGATCTTTAGTCCTCTTGGTATTCAAGCCTCCCCTTTTGATTGCCCTGATGACTGGGAACAGTGCAATCATCCCGCGATCACTGAAGAACTGCGCAATTACCACCCAGGATGGGTGTACACCGGAACTTTCGCTGCCACGCCCGATGAAGCTGCACGCGGTATTGCGTTAATCATGCGAAATGAGCTGGGGTCGGCTTTGCCCGAAGCAATGTTGAAGACCCATTTGGTTGGTGCTCCGCAGAATCATCCGATGTCGCCGGAAGCTGGTTACGGGCTGGGACTTATGACGCGCGGTCTACCTCCCGTAGTTGTTGGGCACGGTGGGCAAGGCCCGGGGTTCAATCATTTCGCTGCGGTCAGTTCCGACGGTTCTCGCTGGCGCGGAGATACGAGCGCGCAGGAAGGTGAAGACCAAGATCTGATTCGTCGATGCGTGGCCGCTGTGACCAACGATGATTTTACGGTGTCCCAGTAAAGGTTCCTCTTACGGGCGCTCCTATAGAGGACCGGCTTGCGGGACGTCCCCGTGGAGCTTCCCTCTGCGGAGCGGCAAGGCGTGAGCGCTAGGCTTGTGGGATGGAAGAGGTTCACCTGGCTGGAGGCAACGCCACCGATGGCGTGGTGCGCGTCGGCTCCACGGTACGTAAACCGTGGACGGCAGCCACTCCGAATGTGCTCGCGTACATGAAAGCTGTACGCAACGCGGGCGTTGATGTGCCTGCCGTCTATGAACAAGACTCCCAGGGGCGACAAGTAACAGAGTTTGTCCCGGGTCGCCTTGCCATGGACGCTGGACCATTGTCGCTCTCAGAACTTTCCCGGGCAGGTCACCTAGTGCGCGCTATCCATGACGCCAGTGCGGCCAATGAGCCGGACTTCGGCTCAACCTGGATCACACACATTCCGGCACCCGGGGCCGACCTGATCTGCCACAACGATCTGGCCCCGTGGAATCTCCTCATCGGAGACCGATGGGTGTTCATCGATTGGGACGCGGCCGCACCTAGTACACGCCTATGGGATCTCGCATACGCCGCGCAGTCCTTCACGCTAAACGACGCATCGGCCGACCCTCATATGGCCGCACAAGCACTGGCAGCCTTCATTGACGGCTACGACGCCGACGAAGAGCTCCGGGCAGCGCTGCCCTCCACGATGTGGCAACGGACAACAGCTATGCACGAACTGCTCAAAAATTCCCATGCCAGGGGAATCGAACCGTGGGGGACGATGTTCACGACTGGCCACGGTGACCACTGGAACACCGTGACCCAGTTCGTGAGGAACAACGAGTCCCTTTGGCTCGAAGCGATCCGGACTGTTCGATAGACCTTCGTCTTATGGGAATGGAACAGCAGTTCCCGAAGGAAATCTAGTGGGTGGCGCTAAGGTGATCACATGATGACAGTTATTTCAGCCCCCGGTGATCTCGTTGTCGCAACCAATGATGGCGTGGGCGTACGGTTTGCCGGCATCGAGTCGATTGCAGATGTTCCGATCGTTTCCGCCGAATGGCTGGGAAGAGAGGGCCTAAGGATCTACTTTCAAGGGATTCGCAGCCATGAGACGTGGCAACGCGACGTTCGCTACGAAGAACAACTGGTGCAATGGGCAGACCTGAGGAATCGTGATGGGGCGGAAGCTGCGGGAGACGCGCCTTCAATGCCCGGCCAGCTCGTTCTTGGACCGGTTGGAGCGGTCATCTCGGACGACGTGGGAACCACATATCGATTGAGTGCCGGACAGGTCGCCGGTAGCGCGACGGGGTGGGAGTCCACCTGGGTATATCTTCCCGAGCCTCCGAAGGCGGCGCAGATCCTCACCCTTGAATTCACCCTCGATGATGAACTAACCGGCAAGACATGCCAAGTACGACTGGACTGACTCCGAAATTGCCCGTTTAGGGTTCCCCTTGCGGGAAACGAAAAAACGTTAGTTTACGGTGTGCCAATTGGAGTATCACGCCAGAGCGGTTAGGCCATTGAGTCAGTAAAGACGTCTGATTTTAGAGTCTTCCGTCGTAAAAGAACAGAACGGCGAACTGTCGCTAGAAGATTCTCGTTCGATAACTACCAGACCATACGGATCGAACCGAATCATCGGGACGAGGCGTAGGGACGAGTAACCTCGTGCTTCTCTGTTCTCGGAACCATCGACGCATGATCGAAAATTTGGTGCGCCCATTACTGACAGCTCTTGGACGGTTTCGAACTACGTTGGGATTACCGCTCGATGTCGAAAAAGTGGGATCAATGACTTTCGCTACGTTACGCATGTGCTTCTTCACGCCCGACCTAGAGTTGCTGTTTTTTGTTCTTGGGTTTGGTTGCCGACCATACGGTCCAATAATCAATTTCATCGATGCCGCCTTCCTGCGGAATTCTAGAGGCAACGTAGTCAACGAGAGATTCGAGCTCGGTATCAGAAAGCTCATGAAGAATCGATCGTCCTGTTCTAGCTAGAAGGTCGCGCTGTAGCGACGCACTATCCGGGTAGGACTTTCGACGTTCGGAGAGCGCAGATTCCTTCGCCGCCTCAAAGCCAACAGAGTGCAAGAGGTCACTCACTGCATCCCTACGTGGTCGCCGTTGCTCCTCAAATGCCAGAAGGTGCGGAAAGACTTCGAAAAAATATCCGCGTAAATGTTCAGGAGTTCCTGGACGTAGCACGTCGTCCATGGTGCGATCCTGGACGATCAGGGTTCCGCCTGGCACTAGGAGCCGCATTGCTTCGGTGAAAACCGCGTGGAGATCATTCACGTGGTGGATCAATGCCCGCTGAAAAACAATGTCGTAAGAACCGGATGGGAGACCAGTTTTGGCGGCATCGGAAACGATGAATGACAGGTTGGGCTGTTCGTCGCAACGAGTCTCAGCTGCTTGGATCATCTGAGCGGAGAAATCCACACCAGTCACGAACTCGGCACCAAGATCCAACCAAGCGGTTGAATAGATTCCCCCTCCGCAACCAATGTCAGCTACTCGCATTCCGCGCGGATTTAGTGTGTCGAGAATCGAGTCCTTCCAGCTTGTATCTGCTGTGCGAAGAGCGTAGGTATTGCGGGTCGAAGGATCGTTGAAATCGAGAGCCATGTGAAACCATCCTTTTATCTTGATGTCGAGGTACTTAGTATGACCGTAAACATGGTGTATCTTGATGTCAAGATTATTTTTTAGTTGAAGGGGACGCGATGAGTTCAGAAGATGCTGTAGATCATCTAGTGTCAGGATGGGAGGCTGCCTTGCCGGAAGTTAATCCCTCGCCGCTTCATGTCTTCAGTCGTATCACGAGGTTGTCACAGCGATTAGACACGGTACGCCGAGGAATATTCGCAGATCTAAACTTGCAGATTTGGGAGTTTGATGTCCTCTCTGCGTTGCGCAGAAGCCTCCCAGACTTTGAACTAACCGTTGGCAAGCTTCTAACGGAGACGCTTGTCACTTCGGGCACGATGACCAACCGGATAGATCGGCTTGTAGAGCGGGGATTGGTTACTCGAATTAAAGATCCCAACGACAAACGAATCGTCAAGGTCATGTTGGCTGAAGACGGGGTCATTTTGGTCGATGAAGCCCTGACCGGTTTGCTCGGATACGAGAGCCGATTGTTGTCTCTACTCTCTAGCCGCAAGCAATGTGAATTGACGCAATTGCTAAAAGAGTTGCTTCTTCCTATCGAGGGTGAGCTCTCGGGGTCGGTGCCTGTTAAAACTGCCAGGTGATGGTTCCGCGTACGGGCAATACGCTGATCTGCCTTCAGCTAGCCGTTAGGCTGAGGGCATGAATCATTCCTGCAGCATGCCAATTACTTCGAGGCACAGCGCTGTGTTGCATGACGAGGTTCGCCCAGGCTGGTCGGCGGAGGTGGCCTCGTGGCTCTTGGGCTCACCCATGAACGGTCAGCAGTTAACAGTCCTTGAGCTCGGAGCCGGCACGGGAATAGGAACGCGGACCATCGCAACGCTCGGACACGCTGTCATCGCCGTTGATACCTCCACAGACATGCTCTCGGTGCTTGAAAAGTCCTGCGAGAGCTTGCCGTACGGTGTAGCGGATCGCATCACCCTGATCAGCGGATCAGCGGAACACGTCCCTTTGAGCGATAACAGCGTCGACGCCATTGTTTGTCTACAAGCTTGGCATTGGGTCGAACCCGAACAGGCCGTGTCTGAATGTGATCGTGTACTCAGGCCAAACGGCACGCTGAGCATGGCATGGCATACATGGGACCGTACAAGCGAGTGGGTGCGGGCGCTGGCTGTGATCGTCGAACCGGACGGAATTCCTACTGATCAAACGCTCAGTGTGCCTGGAGAGTTTGTTGGACGAGGCACCTTTGATCGCAAAGAATTTCTCTTCAACCACGAGTTGAGCGTTGAGCATCTGGTTCAACTCGCCAGCTCTTGGGCTTTCGTTGCCCAGAGATTAGACCGAAAGACCGTCTTGGCAAAAATTCGTGTTCTGGGCGAACAAGCAGCGTCACCTGACACGGGGCTTGTCAAATTCCCCCACATCACTGTGGCCTTTCGTCTCAAACGGCCAGGACAGGAAGATGCTGTTTAGGAAAAGGAAAAGGAGAATTGATTACTGCAGCTCACAGACCGCCGAGAATTGCCGCGTTGAAGAATCCACTTACAGACGGGTCGGTGCAGTGCTGAGGGCTATGGACAGAAATACTGAGGACTTCGGAAACTGACAGATGGAGAGAAGCCCTGAACGTTTTGGATTCCCAAATGCCCCGCCCGATAAAGTGCCCGGTAAGGGTTCCCCATAGGGTGCGATGAAGAAGGTAAACGTTGCTGTGTTTGAATGAAGTATGAAAGCTTCGAGTAAGGCCGTTTGCCTGACAATAGGACTCCTGCTGACTCTCGCAGGAGCAGCAGGTAGTTTCGTGATGTTCTTGCAGCCATGGCGGAGCTGTCCTGAGATTGATGACAGTTCTGCGGGCTGCCCTGCGACATCAAGCGACACAGCTTTACTTGGGCTTGCCATAGCTGTATTTCTCTTTGGCATAGCGTTCTTGATCATGTCCAGGAAGCCAGAGCGGATTCCGCTCGACGCCGCCGGCCCCTTTGGGAAACTCGACTAAAGTCCGAGACCGAGTCGCATCAGCAATTGGGCGGCGCTCTGCATCTACCTTGCACCGTCCCAGTTGAGGTTCCCCTTACGGGACGTTCTCAAATGCCATTCAGGACAAACTCCTAACGGGACAAAATGACTGTCCCCGCGGCGGTGAGACGCTCTTTCCGATGCCCGAAGCAAAGCACTGCTACGGGTAACGGGCGCGACGAGGCTTCCATTATGGTGCCTGGTTGCTCGTCGCGCCCACACTGTCACCAGTGACTCTAGGACGGCATCCTTGGGGTTGCGTCCTTGACCACCGTCTGGTCCTTAAGAGTGAGTGTGTAGGAAATCGCCGGAGCGGGTCCACCGTTGCCCTCCAATTCGTCACCGAGGGCCTTTCCCGGCCACCACGCGGCGTATCTGCCGTCCTGAACGGTGGCTTCGACCAATTGGCCGTCCGGGGTCGTGATCGTTACAGCTGTTACATCCTCACCTACGTTTCCGTGGGTGAGGGCAATTTCGGGGCGATCACCGAACCCGAATATATTGCCACCACGAAATTCGGCAATGTTTCCTTGAGTGAATTCCCCCGCAACCGGGAGGAAGCCTTGATCGCCGCCTCCCCTGCTGAAATCAATGTTGTCAGCCTTTTGTGCTCCGGCAGGCAAGTGGGCTAGACACATACCTGCCATGTGTTCGGAAGCGGTGTAAAGCAAGACCACCCAATCACCCCGTCGCTCGGCAAGATCCAATTGCGGGGAGGATAGGTCCAGGTGGCCGCGGCAGGCCGCATCGGCTACAGCCTTATCGGTGCTGCTGATGGAAGTTGGCACAGCATTCCATGACGCATACGCCGTACCATTGCTTCCCGTCCCCGGTAGGAGCACCACCGTTGCGGTGATGGCAGCCACCGCGGCCAGAGCGATGGGAGCCCCTATCCGGCGTACAGGTTTGAGTCGACGTTTGCCGATAGCACCACTCATGGTATTTCCGTTGTCCGGATCGCTGGCGAGAATTTGTTGCAGCCTCGCGTTCACCCTGATCTGTCCGGCCTCGTCCAGATCTACTTGGGGAGCGGAATCCAGGGGTCGAAATGCGTCTAGTTCCACGTACTTTTTCTTGTCCATGTCAGTCACTCCGTCATGAGAGATCCGGCAAGGGGCGCCGGGAAGGGGGCGGAATCGAGTTCGTGTCGCAACGATTTGCGCGCACGATGAAGCCGGATGCGGTAGGCCGCCGATGAAATCCCGAGGACCTGGCCCGCGTGTGACGAGGGAAGGTCTTCCCAAATCGTCATGGCCAGGACTTCTTGGTATTCAGGGCGCAGCCGTTGCCAGGCAGAGGTCAGGTCAATACGTTGATGGGTCAGCTCGGCTTCGGCGTCAGTGTAGATAGGTGTCCGGGCTGCGATCCGGACCGCCAGCGCTCCTTGGCGTGCCTGCCCGCGTTGATTGTTAAGCAGGCAGTTCCGCGCGGTTGCGAACAGCCAGGCTCTGGCATCGTCGTGCTTAATAGGGAGTTCGTCCAAACGCCGCCAGGCGGCAAGAAAGGCCTCGTGGACGATGTCCTCCGCGTGGTCTGGACCTGCCCGTCGTTGGATGAATCGCAGGACATCGGTGTAGGCCAGTTCATACAATCTGGAGAACCGCGCCTCCCGATTCTGCTCTATTTCTGAAGTGCTCATACCTATACATGTCCAGTCGGTGCGAGTTGTTACCCGAGACGGGATCCAATTTATGATTGCCCAGACCATGTCTGATCTTGGGGTGATGAACTCTTGAAGGGGCTCGCTCATTCCCGACATTAGCGAACGCAGCCATCCCGGACCTTCTGGGCCAGAATAGCTTGGTTGTCCCGTGGCCCTAGAATCGATCTAGTCAACAGCCCGCCTCATTTCCCGCCTGTTCAGTCTGGTGCCGTGTTGCTGTCCCTTAGAACGTTCGGCTTACGGGCGTTCCTGTAGAGGACCTCCTAACGGAACGCTGTTCAAAGCAGACCCCTTGCGAGACGAACAACCCAAAGATCGGAGTCCTAGGCCTTCCCGACGAGGCACTTAATCCGAACGGCACTTGTCAGATTGCAACAGGCCATGGAATTGCCGGTAGGCTCTGAAAGCATGTCGCTGGGACGAGAGTATAGGAAGATGTGGGCCGGGAATGCGGCCTCCAACTTCGGTGACGGCATGAGTTTCGTAGCCATTCCACTTCTGGCTACGGCCCTAACATCCAACCCCTTGCTGATCGCGGGCCTGTCGATGGTCTATTCCGCCGCCAAGTTCCTGTTCGTTCTGCCGATCGGAGCTTTCGTTGACCGGCTGGACCGCAAAACCATTCTGTGGGTCGCCAATCTGAGCAGAAGCATCCTGTTGATCGCACTGGCAGTGTTGGTCGCCACCGGCACCGGGTCAATCGTCGCACTCTACGTGGTCTTTACCTTGATAGGGCTCCTGGAAACGGCGGCCGACAACTCGGCACTATCCATCCTGCCGTCCCTCGTGCGCACCAAGGACCTGGACAAGGCCAACAGCCAGATCACAGCGACCCAGCTTGTCGCTGATGAATTCATCGGTCCACCACTCGGCGGACTGATGTTTGCCGCCGCCATCTCCTTGCCTATCGCCATCACGGGCGGAGCCTACGCGGCAGCAGCCCTGTTCTTCCTGGGGATGGTCGGCAAATTCCGTCCCAAGCGGCTCAACGCCCAAACTCCTTCTTTGCGCCGCGAGGTAGTCGAGGGTGCCGCCTGGTTGGTACGTCACCGGCTGTTGCGCTCACTGGCGATCATCAGCGGGCTGGCGAGTGTTGCGTACATGATGCCGTTTTCGATCCTCGTCCTTTTTGCCGAGGACGTCTTGGGCTTGGGGGCGCCCGGCTATGGGATTTTGCTTTCGGTCTCGGCCCTCGGCGGACTCATCGGGTCAGCCGTGGCCGCGCCGCTGCGGCGCAAGATTGGCTACGCGGCGACCACCGCGGGCAGCTTGGTCCTTGGATCGCTCAGCTTGTTTGCTATCTACGTGACCGATGTTCCCTGGGTGGCGGCATTGTTCTTGGCCGCATATATCTTGCATGCCGTGCTTTTCAGCATTTGTCTCAGTTCCCTGCGCCAGCGACTGGTCCCGGACGAGCTGCGTGGACGGGTCAATGCCGTCTCCAAATTGTTCGGCCTCGCCGGCCTCACCATCGGAGCTGGGCTTGGGGGCCTGTTTGCGACGGCCAGTGGTCTTGCAACCCCGTTCCTGGCGGGGGCACTTGTGTTCGTCCTCTGCGCTCTCATAGCATGGCCGAGCCTGCGGACATGGGAGAACGCCAACCCCGCAGTCTCATGACCCAAAGCCGTGTCCCTCTACCACGTTGCAAAGGGATGTCTCGGCCTTCCCACGGTTCCTGTCCCGGTGAAGGTTCGGCTTATGGGACGGTATGGGAACATTATGGAATGCCTACCTTTGACCTCCGTCCGTTAACGGCCGGACAAGTAGAATTGCACGACGCTCGACGGAAACGCCGCTGGACCGTCGATCTGGAACCTTTCGAAATTGGGGCTATCTCCGTCACCACGGCGCAGTACGGGCAACTGATGGGTACTAGCGAAACAGGTTCCCAAGCACCTCTGGTAGATATCAATTGGTTGGAAGCCATCAAGTTTTGCAATGCAGCGTCAATCAATGAAGGGCTTGCCCCTGCATACATCTTCGAGGCAGGCAAGGTAAGTTGGCAGACCAACGCCTCCGGGTACCGCCTGCCTACCGAAGCCGAATGGGAATACGCGTGCCGCGCTGGCACCGTGGGGCCACATTATGGCTCCCTCGATGCCATTGGGTGGACAGCGGATGACAAGCTAGAGAACCCGAAGGAAGTTGGTCAAAAACTACCCAATGCCTTCGGACTCCACGACACCCTTGGAAACGTATGGGAATGGTGCTGGGATCTACTCGATCCGGCCCGCTACGACGATTACCGAGTCTTCCGCGGGGGCGGTTTTGCTGATAAGTCGTGGAGCGTGCGGGCTTCGACGCGCCGCGGTGGTGCGCCTGGGATGAGCCACCCAGACGTTGGTCTGCGCATTGCACGGGGCGCTTTCGATGAGGAACAGGCAGCGCAAGGCTGGTCAGCCGAGGTTGATTCTGAACGGGGAAAGATCACTGGCATGCTGCCATCGGGGTGGACGCCCCGACGATATTGAGACTGACCAATGCAGGACAGCCCATATACATTGTGGCGAGTGTCCCACAGGAGATTCCCTTTTTGGGACGGCTCTAGAACGCCCGCTTGATTACGCTCGAGCGCGATAGATTGTGAGCATGAGTGCAGAAAAGATCAGGGCAACTCTCGTTGATCCTCGATACGTCAGTCAGGAAAACCCGAATCCTGTGTATCGGGTGGACTTCTGGGACGAGGACCGTGCCTGCTACGAGAACCGAATTGAAGACGCAGAAAGCATTGTTGACGTCCTCGCGTGGACAGAAGCGAATCGCAACGGCCGCTACGCCGTGATCTGGGTCGAATACACCTATGAAGGCGGGATCGGCATGACTCGACTCCACAGCTGGATACCAACAGAGGCAGGATCGTCTTCTGCCAATGACCCCTACTTCAGGCAGTAGTCACGCAGCGGCTGACTGACATGTAGGACATGACACGTTCAGAGTCCCATAGGAGGACCGCTACAGTTGTTGCCTAGTCCGGGCAAATTGGTCTAGGCAACAACTTTGTTACTCAGGCCCTATCGATGGTCTCCTTATTTGGTGATAGCCCCAGCCAATGAGGTAGGCGCCGCTAATGCGTTCGATGGTGGCCATCGACTGGGGCGACTTGGCGAACCAGGTTCTGGCATACCCAGCCGCTCGTGCCCATGCCGACTAGACGGTCAATCCGATCCACATGGGGATAATGCCTAGAACGCGACGTTCACAACGCCCCGGACCATCCAAGCCAGAGATGCTGCCCGCGGCCAGTTGAGGGCACAGGCAGCATCTAGGTTGTTGTCATCAAATCAGCCGTTAAAGGTGTCCGGGTTTGGGCCGGTGCGTCCATCGCGATCAAGGGCATCAATGCTTGCCAGTTCGCCGCTGGTCAATTCGAAGCCGAACAGGTCCAAGTTGGCGATGATGCGTGATTCAGTCACAGACTTCGGGATGATCACCCGGCCCTGCTGCAGATGCCAGCGCAGGATGACCTGAGCCGCGGACACCTCATGTGCCTGAGCGATGCCCACGATGGTTTCATCGCTGAGCATTGCACCCTGAGCCAGCGGGCTCCATGCTTCGGTGACGATACCGTGCTGCGCGTTAGCTGCAACGACTTCGCGGTTCTGCAAAGCTGGGTGGAGTTCCACCTGGTTCGCGGCCGGAACGATGGTTCCTTCGGCGACCAGCTGCTCCAGGTGCTCGGGCTGGAAGTTGGAAACCCCGATGGCGCGGATCTTCTTCTCTGCATACAGCTTTTCCAGCGCCTTCCACGTCTCAACGTAGAGATTCTTTACCGGGGCTGGCCAGTGAATCAAGTACAGGTCCAGGTAGTCCAGGCCCAAGCGCTCAAGACTGGCATCAAAGGCTTCCAGCGTCTGCTCGTAACCCATGTCTGCGATCCAGATCTTGGAGGTGATGAACAGGTCTTCGCGGGCAATACCGGACTGGGCCAGTGCAGCGCCCACGCCTTCCTCATTGCCGTAGATCGCGGCGGTATCGATGCTGCGGTAGCCGGCCTTGAGCGCTGAACTCACTGCGACAGTGGTCTCTTCGTTGGGAACCTGGAAGACTCCAAAACCTACCTGGGGCATTTCAACGCCATTGTTCAGGGTGACGGTTGGGATTGCGGTAGTCATATCTAACTCCTAGAAATTGGTTGGGGACTGAACAAAACTGTGGATTAGCCAGCTGTAACCAGCTGGGGTGATGCTGCCGAAGACTTCTTGGCCAAGCCCATGGCCAGGAGAATAACGACCAGTGCGACGAGGGTAATCAGTGCGCCGACCCAGATCGGCGAGGTGTAGCCCAGGCCTGCCGCAATGCCCAAGCCGCCGGCCCATGCGCCCAGCGCGTTGCCGACATTGAACGCACCGATATTGGCGCCGGATGCCAGGGTCGGCGCATTGCCGGCGTACTGCATGATGCGGCTTTGCAGACCGGGAACGGTTCCGAAGCCGAAGCCGCCCATCAGCAGCAAAGCGATAACGGTGGCGATCTGGTTGCTTGCGAAGAATCCGAAGAGGACAAGGACCACCAGCAGTGCCGAGACGAAGATGAGCAGAGTGCGGTCGATGCTCTTGTCAGCCATGCGGCCACCGATCCAGTTGCCGACGAACAGACCCACGCCGAAGAGCATCAGCAGCCATGGAACGCTGGTCTCATTGAATCCGGTGACCTCGGTCAGGGTGTAGGCGATGTATGTGAAGGCGCCGAACATGCCACCGTAGCCAAGGACCGTGACACTTAGGGACAGCCAGACCTGCAGCGAGGTGAAGGCCCCGAGTTCTCTGCGCACGGAGATGCCTTCGGCTGCGTGCTTGATGGCTGGCACCAGCACGAGGATGCCGATCAGGGCGATAATGCCAATGCCGGAGATGGCCCAGAAAGTCGAGCGCCAGCCGGAATGCTGCCCCAGCAGGGTACCGAAGGGAACACCCAGTACGTTGGCGGCGGTCAGCCCGGTGAACATGATGGCAATGGCGCCAGCCTTCTTGTTGGCCGGGACCAGGTCAGCTGCCACGACCGCGCCGATACCGAAGAAGGCACCGTGGCACAGGGCGGCGATGACGCGGCCGATCATGGCCACTTCGTACGTTGCGGCCATCGCGGTAAGCGAGTTGCCGATGATGAAAAGCACCAGCAACCCGACGAGCACCGGCTTGCGCGGCAAGCGGACGGTGGCTGCGGTCAGGCCGAGCGCGCCGACCACGACGCTCAATGCGTATCCGGAAATGAGCCAGCCAGCTGCGGCCTCGCTGACGCCGAAGTCGGCTGCCACATCCGGCAACAAGCCCATGATGACAAATTCGGTAAGCCCGATGCCGAAGGCACCGATGGCCAACGCAATAAGACCGAGCGGCATAGCGTTACTCCTGATAGACTAGATAAATTAGTTGCACACGCTTGTTATTGCGCGATGAACACTATCGTTGCACACGCAACTAACCAGCGCAAGCAAGTACTTTTGGAGGAACCCATGGGAATCGCAGATGATGCTGTCGAAATCCGTGCCCGAGGGTGGCGCACTTTGGCGTCGTTGCACGGATTAATCGATACTGCACTTGAAAAGGACCTGACGGCGCAGGTGGGGCTCTCTGTGGTCGAGTACACACTTCTGGATGCCCTGAATCGTCAGGATGGCTGGCATATGCGCATGGCGCAGCTGGCCCGCGCCACGGCCCTGAGCCCCAGCGCAACGACGCGACTGGTTACCAGGCTCGAAGACCGCAATCTGCTCTCGCGGGTGCTGTGCGCCGATGACCGCCGCGGCATTTACACCGAGCTCACTGCCACTGGCCACGAGCTGTACCAGAAGGCCAAGCCCATTCACGATGCCACGCTGGAACGCGTGTTGAAGCAGGCAGAAGAGCAGCCTGAGCTGGCGCCGCTGGCCCGCATTCTCCACGAGTTCTCTGCCGCGTAGCCAATTGCTGAATCCTTGGAAGGGACCGTCCTTGCTGCATCCGAAATTTTCCGCCGTGCTTTTCGATTGCGATGGCGTCCTGGTGGATTCCGAGTCCATCACCAATTCCGTGCTCCGCCAGATGCTCATAGAGCTGGGCTGGGAGATCAGCCCCGAGCAATGCATCGAGATCTTCATCGGCAAGGCGTTGAAAGACCAGTGGCAACCCATTCTCGACCAGACCGGATTCCGCATCGACGACCAGTGGATTAGCCAGTTCCGCGCACGCCGCGACGAAGCGCTGCGCTCGGAGCTGCAGCCGATCCCCGGAGCACTGGAAGCAGTCAAGCAGATTTCCTCGGTCTACGGCCAGAACATTGCCTGCGCCACCGGCGCAGACCGGGCCAAGGTCGAAATGCAGCTGGCCCTGGCCGGGTTCACCGAGTACTTCGGAGACCGGGTCTTCAGCGGCATGGAATGCCCACGCAGCAAACCGGCACCGGATGTCTACCTGGCCGCAGCCGCGTCACTGGGCATTGACCCAGCTGGCGCACTGGTTATCGAGGACACTGCCACCGGGGTGACTGCCGGGATCGCGGCCGGCGCGACGGTGTACGGCTATTCCAACGGCGGACCCACGAGCACTTCGCCCGAGCTGCTGCGCGCGGCCGGAGCAACCCATGTGTTCAGCAGCATGGACGCACTGCCCGGCATGGCTTCCGGAGCATAATTGACGGCTGGGCTGATCGAGTACCGCTACCCCGCCGGCCGGACCAGGACCCTGTCCAGGGATACTGCCAGCTTGCGCCAGTACCCCAGCTCGTAGACGATGATCACGGTCAGCGGCGAGCACAGCAGCACCAGCAAGCAGGCCCACACCGGAACGCCCAGCTGGCTGAGCCCGGCCGCGGCCAGCGGCATCAGGAACGTGGGCAAATGCGCCCAGGTGAACATCGGGGCACCGAGCAACCAGGTCAGCAGCAGGGTAATGATGACCATGAAGGCGAAAACCGGAATCGCCAGAGCCACAATGACCACCACTGGGTCGGTAGCGGCTTCGGGATCATAAGCGTAGCCGATGGTGTGCAGCCCGGCGCCGATCGCGGCAATGGACGTGAAAAGCGCAATATGCCCGAAGATCCACGCTGCGGCCTTGTCCCGCCGCAGGTGGAGCACCGGCCCGGAGGGCAGCTGGAAGTACGCCCACCACAGCGAGAAAGAAATCAGCACGCCCGCGGCGACCACCACGATGCTCTCGAAATTCCAGTTCGCCCCTTGGGAGATCGTCCGGGCAGCTGCCAAGGTTCCCACGATGCATTCACCCAGGGCAATGATCGACATGAGCGAATAGCGTTCCGCCAAATGGTGGGCGTGCCAGGGAATACCCGATTCGCCATGGGAACGGGCCACCCGCTCCGCAATCAGCGGTGCGCTGAAATCGATGATCCAGAAGACCGCCAGGCAGCACAACGCCGGAACCAGCGAGAGCGGAAGGAAGAGGAATGAGGTCCAGCCCAGCTGGGCAATGCCCACCCCGATAGCATTGCCGCGCGCTGCCATCCGGTGCTGCGGATCGTGCCGGGCCACCCGCAGCCACTGTCCGATCAGCGCCACGCGCATGACGATGTAGCCGGCGACCATCACATTGGCATCAAGCACCGCCCCCTGATCGATGGAGGCGAACATCATCGGGATGCCGACCGCCAGCACGATGACGCCCGCCATCTGCACCAAGGTCAGGCTGCGGAACAGCCAGTCGTCGTTGTCGAAGGCCGAGGCCAGCCACGCGTAATTGGCCCAGGCCCAGATGATCGACAAGCACGCGATGGCAAAGGAGACGATGGCCGGCGCATAGTGCCCCACCTCGATGCCGTGGGCCAGCTCGCTGCCGGCAACTCCGAAGGCGGTGACAAATGTCAGGTCGAAGAACAGTTCCAGGGTGGTGGCGGTCCGGTTCTGCTCCTGCGGATCGCGTCCGCGCATGCGGCGCAGGCCGTGCTGATAGAAATCAAGACCCGTGCTGGCGGACATCGTGCGGCTTTCTCGAAAACTCAACGGAGGACATTCACAAGAATAGGTAACCGCCAGCTGGAATTATCGCATTGACGCCTCGGCAAATCCGCGGGGCCTACTTCCCAGCCGAATCCAGTTCATGCTTCAGCGGGAAGTACCAGCGCATGATCTTGCGCAATTTGTCCGAATCATCGCGGGCCCAGTTGCGCATGAGCTCGCCTCCGAAGGAAATGGTCGTGACCGGCTGGGCGCCGGCGGCGATCATCCGTTCGAAGGCGAAGTCGTGCGCCGCCTGGGATATGCCGCCCACGGCGTCGGCTACCGGGTAGACCTCGTAGCCTTCGGAAAGCATGTCCAGGGTGGGAAAGGCGAGGCAGACCTCGGTCCACAACCCGGCCATGACCACCTTGCGCCGGCCGCTGCTTTCGATGGCTTCCCTGAACTCGGCATCCTCCCAGGCGTTGACTCCGCTGCGGTCGATTTCCTTGACCCCGGGCAGCTCGTCCTTGATCACCTGCGCGGTGCCTTGGTTGACTCCCATGTCCACGCCCACGGTCGAGAGCACCACCGGAATCCCGTACTCCGTAGCCAGCCGGCACAGCGCCACGACATTCAGATCGATCCGCTCGCGAGTGGTTGAAGTGACCGTGCCATACTGCTCGGGCTGGAAGTCGATCAACGCCAGCACGCAATTCTCCGGCGTGAGCAAGTGGTCTGCGCGCTGATCGCGAACAGGTTCCGGCGAGGTTTTCTTGGGCATGTCCAGCTCCTCATGGATCAATGAAGTTGCAAGAAATTTCGTGCGTGGCTTCAGGCTATCGCCGGGAATCGGGCCCGGCCAGTGCCCGGCGCAAGTCCATGGGGACTTCCAAGAATCCCGATCCGCGCAGGCCGGTTGCTGCTCATTTCCGGCACTGGCCGCCGGCGAGCAGCAGTTGCAGCGTCTGGCGCCCGATGCTGCCCAGCGGATCCTCCTCGGTAAGCGTTGCGGTGAGCATGGCGTAGCGCAGCGCCCATCCCCTGGACCGCTGCCACAGGTCGCTGCCCGGTTGGGCGCCGTAGCCGTCGAAAGCCGAGGCGGTGGCTTCGGCGCTGAAGTGCATCCACAGCATGCCCAGATCCGAGGCCGGGTCCCCGGCACACAAATCCCCGAAATCGATCAGCGCCGCTAGCTGGCAGCGGCCGTGCTGCTCAGTGATGACCGTATTGTGCGGATGCGGATCACCGTGCAACCACAGCGGTGCCTCCTCATGCGGCGCGGCGGACAGCGCTTGGGACCAGAGGTCCTGCGCCGGACCTTGCAGCGGGGAGTCCAGCGCCGCAATCTGGCCGCGGGTTTTCGCATCGAGTGCGGCCAGCCCCACGCCCCGGAATTCGCTGCTGGGCGCTGCGGCTCCGGCAGGCTGGTGCAGCCGGTACAAGTACTGCGCGAATTCCCCGGCGTAGCCATCGCGCCTGCGGCGGTCCACCGTCGCGGCGCTGCGGCCCGGGACATAGGGGCAGATGGAGAACGTGAAGGGGTATTGCGGTGCGGGTCGGCCAACGAAGACCGGCATGGCGATGGGCAGGCCGGTCTCGGCGGCCAATTGCGGTAGCCAACGCCGTTCCTTGAGGCCAATGGCCTCGCCTAGTTCCCGGCGCGGCAGGCGCACTACCAGCTCAGCTCCCAGCCGGTACACCTCGTTATCCCACCCGGTAGCCAGATAGGCAATGTCCTGGTTCGCCAAGTGCGGCGCCTGGCTAGCCAGCAAGTGCCTGACCAGCTCCGCATCAATGTCGACTTCCGCTGGCGGCATTCCCGGACCTGTGGAGACAGAAGAGGTCATTGCTCAATGCTAGTGCACCCCGCATGGTTCACCCGGCCGGGCGAATCGTTCTAGAATCGGTGCATGGACTCCCCTGCACCCGGCGAGCAGATCCTCGCCACGCTCCTGCTGGAGAAATTCGACCAGCTTACCGAAACCTTGACCAGCATTCCGCAGGAACAGGCCAATAGCGTCCTGCCCGTTCGCGGCAGCAATTCGCCGGTGCAGCTGGTGCTGCATTGCTGCGGGATGATGCGCCGCTGGTCCTCCACTGTCAATCTCGGCATCGAAGTCCCCCGCGATCGGGCCGCCGAGTTCACCGCGGTGATGGACAAGGAGGCTGCCCTGCAGTTGGCGCATGATGCCAGGAAGGCGTTCGCCAACGACCTGGCGCTCACTGCCATGCATGATGCTCCCGTTGCGGCCCCGCCAGGCAGGGAGGGTGAATACTGGATGGCCACCTGCCAGGGCGTGCTGCTGCATGTGCTCGAAGAGCTCTGCCAGCACTTGGGGCATCTGGAAATCACCCGGGATCACTTGGCCAAGGACGCGTCGTGAAAGGCATCCGGCAGGTCACAGCTAGCCTACCCATGGCCTTTCCCGGGGCCTGAAGAGCGTCCGCGCGCAAAGCCGTCCCAAACGAGCACGGCTCCTGCAGCAGGCAAGAACATGAGAGCTGGAAGCCACTGGAATGCCATCAATGCCACCATGGCGGCCAGCAGCATGGCCAGCGCCGCGATTCTGGGCCATGCAGCCATGACTGCCCTCCTAGAAGCCTTCTACCGCTCAGCGGTAGTTGATTTGGTGTGAAACCCTAGCAGGATCAGTGCGCAGTTGCCAGAGGCGCCAAATCAAATGCCGCAGGACCGCGCGCCGCTCACAGGTCCAGATCTTCCCAATCGAAGCGGGTAGTGGTCCCGGATTCCCAATCCTGGCGCAGGATCGCGTAGGCAACCGAGGCGAGATGGCGCCCGTCGCCGGTGGGCCACGCCATCCGGTAATGCGCCTCCTTGAGGAAACCGGCGCGAAGAAAAGTCTTGCGCATCGCGAAGTTGTCTTCCCTGGTTTGGCCTTCGAAGCGCAAGGTGCCGGGGAAGTCAGTGAACACCTTGGCGGTCAATTCCCTCAGTACGAGGGTACCCAGGCCTGATCCCCGGTGCTTTTCCGCCAAGCGCAGGTCAAGCATTGGGGTGTCGTCTTCCAGATCTTCGAGTACTGCCATTCCCAAGCATTCTCCGTCGCCAATAATCCAGAATCCTTGGCTCTCGCTGTTCCAATATCTTCCGCTATCGACTAGTCGTCTCAGCTCCGGCTCTGTCCAGTCCCGACGGACATGGAATGGAAAGCTGTTGCTTGATAGAAACGAGGCGATGGCACGGCTGTCTTCCGGTGCCATTGCTGTGAACAAGATATTCATGGGGCCAGCCTATAGAAGACATGCCGGATCCAGTCAGCGTAAACATGAATCCGGCGGCGACAGCACCCGGCCGAATATCTGCTTCCATGTCAGGCCGCTTTCAATGAATCCAGAATCTCTCGCGTCGAAACCACCAGCGCAAAGCCGTCTCCGTGAAGATTGGTCGCCGTAACCTGCATCAGAGTGGCTGCCGGTATTACCGTGCCGTCAGGTCCTGCCAGATCAAATGTTCGTGTGGCATCGAGAGGCACAATGACGTCAAATCCCAGATTTCCGCCCATCCGGGCGGTGGTTTCTACACACAAGTTGGTTTGGATTCCGCAAACCACGATCTGTTTGATCTGATTGGACCTCAGCCACTGGCCCAAATCCGGGGAGCCATAAAATGATGAGTTCACTGACTTGGTTATGAACAGATCAGGGGCGACCGCTTGCACCGATTCGTGAAGATTATTGCCGGGACTTTCCACGAACAAGGGCGAGTCCACATTTCGACTATCGTGCCTGACGATCACTATCGGCAGGTTCTTTTCGGACCATTCCAATAGAAGCCGATCAACGTTGTTCTCGCATTGCGGGTAGTTGGTTGTCGGGCCCCAAGACGTGTCGTAGAAACCCTGCTGCATGTCAACCACGATCAATGCGGTCTTTGTACTTGTCATCATGCTTCTACTTCATCAGGGATCGAGGAACCCAACCAGTGGCATAAATGACATGGTTCGATAAGATTGCGCCATGACCATTGTGGGGATTCTAGTTGGGCCGGGCCGTCGAGCATTTGATATCGAAGTTGCACGTGAGGTGTACGACGACCGAACCGACCGTGGTCTCCCCCGGCCCGCAGTTCGAATCCTCGCAGCAACCACGGTCACCGCTCTTGACCCGGTTCGCTCAATACGGCGCACACATCCGCTTGCTTCGGTGGAGCAACTCGACATGATGGTGGTTCCAGGAAGCGAGAATCCGCTCGCAGAACCTCACCCGCAGGAAGTGGCAGCAGTTGCACGAGCTGCTTCCGCCGGGGTCCTTGTCGCCTCGTTGTGTACCGGCGCATTCACACTCGCCGCTGCAGGACTGCTCGATGGGCGAAGCGCGACGACCCACTGGCGTTTTGCCAATGAACTTGCAAGGCGTTATCCAGAGGTCAACGTCAAGTCGAGGGATTTGTATTGTGGCGAGGACAAAGTATGGACTTCGGCTGGAGTCACCGCAGGAGTTGATCTATTACTCCATCTAGTACGTCTGGACTGGGGAACCAGCGCTGCAGAAACTATCGCGAAGGCCATGGTCACCCCTGTTTTCAGACCGGGAACCCAAGCGCAATACGCGGATACCAGCATCCCTGGGAATTCATCGCCGTCAGTTGAACAACTGCATCTGGCAGTCAGCCAAGATCTTCAACGGCATTGGAACGTCCAAGAACTAGCAGCCGTCTGCGCAATGTCACCACGGACTTTTCACCGGTGGTTCTCAGACGCGGTCGGGACAACACCTATTGCATGGCTCAATGATCTTCGAGTCAGCGAGGCCCAACGCCTACTGGAACAAAGCGACCTGTCGGTTGGCGCCGTTGCCCGTCAGGTTGGCTTTGCTTCTGATGATCTGCTGCGCAAGCATTTCTCGTCGCGATTGGGGATCACGCCGACCGGCCATGCAGCGGCTTTCCGTCGACAACGTCCTTGATGAATTGCGCCTTGCCTCGCGCATAAGCGATCCTGTCATCCCCGACCCTCGTGGCCAAGTCCTGTTTCAGCTCGGCATATGCGGTAGCAACATTGGCGTCTTCCCTCAGTCGATCGCGGAACACCAGATGCTCGCGTTCCCAGACCGAACCGAGTTGGCACACGTGAACATGCACTGTTCGGGGCTCTCCCGCGGGCGGACGAAAGAAGAGATGGCCGGTCTCCCGTTGCCGCAGCACAAGCCCCAGCGCTTCGAGGCCGCTGCGGTACGCGGACTCTTCTGAAATATCCGGAACAGCTATTTGGAGGTCGAGAACTGGTTTGGCGATGAGGCCCGGAACTGCTGTCGACCCGATATGCTCTGCAGATGCCGCGGCAGGACCAATGGCGTCCTGGATGCGCAGCATCCAATCAGCGGCCTGGTCGGCCCACGACGGATCATGCTCGACAAGATGGACAGGTTCACCACCGGGCTTATCGAACCATTCGCTATTCATCTATCCAGTATGCCTCGATGCTGGAAGCCGGAAGGTGCAATTCCAGGCAGGTTCCACTTCGCCCTATCCAGCCGGCTGGCCGTTTTCACCCAGCACCGCTTCCCCGTCGGTATGCAGCGGGTTTTTCATCGTCGGCATCCACGCGCAGCGCGTCTGCATGCCCGACACCGCTTGCCCATCCCTGATCAGCACCGTGCCCAGCATCCACTGTCCGTCGTCGGTGACTTCCTCCATGGCTTCCGGTCCGGCCAGGTAGCCCATCATTTCTTGATCGTCCAGAGGCATCTCGCTCTTGGCGTTCGGGGCAGAATAGACGGGGATCGACACGGAAATGGTGTCGCCATTTGCCTCCGGGTGGCAGTATCCACCGTCGCCTCCAAGACCGTCCGTGCGCACGAGGTAGTACTGGTCATCGCCGGAATACTGTTTTACGCCTACCGTTCGAACCTGTTCCAGCGGGCCATTTTCCGCGCAGGCAGTATTCTGGAAATCGCTGCGCAGGTACTCAGTGACCTTGACGCCCTGCGTGGCTGGCACCACGCTCGCAACGGTGGATCCGCAATTATGCGAATAAGCGATCTCGCCGGGAACCTGGACTGGCCCCTCCTCCGTCGCAACCCAGGCAACGAAGTGCTCCCAATAGGCATTGCCGGACGTGCTGATGAACGATGCGACGGCATCGTCTACGCCGTCGCCATCCAGATCCGCGTAGACGATCTTGCCCAGCTCATAGCTGTTGAATTCATCGCTGGCTTTCGAATTCTCAAGACGGATCTTCGAGGGTTTGCCATCGAGCGCCATCGGATCCATCCAGGTTGCGTTTCCAAGATCCGCATCTCGCAGGGATTCGATCCCAGGTTCTTCCTTGCTCGGCGAAGGAACTACCGTTGGCGTTGAGGATTCCAGGTCCGGCTCTGGTTCGCTGCACCCAGTGAGCAGCAGCCCAACCGCGGCCACCGTGCTGAAAATTCTTGCTCCACGAGATGCATTGATCATGTTCAGATGATAACTGAATATAAAAACGACTCATAAAAACTTGTGCCATCAAGACCGCTTGCGTGTAATGCTTGTTAAAAAAACGCCAGCCTCGGACTTCACGCTTGGAAGTCCGAGGCTGGCGCCAGGGCTGGAGTCCGGGGACTAGAGTCCCAGCTTCTCCATCACGATTTCGCGCACGCGGCCGGCGTCGGCCTGTCCGCGGGTGGCCTTCATGACAGGGCCCATCAGCGCACCGATGGCCTGCATCTTGCCGCCCTTGATCTTCTCGACCACATCAGGCATGGCAGCCATGGCATCATCCACGGCCTTGCCCAAGGCATCATCGTCATTCACCACAGCCAAGCTGCGCTTCTCGACGATTTCGCTTGGGGTGCCTTCGCCGGCGATGGCGAATTCCAGCACCTGGCGGGCGATCTTGTCGTTGATCTTCTTCGCCTCGATCAGCGAGTTCAGCTCAACGATGGTCGCAGCGCTCACGCCCAGATCGGCGATGTCCTTGTCCGCGGCCTTGGCCAGGCGGGCGATCTCGCCCATCCACCACTTGCGGGCCACAGCGGCGCTGGCGCCAGCGGCAATGGTCTGCTCGATCTCGTCGAGCACACCGGCGTTGACCACGTCGCGGAATTCCTTGTCCGCGTAGCCCCACTCGGCCTTCAGGCGCTTGCGGCGCTCGGCTGGCGGTTCCGGCAGGCGGCCGCGCAGCTCTTCGACCCATTCGGCAGTGGTGACGATAGGCACCAGATCCGGCTCCGGGAAGTAGCGGTAGTCATCGGCATCCGACTTCGGGCGGCCCGAGGTGGTCGAACGGGTGTCCTCATGCCAGTGGCGGGTTTCCTGGACGATCTTCGCCCCGGAATCCAGCACCGCTGCGTGGCGCTCGATCTCGAAGTGCACGGCGTGCTCCACCGCGCGCAGGGAGTTCACGTTCTTGGTTTCGGTACGGGTGCCGAACTTCTCCGCGCCCTTGGGCATCAGCGAGACGTTGGCATCGCAACGCACGTTGCCGCGTTCCATCTTGGCATCCGAAACGCCCAGGTTCTTCACGATTTCGCGCACGGCGGCCACGTAGGCTTTGGCCAGCTCGGGAGCGCGCTTGCCGGCACCCGTAATTGGCTTGGTCACGATCTCCACCAGCGGAACACCAGCACGGTTGTAGTCAACCAGCGAGTAGTCCGCACCCTGGATGCGCCCGGCAGCGCCACCCATGTGGGTCAGCTTGCCGGCATCTTCTTCCATGTGGGCGCGTTCGATCTCGACGCGGAAGACTTCGCCGTCTTCCAGCTCGATGTCCAGGTAGCCGTCGAAGGCAATCGGATCATCGTACTGGGAGGTCTGGAAGTTCTTCGGGGTATCCGGGTAGAAGTAGTTCTTGCGGGCGAAGCCGCACTTCTGCGCGATCTGGCAGTTCAGTGCCAGGCCGATCAGGATGGAGTACTCCACGGCGGTCTTGTTGACCACCGGCAGCACGCCGGGCAGGCCCAGGTCTACCGGGGTGACGTTGGTGTTCGGGGCATCGCCGAAAGCGTTCGGCGCGTCGGAGAACATCTTGGTCTTGGTGTTCAGCTCGACGTGGACCTCGAAGCCCAGGACCGGGTCGTAGCGATCCAGTGCCGTATCGAAGTCGACCAGTTCATCGGTGTAGTTGCTCATGGTGCCTAGGCCTCCTGCGCTATCGAAGCGGTGTCAATGGCTGGTGCCTGCGAGATCAGCGAGTGGCCCCACTGCTTCTCGAGCAGGGTTTCCAGTGCTGCGCCGGCACGGTACAAGCGGGCATCCTCGTAGGCCGGGGCCAGGAACTGGATGCCTACCGGCAGGTTCTCGGACAGGCCGCCCGGGACGGTGATGCCCGGAACGCCAGCGAGGTTGGCCGGGATGGTGGCCACGTCGTTGAGGTACATGGCCAGCGGGTCGTTGTCGTTCGCGCCCAGCTCGAAGGCGACGGTCGGCGCGGTGGGGGAAACCAGCACGTCGGCCTGCTCGAAAGCGGCCTCGAAGTCGCGCTGGATCAGCGTGCGGACCTTCTGCGCCGAGCCGTAGTAGGCGTCGTAGTAGCCGGCGGACAGGGCGTAGGTGCCCAGGATGATGCGGCGCTTGACCTCGTCGCCGAAGCCGGCGGCACGGGTGGAGCCCATGACGCGCTCGATGGTCATCGGGCCCTCTTCCGGAAGCACGCGGTGGCCGTAGCGCACACCATCGAACTTGGCCAGGTTGGAGGAAACTTCCGACGGCATGATCAGGTAGTAGGCGCCCAGCGCGTACTTGAAGTTCGGGCAGGAAACCTCGACGATTTCTGCACCGGCGGCCTTGAGCAGTTCCAGCGACTCGTTGAAGCGTGCTTGGACACCCTCCTGGTAGCCTTCGCCGGTCAGTTCCTTGATGACGCCAATGCGCAGGCCCTTGATGTCCCCGGTGGCGCCGGATTCAGCGGCGGCAACCAGGCCTTCGAGCGGGTTGGGCAGCGAGGTGGAATCCTTGGGATCGTGCCCGCCGATCAGTTCCTGCAGGTAGGCCGAGTCCAGCACGGTACGGGAGACCGGGCCGATCTGGTCCAGCGAGGAGGCCATGGCGATCGCGCCGTAGCGTGAGACGGCACCGTAGGTCGGTTTCACGCCGACGGTACCGGTGACGGCGCCTGGCTGGCGGATGGAGCCGCCGGTGTCGGTGCCCAGTGCCAGCGGAGCTTCGAAGGAGGCCACGGCTGCGGCCGAGCCGCCGCCGGACCCGCCCGGAATGCGGTTCAGGTTCCACGGGTTGCGGGTCACGCCGTAGGCGGAGTGCTCGGTGGAGGAACCCATGGCGAATTCATCCAAGTTGGTCTTGCCCAGCATCGGCAGCTTGGCAGCGCGGATCTTCTCGATCACGGTCGCGTCGTAGGGGCTCATCCAGCCTTCGAGCATCTTCGATGCGGCGGTGGTCGGCTGGCCCTTGGTGACGATCAGGTCCTTGATCGCGATGGGCACGCCGGCCAGCGGGTGCAGGGCTTCGGCCTGCGCGCCGCCGGCGGCACGGATGGCGTCAACTTCGGCTGCGACGGCGAGCGCTTCTTCGGCGTTCACGTGCAGGAAGGCATTCAGTGCGCCGTCAACCTCGGCGATGCGGTCCAGGTGGGCCTGGACTGCTTGAACGGAGGTGGCTTTGCCGGCGCGCAGCTTGGCGGCCAGCTCGGTGGCGGAAAGCTTAATCAGTTCGTTCACTTGGATTATTCACCATCCAGAATAGCCGGGACCTTGAAGCGGTCCGAGTCCGAATCAGGCGCGTTGAGCAGAACTTCTTCAATGCTCAGCGTCTGCCCCACCGTATCTTCGCGCAACACGTTGGTCAGCGGGATCGGGTGGCTGGTGGCTGGGACGTCGGAGGCGGCGACTTCGCTGACGGACGCGATGGCACCGACGATAGCGTCGAGTTCACCGGTCATTTTGTCCAGCTCTGCGTCGCTCATCTCGATGTGGGCAAGGTGTGCCAGATGCACAACGTCCTCACGGCTGATGGCAGACATGTATCTCCCTAGAATGGCGGTTGGGTTTCATAGACAAGTCTATCCCTTACGCGCCTGCCCCAATGCCTATATGCGGGGCATTAGTTATGCTGTGCGCAATACCAAACCGCTCAGGTCCTGGCCGAGGGCGTTCTCCCAGATCCCGATAACACCGGCTTCGGCGGGATCGCCGGCTACCGGTTTGCGGATGATCACCGCGTCTTTGCCCCGACTCTCGCCGCGGACCAGGATCCGCGGATCCGCGGTAAAGGACTCGGACCGGTGCTGCGGCGTGGCATTTCCGGCCAGCAGTTCACGTGCCTGGGCGATGAAAATGGGGTCGCCGGCGGCGTCATAGACAAAGCGGGTGCCCAGAATCGCGTGCTCGCTCCTTCCCAGGAGGTAGCGTTCCGCACCGTCAACCGGGGCATCCCGATAGGTCAGCGGAACGTGGTAAATCACGTCAGAGGTATCGCTGTGGTCAGCGTAGAAGCTCAGCTCGATACCGACTTCACCCTGCGGGTCTTCCAGACGGAATCCGCCAACACTTTCAAGTTTCGGCGCGCCCTGGCCGGTGTAGAACTCCTGCTTGGCCAGCCAGGCTGCCACCAACTCGGTCTTAGTTGGAGACATGGTGGTGTTGTAGACGATTCCCATGAGCTTAGTCTGTCAATTGCTGGTATTAGGCACAAGTGTTAGCGCAACGGTTCTTTGGCCAGCCGATAGCTCCTACGATGGTTTCATGCACACACATGAGCCATGGGATGAAGTTCAGCAGGCGCAGCAGTACGGGCAGAACCTGCTGCGGGATGCCGCCATTGAACTGCGCGAGTCCGAGCACGAGGACTTCTCGGTCATGGCCGGGTGGTGGAACGACCCGGCCTGGGCGGTGCTCCAGCAACGAACCATCAAACCGCGTCCCGGGGCTCCGCTCGTGGAAATATTCGCACAGTGGAGCGAGAACAAGCCCTCTTCCGGCGATGCCGGCTTCAGCATCTTCGAGCGCGGCAGCGGAACCTTCATCGGGCACATCACGCTGCATGGCGGCCAGTTGCCCCATCGCGCCGCTGAAATGGCGGTGATGATCGGCCCGGACTTCGTCGGCCAGGGTTTCGGCACCCGTGCCACCGCGTTGATGTCCGGCTATGGTTTCCGCGAGTTGGGACTGCACCGGATTAGCCTGTGCGTTGCCGCCTTCAACCAGCGGGCCATCCGGGCTTATGAGAAAGCCGGGTATACCCAGGAGGGGCGCCAACGCGAGGTGTACTTCCACAATGGCGTATTCCACGACCAGGTGCAGCTGAGCCTGCTCGCCGGCGAATACTTCGCCCAGCGGGGCTGAGCAGCACCCCGCGCTACTATTTGGCCGCTTCCTCCAGCATGGACTTCACCAGCGGTCCCGCCGTCTGGGCTCCGCCGTCTCCATCCTCGACGAACGCGGCAACCGCCAGATCGCCTTGGGCGGCGATGGCCCAGGCATGCGCGTTCTTTTCGCCGTCGTATTCGGCGGTGCCGCTCTTGCCGATGATCTTTCCGCTGCCTACTGCCTTCAGGTCCTCCAGGGTTCCGTGGTCCACGACCTCGGCCATCATGGTGGACAGCTGCCCTGCTTCCTCTTCGCTCAGCGTGGAAGCCGGCTTGGCAGGTGCCTGGGGTTCTGGCGCCAGGATCAGCTTGGGCTGCACCGTGGACTTCGCCTGGATCGATGCCATCACGGTGGCCATGCCCAGTGGCGATGCTTCCACCACGCCCTGGCCAATCATGTTCGCGGCCTGGGTGGTGCCTTCAGAATCTTCGGGCACCGAACCGAACACTGCGCCGGCACCGGTTCCGTCCTCTGCCAGCAAGCCGAGAGCAGCCGCGGCTTCAGCCAGGTTCTTGCCGCCAATTTCCGTTCCCTGATTCACAAAGACCGTGTTGCAGGACTGCGCGATTGCTTCGGATAGCGGGATGGTGCCTACGGCGGCAGCAGGATAGCCGTCATAGTTCTTGAAGCTCTTGCCATCCACCACCGTGGTTGCCGGGCACTTGACCTCGGTACCCGGTGTCGCTCCGTCACGCAGCATCGCCAAGGCGCTCACGACCTTGAAGGAAGAACCCGGTGCATAGGAAGCTTGCAAGGAGGTGTTCAGCCCGGAAGAAACCGGGCCCGAGGAGGCCGCGAGGACGCTGCCGTCAGAGGGCCGAATGACCACGATGGCAGAGTTCGATTCGGCTTCGGCCAACAGTTCATCCGCGGTTTCCTGCAGTCCGGTGTCCAAAGTGGTCTTCAGGTCCTTGCCTGCTACCGGGGCTGTGGTGATCAGTTCCGCTACCGCTTCATCTTCAGCGTTGTACTGCGATACCGAGACTCCTGCAGTTCCCGCGAGGGTGTCATTGTAGGCGGCTTGCAATCCTGATTGGCCTACCTGGTCACCGGCCTTGACCTTGCCTTCAGACTTCTCGATATTCTCGGCGGTGGCCTTGCCAACGCTGCCTAGCAGCGGGCGGGCGAAGGAGCGAGTGGGTGCCAAGGGCAGCTCGTCGTTGTGGAAGCCGGCACCCGGAATGCCCCTGATTTCCTCGTCGGTGACTTCCCGCGTTGCGTCGTCGCGCAAGACAATAGCTTCCACCCAGGCTTTGTCGCCAGCGGCCATCACTCGTTGCACATAGGCCTGTTCATCGATGTCCACGAGCTTGGCCAGTTTCTTCGCCGAGCTTTCCCAGTTTTCTTTTCCGGTGTGGGTCTTATCCATGCCAACACGAATCACCGGCCGATTGGAGACAATGCTTTCGCCTTCAGCATCGGTGATGCTGCCTCGTGCTGCAGGGTCGAAGGCCGCTTTGAGGTAGTCGCCGGTTTCGAACTCAGGGGCAAGAATTGACGGGTCAAAGCGCAGTTTCCAGTAATCGGATTCCTTGTCGAATTCCCACACAGCCTGGGTGTCGTAGCTCAGATCCTTGTCCGACTTGTCGATATCCCATACCGTGGTGATGCTCGCGGTAGCTGTCTTGACCCCATCTTGCTCTTCTTCGTCTTCGGCCACCGAACGAACGGTGCTCGTGTGCTTGATTTCGCCCATGGCGCCAAAGGCAGTTTCCTGGGCTTTCGCTGCATCTTCTGGGCTGGTCCCAGCGAATTGCACTGAGCCGAAATCGCCGCTATTCATGGCGGATACCAGCGCATCGGCCGAAGGCGCCGGGTCTGGCGCGCCAGCACTGCAGGCGCTTAGTGCGGCCATGGCCAGGGACGCAACGGACAGGGCGGCAACACTTCGGCGAATAGCACTCATGGCGCCATTCTATTCACGCGCTCGGACAGACCACAACGTGTGTCCGCCGAAGTCATGGGCGGTTCACCTGGATCCAGGCTGAATCCATCTTGGCTGCAGGCTATAGGCGTAGACAACCAATTCGATATCGGTGTTCGGCACAAACCAGTCGCGTTCGGGATAGTGGACGAATCCGAGGGATTCATACAGTCCCCGGGCAGAATCCCAGCTGCTGCCGGTAGTCAGGGAGACGGCATTGATTCCGGGAATGAGCCGGGCGCGCTCGATGGCGGCCTGCACCATGCTCCGGCCAACACCCCTGCGCTGCGCGGCCGGATCAACGCTGAGCATGCGGATTTCCAGCTCGTCCGCTCTGGCAATGTCCGCATAGTCGCTGCCCGCCCGGATCAAGGTCATGGAACCGATGATCTCTTCTTCCCGGCGCACCACGTAGATTTCGGTCTGGGCTGCACGCTCGGCCACCTTGCGCACGAAGTCCAGGTACTCGTTATCCGGGCTGTCGAAATGCCCAGCGGCAAAATAGGACTCTGCGGTCAGCTCCCCCACACGCTGGTAGTGCTCGGGAGCAGCCAGTTCAATCGACAAGTCGCCAATGCTGGTTGAAAAAGTTTGCGCGTCAGTCATGATGCTCCAAGTGTGCCACGAGCTCAGATGTTTTTCTGCACGTCACCGAACCCAAGGCAAATGATGCTCTGGCTGAAATTTTTGCGGAGCAATTCTTCTCTGATCTGCAGTGATTCGCGGTGGGAATTAGTGCCTTGCGAATAACTGGGAGAAAAACTTGCCCGCAAGTTTGTTAATGGAGTTAACTAACCCTGTGACTTCCCCACGCAAGGACTGGAATGTGCTGTCGCACGGCAGCGCTATTTTGCCGTCCCATGGGAGGGAGCACAACCTCTCTCTGGTTCTGCAAACACTTTCGGACCAAGGCGCTTCGAGCCGTGCCGATCTGGCACGCGCTACCGGCCTGACACGTGTCACCGTCTCGGAACTGGTCGCGGAATTGATCAACCGCTCGCACGTCATTGAGACCGGGCAGCAAGAGCAAAAACGCCCCGGCAAGCCCTCCACCCTCGTCGATTTGAATCGCCCGGGGCTCAGGATCATCGGCGTGGACTTATCCGGCGTTGTCCCGTTCCGGGCGGCCATCATGGATCTGGATGGCGCCATCCTCAAGAGTTTTTCTGCCCAGGCACGCGAAGCAACCGGTGAGGCCGCGACGGTCCAGCTCCTGGAGCTGCTCGACACCGCCCTAGCCGAATGCGACGCACCGGTTCTGGGCGTGGGCATTGGCTCGCCCGGCGTAGTGACCGATCGGGGAATTGTCCTCGCAGCCGAAAAGTTCGGTTGGCGCGACTACGACCTGCGATCTGCGGTCGAGCAGGCTACCGGCCTGGCCGCTCATGTCCTCAATGACGCCGACTGCGCCATCCTTTCCGAGCACACTTTCGGCCAAGGCAGCGACCACATGATCTTGCTGCGCCTGGGGCGCGGTGTAGGCTGCGGCGTCATCACCCACAACACCCTGGTGCGCGGCTCGGATTTCGCCGCCGGCGAGCTGGGCCATGTCCGCCAGCGTGCGCAGGACACTGCCTTATGCAGCTGCGGGCAAATCGGCTGCCTGGAAGCCTATGCTTCCGTTCCTGCAATCTGGAAGTCCCTGGCCGAGGGGGAACCAAAGGAACAGCTGGATCAGCGGATCGCCCCGTATCTTGCTGGCGCACTTGCCCCGCTTCTTTCAGTACTCGACATTCGCGATGTCATTTTCACCGGGACCCCGGAAGTCGTGGATCAGCCTCTCGCGCAAGCGCTACGCGAAGCACTGGCCCTGCGCTCGCATACGGCACGCGCCGAGAACTTCCGGCTTTCGCTGAGCGAAGATCCAGAGCATCTGGTGCTCCGAGGTTGCGCGGTCAACGTGCTATTCCATGAACTGGGGATCACCTAGCGGGGCCGCCCGGTTTCTCCATACCTGTATTCCACTAATCATCACTGCCAAGATCGGAGAGTGCCCACCATGCGAGTGCTCATTGGTTCATCCCCTGAAGAAGTTGCACGCATCGCTGCCGACAACGTGTTGGCCGGCCTGGCCCACCACAGCGCTGGAGCCCCCTCGAATTTGGGGCTTGCCACAGGTTCGTCTCCGTTGGGCCTATACCGTGAACTTTCCCGTGCGGTCCAGGAAGGCCGTGCCGATTTCACCGATACCCAGGGTTTCGCCTTGGATGAGTACATCGGGATCCCGGACACCCACGAACAGTCCTACCGCCAGACGCTGATCAACGAGGTCTGCAATGTCATCGGCTTGCCTGCCCGCTGCCTGCATGTACCGCAGGGCATGGCCGCATCCGTGGAAGCCATCGAGACGGCGGCCCGGGCGTACGATGACGCCATCGCCCAGGCCGGTGGCATCCACGTACAGATTCTGGGCATCGGATCCAATGGGCATCTGGGCTTCAACGAACCAGGCAGCGCGCTGCGAAGCCGCACACGCATCAAGCGCCTCGCGGCCAATACCCGTGAAGACAACGCCCGGTTCTTCGACGGCATCGAGCACGTTCCCACCCACTGCGTCACCCAGGGACTAGGTACTATTCTTGACGCCGGCCGCTTGGTCCTGGTGGCTGTAGGCGCGGGCAAGGCCCAAGCCATTGCCGCTGCCGTAGAAGGGCCGCTATCAGCTTCCTGCCCGGCATCCGTCCTGCAGCTGCACCAGGATGCCGTGGTAGTAGTTGATGAAGCGGCAGCCAAGGGGCTGAAACTGCGTGAATACTACGATGACGCGGCTGAGGAACTGACCGTCGTAGACCTCGTGGTCAGCTAAACTGCCCAGCCAATGGCATACTGAAGCCATGGCCGTCTACTTTGAATGCGTTACGCTTTGCGGTGCTTCACGTGCCGACCTCTTCGAGAAATCGCTCAGCATCGACGCGCACGCCGGTTCAATGGCCGATTCGCAGGAAAAGGCCGTGGCGGGGGTTACCAGCGGCGCTATCGGATTAGGCGAGCAGGTCACCTGGCGTGCCAAGCATTTCGGCATCCCCTTCCGGATGACCTCGAGAATTTCCGACCTGGATGCCCCGCACACGTTCACCGACCAGCAGGAGCGAGGGCCTTTCAAGTCCTTCCACCACGTCCATGAATTCTACGAGTCGGACCAGGGGACGTTGATGGTGGACAAGATCCGCTTCAGCGCTCCATTGGGTCCCTTGGGCTGGCTAGCCGAGCGGCTCGTGCTTGGCTGGTACCTGCCCAAGCTCATCCGGATCCGCAACGACTACCTGGTCAACGCGCAAGGCTAATCCTGCTCGCTAGCGGTCCTGTGGCTCGATGACCACAGCCCATCGGCGCACCGCGCAGGAGTAGGATTCCCCGCATTCTCCGGTCTGCGGCTGCGCCTGGACGATGACGGCCATCGGGCTGGGCAATTCATTGGGAACCACCGGAAGCACATGGCTGAACGAACCGTCGGTGTTAACCGGGATCTTCAGATCCGGGCCTTGATCCGATATGGCTTCGCCCCGCTCCAAGATGACGGAGTACACGGTTGCAGTGCGGATTGGAAGTTGGATCCGAGGGCTCATCGCCGTCGGCCTGCGAGGGGAATTATTGACGGCTCCACGTGTACAGTGGATTAGTCGACACGACGGCAGTAAACCGCTACCCCTATCAAGGCCAATGACCCCGATGCAGCAGACCTCGACAGCCAGCTCACCTCTTTCGGTGCGAAAAATCGCCTTAGTGGTTTCGCACGTGCTCTCCCCCATTATCCTGGCTACCGTGTTGCTGCTGGCAACGCCATGGCGGGATTCCTCAGTGCGCTGGACCGAGTCGATTGTTGCCGCCTTGTTCACCACGATTATTCCGTGGCTGATCCTGGCCGGGGCGAAACTGCGCGGCAAGGTCACCGATATGCACGTGACCGTACGGCGTCAGCGGCATGGGATCTATGCCTATACCGCAGGATTGATCCTGTGCGGCCTGCTCGTGCTGCGGGTCATGGATGCCGGTTCCGGGATCTTCCTCGAAGTGCTCAGCATCCTGCTTGGATTGGCGCTTGTTGCCGTGATCAATTTGTGGTGGAAGGTCTCGGTGCACCTGGCTGTGGGCACCTACGTTGTTTTGCAGGTGGCGGGACAGCAGGCCGAGCTGATGCCGCTAGTGGTGTTCTTCCTTGCGGTGCTTTCCTGGGCCCGGATCCGCAGCTACCAGCACACCGCCACACAGGTGTGCGGCGGTGTAGCTGTGGGCATCGCCATCCATTACGCGCATCAGTGGATAGCAGCTTTGCTTCCCTAGGCGCTAGGCTCCGCGAGCTTGGCTGGATCCACCAATCCGGCGTACTGCCAGCCCGGGTTGCTGCTGGGCCTGCCTACCTGGCATCCGGCTTCCTCTGCAATCAGCGCGCCGGCAGCCCAGTCATACTCCTGGGTGCCATATTCGGCGTAGGCGTCCAAAGACCCCTCGGCCACCAGGCACAGGTCCAGCGCGGCCGAGCCGAGTCGGCGCACATTGACGTAGTCCTGGAGCATCTGCCCGAGCACTTGGGCTTGGAACTGGCGGCGCTGGGAATCATAGCCGAAGCCAGTTGCCAGGATCCTGGTCTCGGATTCGGCCGGCCCGGTGAGCTGTGTGAGCTTCCCGGATCGCAGATCAAGCTTCCATGCACCCAATCCCTTTCCGGCGAAGTATTCCACCTGCAAAGCAGGGGCGACGATGGCCGCGGCTACCCAGGTCTCGCTGCCATCCTCATTGCGTTGGCAGACGCCCACCGAGGAGCAGTAATAGGCGATGTTGCGCACGAAGTTCGTGGTGCCATCCAGCGGATCAATGCTCCAGCGCAAGCCGCTCGGGTTCGCAGGCTTGGCACTTGGATATTCCTCGCCGGTCAGTTCGTCGTTGGGCCGGGAGGTCAGGATGGCCGCGCGAATTGCTTCCTCGGCGGCACGGTCGAAGTCGGTCACCCAGTCCCCGGCCGCCGATTTGTCGGTGAGGTTGAACTGCGATTCATCGCGGCGGTTGAGTACTTCGGCGCCGGCGGCGGCGGCCCGGCGGGCAACCATTACCAGCGGATCATGAGTCACTGCGCGGTCCATTTCTAGCCTTCCGTTAGTGCGGCGAGGGCTACCTCGCGCGCTGCGTCTGGGCCCTGTTCAAGCAGGACGCCGAATCCGGTTTCGTCCAGTACCGGAACACCCAGGGACTGGGCTTTGTCCAGCTTTGACCCTGCGGCTTCGCCGGCCACCAGGAAGTCCGTCTTCTTCGAAACGCTGCCGGTGGCCTTGCCGCCACGGACAATGATCGCTTCCTTGGCGGTATCGCGGGAATAGTGTTCCAAGGTACCGGTCACCACAATGGCCAAGCCTTCGAGGTTCTTGGTGATGTTCGCATCTTGCTCGTCTTCCATCTTCACCCCAGCGGCCTGCCAGGAGGAGACAATTTCACGGTGCCAATCCACCTTGAACCAGTCCACCAGCGCGTCGGCAATGATTGATCCGACGGAATCGATTTCGCTCAGTTCAGCCTCGGCGTTGCCCGAGTCAAGGACCTCGAGCAGGGCATCCATGGAGCCGTAGCGGGTGGCAATGGCCCGCGAAGCGTTCGGGCCAACGTGGCGGATGGACAGTGCCACCAGCACGCGCCACAGCGGGTTGCCCTTGGCCTTTTCCAGCTCATCGAGCAGCTTCATGGTGCTCTTGGTTGGTTCTGACGGCTTCTTGGCGGTGGCCTTGGAGTAGAAGTACGGGACGAGCTCGAAAATGCCGGTGCCTTCCCCCTTGGAACGCTTTTCCCGCCATACCTTCACCTCGCCAAGCTCGTCGAGCATGTCCTTGAGGTTGAACAGTTCGGCTTCATTCTTCAGCGGGCCGGAGCCAGCAGGCAGAATGATGCCGCCCTGGGTGGCAGGGTCCTCGCCCGGACCGCTGGTCAGGGCCGCTGCTGCTTCGTAGCCCAGCGCCTCGATATCAAGGGCGCTGCGTCCGCCGAGGTAGGCCACGCGTTCGGTGAGCTGGGCCGGGCAGGATTCAGCGTTGAGGCAACGAATGTCCACATCGCCTTCCTTGGCCGGCGCCAGTGGCTGCCCGCAGGATGGGCATTCGACAGGCATGACGAAATCACGCAGGTCATCGTTGCCCTCACGCAGTGGCAGCACCGGGCCAACAATTTCAGGAATGACGTCTCCCGCCTTGCGCAGGATAATGGTGTCGCCAATCTTGACGTTCTTCGCCTTGACGACTTCCTGGTTGTGCAGGGTCGCGCGGGCAACGGTGGAGCCAGCGACGAGGACCGGTTCCATCACGCCGAAAGGCGTCACGCGGCCGGTGCGCCCCACCTGGACCTGGATGTCCAGCAGCTTGGTGTGCACTTCTTCTGGCGGGTACTTGTAGGCGACAGCCCAGCGTGGAACACGCGAGGTGTAGCCCAGCTGTTCCTGGGTGGCCAGGTCATCGACCTTGATGACGATGCCATCGATGTCATGGATCAAGTCGTGGCGCTTCTCGCCGTGCTCGGCAATGTAGTCCTTGGCTTCCTGGCGGCTGCCGACAACGCGGCCGTAGGGCGAAACCGGAAGACCCCAGTTGCGCATCAGCTCGTAAGCCTGGGACTGTTCAGCAAGGTTGAAATCGCGGCTGCGGCCCAGTCCGTGCACGAACATGCGCAGCGGGCGCTTAGCAGTCTGTTCCGGGTCTTTCTGGCGCAAGGACCCGGCGGCCGCGTTGCGCGGGTTGGCCAGGGGCGCCTTGCCCTGGGCAATCAACACTTCGTTGAACTTGTTGAAGTCATCGGTGGCAATGAAAACTTCGCCGCGGACTTCGAATTCTTCGGGCCAGCCGGTGCCGGACAACTCCTGCGGGATATCGCCGATGGTCAGCGCATTGTGGGTAACGTCTTCACCGGTGGTGCCGTCGCCGCGGGTAGCTGCACGAACCAGCTTGCCCTGGCGGTAGGTCAGGTTCAGTGCCAGGCCATCGATTTTGACTTCGCACAGCCACTTGACCGGGGTCTGCGGGTGCAGGCGTTCGGCATTGACCTGGGCACGTTCGAGCCACGCTTCGAGTTCATCAAGTGAGAAAACGTCTTCCAGCGAGTACATGCGGCTTGCGTGGGTGACCGATGCGAAGGCGGCGGAAACTTCGCCGCCGACTTCCTGCGTGGGCGAATCCTGTCCAGCCAGGATGGGATAGGTTGCCTCGAGCAGCTGGAGCTCATGGAACAACGCATCGTATTGCGCGTCGGAGACCAGAGGAGCATCGTTTTGGTAGTACGCCTCGCGGTGGGCACGGATCTGCTCGACCAGCTGTTCATAGCGGGACTTGTCAGCTTCTGGCGGAACGTTGGTCGCCTCAACTGGTGTTACGTCTTTTTCACTCACGTATTCAATTGTGCCCCACCGGCGGACAGTTTAGCTGGCTTGGAGCCCTAGTTCCCGGGTGCGTCAATTTGCGCGGACTCGGCTGCCAGCACATCAAGGACAATCACCGCGATGTTGTCCCGGCCGCCAGCTTCCAGTGCGGCCCCGGTGAGAATCCGGGCCGCTTCGGTGCGGTCCTTGTAGTTCACCAGCAAGGTCTGCAAGATGTCTTCGGTCAGTTCGCCCGAGAGCCCGTCGCTGCACAGCATGTAGCGGTCGCCAATGCGTGGCTGCAAGACGGTGAGATCCGGCTGGCTTTCGGCGCCGGCGCCAAGCGCACGGGTAATCAGATTCCGGTGCGGATGATTGCGGGCTTCCAACTCGGTGATCTGCCCGGCATCCACCATTTCCTGCACGGCCGAGTGGTCACGGGTCAGCTGCTGCAGGGCGCCATCACGCAACCGGTATCCGCGCGAGTCCCCCACATTGACCAGCAACAGGCTCGGGATTTCATCGGCGACCACCGGGATCGGCTCGGTAGCTGGAGCCAAACTGGCGCGGTGGTTCTCCAGCATTTGCGGAGTGATCTTGGAGATGACATCGGTGTTCTGCGTCATCGCGAAACTTGAGGTCCAGGGCGGCACCGCGGCCAGTGGAGCGGTCACATTGTCCCGGCCTTTGCCGGGGGTCTTGATCTGCACCATTGCGCACAAGGTAGTGCCGCCACGTGATTCAAGCGCTTCGCGAATGCGGTCATCAGCCAGTTGCACCTGGCGCTGGACATCCGGCACGGATGGCAGTTTCCGAACCGACGTCTTATTGGCGAAGGTGCAGATTTCCTGCATGGTTTCCACCGCAAGCTGGCTGGCCACCTCGCCAGCTTCGTGACCGCCCATGCCGTCGGCTACCGCATACACGATGTCGTGCATCAGGATGCGGTCCTGGTTTTGCGTTCGTTTCCGGCCCACGTCCGTCAGCCCTGCCGCGGCGAGGATGAACGGTACCGGTGCTGGTTCTTTAGCCACTAGTCGATCACCAGTCCTGCTCCCTCGCCTGCGGAGAGCTCATAGGGTTGAATGTCTCCAAAGCCGCGCACCGCGGTGATTTCCTGGGCGGTGAGCACAAAGCGTGCGTCATTGCGCAGGGTGTTTGCGGTAATCGCGTCGGTCAGCACGGTGCCCGGTTCCGCCAGCGAGGTCAGCCGAGCCGCCATGTTCACCGTAGGACCATAGATATCGCCCAGGCGTGAGAGCAGCCGGCCCCAGACCACCGCGCCGCGGGTTTGCGGGAAGAGCTCGTCCTTGGCCAGCTCGCGCGACAGGGACAGCGCAATCTCGGCGCCGGCCTGCGGGGTTTCGGCCACGTAGAGCACTTCATCGCCAATGGTCTTGACCAGGCGGCCACCGCCCACGGAAATGACTTCGGCGCATTTGGCTTCGAAGCGCTGCACCAGCTGGGCCAGGGTGCGCTCGTTCATGCGGCGCGACAGCGAAGTGTAGGAGACCAGGTCGGCAAAGCCCACCGCACGGGCCAGCGGCAGCGGGGTGCCGCCATCTTCGTCGCCACGGTCTTGGTTGTAGGCAGCCACTCCGGTTTCCACCCGCAATGCCATGCGGTGCACGGCAGAGTTCAGCTGGCGGCGCCATGAGTAGAGCAGCAGGTCTTCAATCGCTGGAATGATTTCGGGCAGCAGGCCGAAAAGCTGGCGGCGCGCCTGGCGATCCGACATGTTCTGGTTGGCGATCATGTCCTCAACCAGTGCTTCGATCTGCCACACCACCATGCGGTCAGTCATCTGGCCAACCGAACGCATCAGGGAAATGGCGGTTTCTTCGGTCAGCTTGCCTTCGCGGACCATCCCCACCATGGTGCCCAGGGCTTCCTTGTCGGCCTGGGTGAAGAACACTTCATCATCGCTGAGTTCAGGGAAGCCGATGGCGCGCCAGAGCTTGCGCGCGGAGTGCAGGGAAACACCGGCCTCGGAAGCGACCTCGCGGCGACGGAATTCGCGTTGGCCGCCGATGAGCCGCCTTTCCAGCGAAGCGACGGTGTCGCGGACAGCGTCGGGGGTGTGGGCCGGAATGCGCAAGGGGCCTTCCATGGCCTGCGCAAGTTCGAAAATTGGATCCGACTCGGCCGGTGTGGCCACAGGGGGGTGCTGGCGGGCGCCGCGGACAGCCTCGGCGGCGGACTGCGGAGAGTCTGCTCGGGGTGTGTTGGTGTGCTCGGTGCTCATGCCCCCATGCCCTCACTGTTCGTCGTTTCGGTGTGCGCCGCATTCTGGTTGCTGCGCAGGTTCGCCATCGCCTCCATTGCCAGGGAACGGAAATACGGTACCGAGGGGACATGTGAGAGTCTCACGTATCCCTGGTTCAGCACGATATCCAAGGTTCCCGCACGCGTCATGGTGTTCTTCGCCTTGCTGTGCGCGACGAGGTCGCGAACTGTAAATAATCCTACAGATTGCAGCTTGCCATCGTTGTATGTGGGCCGGAACATGATCCGCTCGGTGGTCAAGACGATTTGGCTGCGTAGCCACCGGGCCCAGGGAATCACGCTCCAGATCAGCACCAGTGCGGCCCAGAGAACCACCGAAACGACCATCCACACATTCGCGTTGCCAGCTAGCCAGTCCGAGAGATCGTCCCGGGAGAGATAGCCCAACGAGAAGGTGCACACGGCAGTCAATACGAGGAAGGCTCCCACGGGCTGGCGCAGCACTCGCGAATGTTCACGAGTTTTGATAATCACTCGTTCCCTTTCATGCAGCGGCAACTTCATCGTGTTGTTCCTCGCCCCTCCTGTTCTCGACTCCGTGTTTCGGTCATCATCTCCAATAATAGTCCCGGGCCAAGACCCAAGTCTGGTTAGGCATACTTTCCGTCGGCGCGCCGTACGTGGTGCACGTCCCCTGCCATCACGTGCTTCCGCTGCCCGGTTCCATATTCCAGGACCAACGAGCCGTCTGCGCCCAACTCGACCGCGTTGCCAACCAGCGTGGATCCATCGGGGAATTCCACACGCACTTCATGTCCCAGTGTGGCCAGCTTGTCGCTGACGAGCTGGCGCAAAGATTTTCCATTATTTCCCGGCAACGGCATCTGCGCAAAGCCGCCGACCCGGCGGAAACCCTGATCCAGTGCTGCGAATTGCTTCAGGTACTCAGCCAGCAGTTCGGTGCGGTCCAAGTTCTGGGCGCCAGCCAAACGCAGGGACGTCGCGGTGGGCACCGGAAGCTCGTCCCGGTTCTGGTTCACATTGATTCCGGTGCCAACCACTACCCCGTAGCCGTTGCCAGTTGGAACCATTTGCGCCAGTATGCCGCAGACTTTTTGCTCTCCGGCCAACAAATCGTTGGGCCATTTGATGCCCAAGGGGACGCCGCCGATATTCTCGGCGGCCCGGCTCCAAGCCAGGGCCGCAAGCATGGTGTACCAAGACAGGGATTCGGCAGGGAAGCTGGGACCGGGCACTGCCAAGACACTGACGGTGAGGGAGGATCCTGCCGGAGTTACCCATTCACGGCCCAAACGCCCTTTGCCTGCCTGCTGGTGCTCCGTGAAGTACACGCTGAGGTGACCGGCCTCGCCATTGCCAGCCAGTTGCGCCAACTCGGTATTGGTTGAACCGGAGGTTGGCTTGATATTAACCAGCCCCAATCCCAGTTGGGCGGTGAGCTCGGTGAAGAGCCGGGAATCGAGAACTGCGCGGTCGGTGCCATGCGGGTTTTCCATACCTCCAACCCTATGGCACCGGCCGATGATTACGCTTAGTCCTGCCTCGTCATCTGCCTAGAGGAAGATGTCTTCAACCAGCGGGACTTCGGGGTTCAAGGTGTACTTCTCCAGGTCCGTGTCGCCAGCCAGCGTCAGCACCTGTCCATCCGTGAAGAAGTTTCCGCTGACTCCGGCCGGCGAGCTGGCAAGAATGGCCATGGCGGCATCTGCCACGACCGAAGCATCGCGCGCTCCCTGAACCATTTCCTGTCCGCCTGGCAGGTTCCGGATGGCTGCGGTATCGATCAGGGTTTCGGGCCAGAGCGAGTTCACGCCGACGCCATCGTCCTTCAGCTCTTCGGCCAGGCCAAGGGTGGTCAGCGACATGCCGTATTTGGCCATGGTGTAGGCCAAATGCCGTCCAGCCCACTTCGGATCCAGGTTCAATGGCGGGGAGAGGGTGAGTATATGGGCATGCTCGGAAGCGCGCAGGTACGGGAGCGCGGACTTGGAGAGCAGGAAGGTGCCGCGGACGTTGATGTCCTGCATCAGGTCGTAGCGCTTCATATCAAGCTGATCGGTCTTGGCCAGGTTGATGGCCGAGGCGTTGTTGACCACGATGTCGATGCCGCCGAACTTTGCCACGGCCTCTTCCACCGCGCGCTGCACATCGGCATCCACGCGGACATCGCCAACTACGGCCAGGCCCTTGCCACCTGCTTCTTCGATCTGCGCAACGGCGGTATGGATGGTACCTTCCAGTGCCGGATGCGGCGTATCGGTCTTGGACAGCAGGACCACGTTGGCCCCCTGCTTGGCTGCGGCCAGGGCGATAGCCAGGCCGATGCCGCGGCTACCGCCGCTCATCAGGATGGTGCGGTTTTCCAGGTTCCCGGGAACAGGTGCGATAAGAGTGCGCGATTCACTAGTCATGTGATATAGATTACGCGATGATCCCCCACTAAGCTACTGTTCAGTAACTTATTCTGGCGTGCCACGCACCAGATATCGGGCCATTTTGTAAGATTCCTACAAACAAATGAGCTGTTTGCCCGGCTAGACTGACTTAGTTGGCATTTTTCTTGTGCCATTCCTACACATTGAAGACAACTCGAGGGAGTCGAAGGCATGACGCAGGGCAGAACCGAGGCAGCCGAGTCAATCGACCTGTCCACCACCGCCGGAAAGCTTGCTGAGTTCCGCCGCCGCCAGAAGCTCTCTAAAGCGCCAAGTGGCGAAGCAGCGATTGAAAAGCAGCACTCCCGCGGCAAGCACACTGCCCGCGAACGCATTGAAATGCTCATGGACGAGGATTCCTTCGTTGAGTTCGACGCCCTCGCAGTCCACCGCTCCACCGCCTTCGGGATGGAGAAGAAGCAGCCATTAGGCGATGGCCTGGTCTCCGGCTACGGCACCGTCGATGGCCGCTTGGTGGCCGTCTACTCCCAGGACTTCACCGTCTACGGCGGCTCCCTGTCCCAGGTCAATGGCGAGAAAATCGTCAAGGTCCAGGAATTTGCGCTGCGCAACGGCTGCCCAGTTGTCGGCATCCTGGATGGCGGAGGTGCCCGCATCCAAGAAGGCGTCGCTTCCCTGGCCATGTTCGCCGACATATTCCGCAACAATGTCCATGCCTCCGGCGTTGTCCCGCAGATCTCGCTGATCATGGGCCCATCGGCCGGTGGCGCAGCGTACTCCCCTGCACTGACCGACTACGTGATCATGGTCGACAAGACCAGCCACATGTTCATCACCGGTCCGGACGTCATCAAGACGGTTACCGGCGAGGAAATCGACATGGAAACCCTGGGCGGCGCCCGCCAGCACAACGCCAATACCGGTACCGCCACCTATCTTGCGTCCGATGAAGAAGACGCCGTGGAGTTCTGCAAGGAACTGCTCGATTTCCTCCCGTCGTCCAACCTCTCGGATCCGCTGATTGCCGAATTCGATGAAGAGCTGGATATCACTGCCGAGGACCTGGAGCTCGATACGCTCATCCCGGACTCCGCCAACCAGCCTTATGACATGCGCACGGTCATCGAGTCGGTTGTCGACGACGAGCATTTCTTTGAAATGCAGTCGCTGTACGCACCGAACGTGATGATTGGCTACGCCCGCATCGAAGGGCGCACCGTGGGCATCGTCGCCAACCAGCCAATGCAGTTCGCTGGCACCTTGGATATCGCCGCCTCGGAAAAAGCTGCCCGCTTCGTGCGCAACTGCGACGCCTTCAACATCCCGATCCTCACCTTCGTGGACGTGCCAGGCTTCCTGCCGGGCAAGGACCAGGAATTCCAGGGCATCATCCGCCGCGGTGCGAAGCTGCTCTACGCCTACGCCGAGGCCACGGTGCCGAAGCTGACCGTGATCACCCGCAAGGCCTACGGCGGAGCGTACATCGTGATGGGTTCGAAGAAGCTGGGCGCGGACCTGAACCTGGCTTGGCCTACCGCGCAAATCGGCGTGATGGGTGCCCAGGGCGCAGTGAACATCCTCTACCGCCGCGATCTGGCCGCAGTGGAAGCCGAAGGCGGAGACGTCGAGGCACGCCGCAAGCAGATTATCGACGACTACGAGGCCGAACTGCTCAACCCCTACCAGGCGGCGGAGCTGGGCTACGTGGATGCGGTCATCGCCCCGAGCGAGACCCGCTTCCAGCTGGTTCGCGGCCTGCGCGCACTGCGCGAGAAGCACGTTAGCCTGCCGCCGAAGAAGCACGGCAACATCCCGCTGTAAGCAGCAGTGCCTGCCCGCCTAGTACCAGCTAAAACCAATAAGGAGCACTCCCATGGAACAGAACGCTGTGTTGCCTGTTGCCCCGCAGATCCGCGTCACCAAGGGAAACCCCAGTGACGAGGAAGTGGCGGTAGTTACCGCGCTGCTCGCTGCCATGGGCAATACTCCGGCTCCTGCACCAGAAGCCGCAGAGCCCAAGAAGCGTGTAGCCCGGATCCGCAGGCGCCGGGCGCTGGCCCCGCGTTTGGGCTGGACTATTGGCCGGCGCTAAGGCCTGCTGAAAGCGATGGCCCGGAACGTTCCCTAGCGGAATTTTCCGGGCCATTGCTCTGTGCAGCGCCGCTGGCATCCTAGTCTTCGTCGGGAACTTCGAAGTCCAAGATGGCTAGGTCTGCACGAGTCACCAGATGCGAACTCACAGCGTGTTCCACCAGTCGCGCCCTGCGGTTGGTGGCCAATTTTCCAGGCCCCCCGCGCAGCCCGGCCACGCCGGCCTTGTCCAATTTGTCGCAGACGTTATCGAGTTTGCGATTGAACTTCGTAATTCCCCACCCCAGCCGGGCGGCGGCAGCGGCACTTGTGGGAATTGAACTCAAGCCAGTGCCTTCACGGCGCAGCATCGGCTCAGCCAGGACAACGACCAAGGCCCGCTGGGCACTGGTCAGCAGCACCGGGCCAATGGTGGTCTCGCCCGAAGCGTCGTAGTCCATGTAGGCCTGCCGGAATGCCGGCTGCGCAACATGAATCGATAGCTCGTAGGTGGTGGGACCGGCGGTGAAAACCACGCCCACCCGGTTCAGCACCAGGGGCAGGCTCGATTCCGGCGAGAGCCAGGCCTGCAGTCCGCCGGTACGGTCAGCAATCGTCGCGGTCAGCCGGCTACCGACGTTATTAAGCCACCACAGCCCGCTTTGCTTGGTAATCGTCAAGAAGTGCCGGTGCAAGTAGGGATTGTCGTCGATGGCCAGATCGCCTTCTCGGCCGATGGTGAAGGGCTTGGCGTCTTGGACAGGATAATACTGTCCGCAGTACTCGATAGTTACTTCACTCATCTCTCTTGCCTACTTTCCTGAACCTGCGGCGGTGCAGAACCGTGCTCCATCCGAGATACGTCCATCATCGCGCACGAGCTTGACCTCGATACAGGTTTGTCCGCCTTTCCCGATCTCGGTAGTGGCGCTTGGGGACATCGTCTGCTTGTATTCTCCCGTTTCCGTGGCGGTAATTGGAGCCCACCGGTAATGGTCTGCCTTATTCGGTTCTGGGTTGGACCAACGGAAAGTTACAGTTTCTCCGACCGTGGAGTACGCAAAATTATCCACCTTCGGCACAGTGCCGCCAACCAATGCATCCTTGGGCCCGTCCGTCGCTGTAATAGGCGGGCCAGAACGCTGTGCAGCATTTTGGTCCGGCAAGTACATGTTGGCAATGACAGCGCCGCCAACCAGGAGAAATAGCACAAGGCCCACTGCGATGAAGACCTTCGGCAGGCCCTGGCGCGGCTTCGGTTCTGCCGGCGCGTCCACCGGCGTTCCTGATTCGCCTGGAGCTGCGCTCTGCTGGCCCGGAGCCGAAATGGAATCCTTCGGCATTTCCAGCCGCGGTATTGGAACTGACGGTCCTGCTTGCCGCAGCCGTTGCCCGGGAACGGAGGAAATCATCGGTGGGGTAGGCAGCGGACGCTGCGCATCGCTAATCGAAGTAACATTGCGAACGCGAGTGCTCTCGCCGTGATCTTCGTCAACCGCTTCTGCAGGTTCTTCAAGTACTTCAAAGGGCGTGACCGAGAAGCCCAGCTCGATCTGGATTCGTTGCATCGAGCGGGCCAGTTCGGCAGCCGAGCCGAATCGCGACGCCGGGTTCTTCGCCATGGCTACCGCCAGCGCCTGGCTCAATGATTCAGGAACATCAAGCCGTTCCAACGGCACCAACGGCGTATTGCAAATCCGCTCAATGAGTACTGCCTGCGAATTATCCTGTCCAGGACGGACGAATGGCGAATGCCCGGCCAAGATCGTATAGATCGTGGCACCGAGCGAGTACACATCCATGCGCACACCCGGAGGCATGCCATCGCCGAAGGCTTCCGGTGCGGACCATGGCACCGAAAGCCCAGCGGTGTGTGAACCGATAGTTCCCGAGATGCCGAAGTCGGTCAGCGCCGGCCTGTTGTAGTCGGTGGTCAGCACGTTTCCCGGCTTGATATCGCGATGCACAATGCCAGCAAGATGCGCAGTATGCACCGCTGAACACAACTGGATCGCCAGGGACAGCGTTTCATCAATGCTCAGGACGCCACGACGGTATCGGACGTCCAAAGAAGGCCGGGAACAATACTCCATGGCCAAATAGGAACGTCCGTCTTCGGTGATCTCCGCTTGGTAGATCGTGACAATATACGGATGGGTGGACAGCTGGGCCATCAAGTTGGCTTCCGCCTCGAATCGCTGGCGGGCTTCCTCATCGCTGACATCCGCCAGCAGCACCTTCACCGCCACCTTGCGGTTGGGCCGGTGCTGCTCGTACAGGTAGACATCGGAAAATCCGCCCGTGCCCAGCGGCTTGACGTAGGTGAATCCCGGGATCTGCGGTGCCGGAGCTGGCGCGCGCCGCAGGCTCACGGCAGATCCTCGAAGCGTATGCTCACGCCATCGCCCAGATCAGCAACATCGCCGTTGATCAGCATGATCTCCTGGTGCCGGGACAGGCGCCGTGGCCGCTGCCCTTCGCGCAGGAGCACGGTGCCATTAGTCGCACCCAGGTCAACCAGCTGCACATGCCATCCTTCCACTCGCACATGCAGGTGCGAGCGGGAGATGTCACCGCTTGGGCTTTCCACCTTCAGCAGGCGGGGTTCGGTGTCGGATTTGATGGCTGCTGCGCTTGGCTGGCGCCCCAGGATCACCGAGCGGTTCAGTTCATGGGCGTATTCGCGGGCGCCACCGTGATCGCTGACAATCATGCGGCCCATGGCCGGTTTGCGAACTTGCTGCGCTTGGCCGGTGAGGCGCTCGCCGCATTCCCGGCAGGTCGAGGCAGTTGGAGGGTTGGGATGCCGCTTGGAGCAAGAGCGGGCCAAGATGAATTCATTCAGCGACACCGAATTTTCGGTGCCGTCCTTGGCGTCCAAACCTGAAGCGGCGTTGGATTTCGGAACACTTGAGCCGCGGATGATCGTGTGCTCGTCGTCGGCTGGTTCAACCGGCCGCGCCGAAGAGGCAGGACTTCCCGGGCGCGGTTTGATAATCGTGTCCAGATCATCGCCCTGGCCGGTATCGTAGACGGTCTCTGCTGCACCTCTGGCGCCCAGCAGCTGTCCGCCCAGCGATGGTTCCTCCGAGTAGGCTTCCTGCTCGTATTGTGCTGGATCCTGAGTTTCTTCCGAGACTTCGGTCGGCGGCAGCGCATAACTCGTTGCCGTGCCATCTGTCTGCTCATCCCCGGCACCCTGTGCAGATACCTTGGCCGCGTCGGCTGCCTTGGCTGCTCGTGCCAACACAGCTGCGGGGCCCTTGGGATCTCCTGCTTCTTTGGACGGCGCGGCGGCGCCCGGGTCGGATGCCGGCTTGGCGGCAGTTGGCGCTGGTTCTTTCGCTGCCGCTGGGGCCTTTGCCGGCGCGGGCGCAGCAGCAGGCTTGGCCGCGGTTGCTGCGGGGGTCTTTGCCTGCGCGGGCGCCGCCGCAGGCTTAGCCGCAGCTGGCACTGGTTCTTTCGCTGCCGCTGGAGCTTTTGCCGGAGCAGCCGCCGGCTTGGCAACAGCGGGGGCCGCCGCAGGCTTAGCCGCAGCTGGCGCTGGCTCTTTCGCTGCCGCTGGAGCTTTTGCCGGAGCATCCGTCGGCTTGGCAACAGCGGGGGCCGCCGCAGGCTTAGCCGCCGTTGCTGCGGGGGCCTTTGCCTGCGCGGGCGCAGCAGCAGGCTTAGCCGCAGTTGGCGCTGGCGCCTTTGCCGGAGCCGCAGCAGGCTTGGCCGCAGCGGCGGCAGGCGCCATCAGGCTTGGAGCTGCTTTGGCCGGAGCAGAAGGGGTGGCAGGTGATTTGGATGCGGCACCGGCGGGCGCACCAGCAGCGGCGTCCCCTTCGGTGCCCCACTCAAGGCTTGATACTCGAACAATGCCTTCGCTAATTGGCAGCGCGAACGCAGCTTCAGGATTCGCCGAACCGGTGCTCAAAGTCCATGACTTCGACTCGCCAAGTTTGCGTTCGGTCCAGGTCGCAATGCCGGCACCGCTGACCAGCTCGTCACCGGCAGCTGTCCGTGCGGTAAATTCTGGGGCTCCCCGCAAGACCAGATGCGGTGCCCTGTCCCGGGAAACCAAAGCGAAGTTCGGCAGCTCGGCAATGTTCATCTGGTAAAGCGGCAACAGCTCTGAGAGCAGTGCTTCCACCGTCGTCTTCCCAACGAGGTTGGACCACAAAACGTTGACCTGTTCGGCGCTGGCGCTGGCAGGAAGCAGGACGATGTGCTGGTTATTCACCAGGGCGTACCAGTCTCCGGGAATGTAACTCAGGCCGTTCATGATTTCTCCTCTTGGTGGCTCGTGGTCGATATGCGTGGGATTGTAATGCCAACATCATCGGGGTGCCCATACTGCACGTCGGCGACGATCACGCTGATATTATCGCGTCCTCCGGCGTCGATGGCCGCTTGGACCAGTTCCTCGGACGCCTGCTGCGGATCCGGGAAACGCGAGAGGATCTCCTGGATTGCGGCGTCGCCGACTTCGCTGCTCAGCCCATCTGAGCAGACCAGAATGCGTTCGTGCCCTGCTAGTGGCACCAGCCAGTAATCGGGTTGGCTGTTGGCGTTGATCCCCAATGCGCGGGTGATGACGTGCCGGCGCGGATGGGTGGCCGCTTGCGCGGCGTCCAGCTGGCCGATATCCATCAGCTCCTGCACTTCGGAGTGATCGATGCTGACCTGTTGCAGCAATCCTTGGGCCCACAGGTAGGTGCGCGAGTCGCCCACGTTGAAGACCAGCAGTTCGGGTTGTTCTTCCTGCCCGCTGGAGGTCCTTGCATCAATCAGCACGGCCCCGGTGAGTGTGGTTCCGGCTCGGCCGGAGCCTGCCTCCACAATGCTGCGGTCAGCTTCAAGCAGCAGCGTGTCCAGGGTTTCCGGATCGAGATTGGTGCCGGCGTCTTGGAATCCTGCACCCAGGATCTTGAGGCACAGGGCGCTAGCTATTTCACCTGCCTCATGCCCGCCCATGCCATCGGCAATGGCCAACAACCGTTCCGAGGCCAGCAAGCTGTCCTCGTTCAGGGCGCGGCGCAGTCCACGGTCAGTTGCCTGGCCGTGGCTGAATCTGAGGCTGGCTGCCGGGCTAGTATCTGTCATGGACGTTCCACCTGGAAGTAGCGGTCACCGAAGTACACCGTATGGCCAATCATTGCCTGTTCCGGCTTGCCCGGAACAAGTTCGCGCACGTTTCCGTCTTCATCAACAATGGAAGAGCCATTGCCCGAATCGCGGTCCGTAACCCAGACACTGCCAACCCCCGGCTGGATCAGCAGATGCGTTTTGGAGACCGTGCGTCCCGGATCATCCACCGCAACCAGGTGAACGCCTGCATCGCCTTCCGCGTAGGAGGGGTTGCGTCCGATCAAGATGCTGCCGGCAAGGTCAAGGCACCGGCTATCGTCAAAGAGCAGATGCAAGGCATCAGGAGATTGCGAACGAATCTGCGTATGCCCAAGATCTGCATCCGGATCCGCATCGGCCTTGGACGGCGGAAGCTCAACGATCTTCGCCTCCGGCTTTGGCTGCTCGGCAGGACGGGGACGAGCCGTTTTCTGCACCTCAGGCGTATCGGCGCGCACGGCACCTGGCACCGCATCAATGACTCCCGAGGACCTGCCGGGTACTTCTTCTGGCTCGCCCACGAAGCGACGGCCCGGAGCATACTGCTGCTGAGGCGCGAAAGACCCCGGTCCCCCGGTACCACCGGTAGTCAGCGGATCCCGTCCAGCCTTGATATCGAGTACCAGCGTCCCGGCCGCTTTGTCGTGCCACCCCTGCTTCTTGCCGTTCGCGTCGAACTGATTGGAGATCACCATCAGCACCGATCCCAGGATCGGAACGATGCCTGCGACGGCTATCAGCAAGCGGCGAATAATGGTTTTGCCCCAACCCGGGCGCTGGCCTGAAACGGAAGCGGTGCGCAGCCCGAGGAGCACATTGCCAAGGGTCTTGCCTGCAGCAGCTTCCCACCACCACAAGACAACCGTGTAAGCCAGAGCAAGGACGCTGTACAGGATGTACGTTCCGGCGATCTCGCCCATGATCTGCGGAGCATTCAGCGAGTTCACCATCCTGGATGCGATCATCGGCAGGAAAATAACCGAGAGGACCAGTACTGGCAGGAGGTCGACGAACCACGAGAGCAGCCGCTGCGCTGTTCGGGCATCTACCAGGTCCATTTTTACTGCCATGGCTTGCTCCTGTTTTTCCGTTGCAATGTTCGTGCCGTCTTGGCTGTCTTGGCTGCCAACTCGTGTATCAGTGAGCGTGGCGAGTATTTCACGCGCATCTTGCCGAGGAAGCCTAGGGGTTCTTGCATCTTCTGGGTATGCGCAATGACATCCTCCCAGTACTTCCGCACTTGTTCTTCGGTCGGTTCTTCATGCGAGAAGTTCGCCGCATCCGCACGCTGCGCCAGGGACTTCACCGGGCTGGACAGCGCTGGGAATCCGTCAGCCAGCACGGTAGCGCTTTCTCGCCGGGTCGCACCGTTGGCCGTAGCGATTCGGTGATCCGTGGCATGGCTGAGCAGTTCCTGCCAGCCACCGCTGATGCGATCCCCGGTGCTGCCGGTCTTCGATCGCTTCTCGCGACGGCGCAGCTTCAGCAAGGCAACCAGCAGCAGCGGCGAGAGCAGAAGCAGCACCG
>RCUF01000101.1_pt1 | contig 51322 bp, 46 predicted proteins | sample 2166311 | NCBI WGS metagenome assembly RCUF01 (sample SAMN09932608, study PRJNA488358) | compost metagenome | feature: garden; material: soil; isolation source: compost soil in 4-hydroxybenzonitrile-enriched culture | place: Germany: Experimental Botanical Garden Goettingen | collected 2016-01-27
TGGAGAACTGCATATACGCGGTGATGCGGATGGTGATCCTACTAATAATCTTGATAATCTAGACCAGTTTTGAACAGAGTGGCTAACGTATTCTACGTTAGCCATTTACTTTTATAACGCTAAATACATAATAACCTTATATGGTATTTATTGTATTCAAACTTTACAATGATTGATTAAATGAAATAATTCATTACTATAGTCCATCACTCATCATCTAATTGATCATGGAATATCTACAGTTGCTATTTAACCCTTATTTAAATGTGGTTTTTAAAAACCTAAGAATTGATTGGGAAATTAGCAATATGGACCTACTGATGTACTCAGTTGGTCCTTTTTCGTTTTGTGAATAGACCTACCATAAATTACATATGACATTTTTACTAATGATTACTTTAGAGAAATTCATTTTTTAAATAATGTTTCCAAACCCCTAAACGAGATGCTTTTTTGATTTTTCCTCTTTTTTTCTATGATTTTTTAAAGTATTTTTCATTGTATTTCTGGCTGAGAGCCATCTTGGAGCCATATTGTTAATGCTCGAAGCCAATTGTAGACTAAACTAACGGGCAGGATAGTTATAAAAGAACTATACATTGATAATACAATTTATTCCAGTTATAATCATAGAAAGTACAGCTTTTTAATATTGCTTTTTAGTCATTTTTCCCGCTCTCCATTAAATGATGAAAGGTTGATGTCAGATGATAAATACCAAATTTTCTGCTCACATAATCTCTTGGAGGGCGACTATACTTTAACCCTCCAAAAAAAATGGAGGAATAGTTTACTATGTCATTTAACTGGATAAACGCAGAAGAGTTTTCTTTTAACAGCTTCTTGTTAATGGACAGATGGATTGTACGTATGATATGTAACAAGTATGTCGGATGGGACGAGTATTGTGATAACTTGAGCATAGCTTTAGCATATAACCCATCAGTAGCATGGTATTTTGCACATAAAAGCCCTGAAAGCAAGCCTTCGATTGAAAAAATGATTGCAATGGCGCCCAAAAATCTTATACCTCATGAAATTCGAAAAGCAGAGGTGTTTGTAATTCATGCAATGGAAACTTCGGTCGTTTATGTTTATCCCGATATTATGAATCAAAACTGCGATTATATTTACTACTGGGATAAACAGTTACTATTTGAACTTGCAGATTTTACGGATAAGGTGGTTCTCGACCTAGGAAGCGGTACAGGAAGGCTTGCATTTGCCGCAGCAGAAAAGGCGAAAAGTGTTTATGCAAGCGAACCCACCGATATGCTAAGGGAGTACATGCGTGATAAAATCAAACATGAAAATATTAATAATGTTGTAGTCGTAGACGGTACGATCGAGAAAATCCCTTATGAGGATAATTCCTTCGATATTGTGATGTCGGGGCATGTCGTAGGCGACAATTATGACGTTGAGATTGCTGAACTGTCTAGAGTTGTTAAAAACGGTGGTTACATTATTGATTGCATCGGGGAAGATAATAGGAAAAGAGAACCCGATGAAGAATTAATTAAAAGAGGTTTTGAGTCGTTTTATCATGTTAGTATATCTGGTGGCGATATATACAGGTACCGTAAGCTAGTTCGTAAATAAACGCGTCTCATTAATAGCGTGTTAGAAGGCTCTGTATTTACTGACAGAGCCTTTTTACTTTTCAATCATTCCGAAAATTATGGTGTGAGATTAAGCTAACGGGACACGATAGTTGAGAATTGTAAATGGGAGAGCCTTCATTTTCTGCTGGCTCTATTTCGTTAACATCATGGCGCTCTTTATTAATCAAGTGGCTTGCCGCAACGAAATATTCATATCGTTATATATATGTAAATAACGATATACCCCTTATGTATCAGGGGGAAATTTATCATTAGTCCAGTTATCTTGATGCGTTGCCTATTTTTGAGTAAAAGAATTGTGCAGGCTGTTTTGTGTGCAAGACATCAAAATAGGATCTACTTGTCCACTCGAATGCTCGTAATCCGCCCGATTCAGGAAGAAACTCGATTTAATAACAGCCTTACAATGTATACTTTTCATGCTGACGCAGAAACTTCATTTCTCCAGCTTTTTTAATGAAATCTTCCATATTGTCGTTATAATGCATCAACCAGATCATACTGCGTATGTTCGTGGGGAGAGAGAGCAGTTCATCCAGAGTTGTATGGACCTCACCAGGTCCGACCAGCTGCACCTCGTGGAATATTTTGCGGCAATGTCTCTCATAGACCAGTTCCTTAAGTAAATCAGGCTGAAAAGTCATGTCCGCGCTATAAAAAATTTCATTGTTTAAATAAAGCGAATAGCTTGGCTTACCAGGAATATGAGGAGTCTGAATCATCTCAATTTGCAGGCTTGGAGAAATTTGATTTAACATTCCCTCCTTTAGTGCCCGAACCTCGAAAACATCCTCAAGTGAAGTGATGGTCTCCTGACTCATCCCACCCTTTAACGTATTTTCCCATAACGGTCCTATTAATTTCTCAGAGATGTACAAGACAGGTTTACGACCAAACTCGTATTTCATGCGAAAGGCGAATTCTTCGAGTCCTCCTACATGGTCAGCATGAATATGGGTAATAAGAATTGCATCAATCTCTGGGAGTGAGACACCGAGTTGATGTAGTGAGGTCGGAGCTGTAATACCGCAGTCAATTAACAAGGTGAAGTCATCTGTGTACAGCAGACCGTTGTTATTGTAATATTTTTTGGCGAATGCGCCGCCCGTTCCGAGCATTTGAAGGCGTAATGTCATGGGTAAGGCCTCCCTAAATCAATATTATTTCCTTCATTAATGTACATGATTTTTCGAACGTATGAAAGCTTGAAACCTGCCCGTGTAATAACAAGACAAATAAACTTGTCAACTTTTAATAAAAACCGCAACTTGGAGACTCTCGGAGAGTATACATTTACATCAACATGAATCTATTGGAGGGTCTTTGGAATGAAATGGAGAAAAGTTGCAATTCTTGTCACTGTTTTCTCCCTGATGGGAGGTTCACTATTATTTGCCGATTCATCGCAAAAGATGCGATTATTGTTTAACGGCCTAGAGGTTGAAGACGGCGGTTATGTAATAGAAGGGAAGACTTATATTCCAGCTCGTGATTTAAACGGTATGATTGAATATAATGAATCCACGAAGACAGTGAATTATAATAAACCGAATGTTCACATGTTCCTTTTTGCGGAAGAAACGGTATTTGGAGATATTAAAAAGACTGGCAAGCTGAAGTTCAATGTATTCTCCCAAATCGATAATTTAAAAACTGACATCTCTGCGGTGCGTGTATCCATAACTGCGCCGGATGGCTCTTCTAAAGTAATTCAGACAAGCGAAATCAAGGAGCAGCGTGATACCTTCTGGTTCCGTACGGAGGATTACACCTATGATTTCAAAACTGCAGGCAAATATATTGTCGGTTTTTATATGAAATCATCCAGTGGTACTGATTTCTCACTTGTTGCCGAAAAAGGAATTACTGTTCTTAAATAGTTACAACCTGTTTTATAAATAGCCACATATTCTCAAATTGACCTGTCCCATCTAAAAGTGATACGATACGGGGGAGAATAGTAATATTAAATCAAACTTAAAGTGAGGTATTTTAATGAGCGACCACAATCACGAACACGGTGAAGCGTGCGGGTGCGGACATGACCACGAGCACGAAGAGTTTGTGTTGACGCTGACTGACGAACAAGGCAATGACGTGGAGATGGTTCTTGTCGAAACGTTCGACGTAGCTGAAAAGGTATATGCGCTTCTGCTGGAACGCAACAATCCGGGAGCGGATGGTATCATTCTTCGTATGGAAGAAGAAAACGAAGAAATGGTGCTTTACAATATTGAAGATGAAGAAGAATGGCGTCAAGTAGAGGAAGCTTACAATCAGTTGGTTGCTCAACTGGACGACGAAGCATAACATCTATCATTCAATTTGTATGAATGTATCAAATAGCAATCAAAATCAAGGAGCTATCCTGTAAGCCGATGATGGCAACGGGATAGCTCCTTTTTTTGTTGCTATAGTCAGCTTCGTGATCCAAAGCTGATTTAGTAAACAGTCATTAAAAGATCGGATCGGCTTCCACGATTACTTTAACTTGATTAATGTAACGATCTTCAGGTCCTTTAACAGGAAGTCCAACCTCAACGTGATCAACAATGTAATCGATGTTGTCCTGGGAGATGACTTCGCCCGGGAGCAGGATTGGAATGCCTGGAGGATACACGTAGATAAATTCTGCAATGATCCGTCCTGCTGATTCCTTGAAAGGAATCACCTCCGTATCCGCATAAAAAGCGTTGCGCGGAATGAGGGATAATTGCGGAATTTCCGGTATTTTAACAATAAGCTCATTGGCGTTGTTTTCGATATAGTAAGTTTTCGATAGTTCAATCAACGCGGTGATCAGGGTATCGATCGTTTCCTGAGTATCTCCAAGTGTAATAATACAAAGGATATTGTACATATCACTAAGCTCAACTTCAATATTGTAGTGCTCACGAAGCCAGTTCTCAGTCTCGTACCCAGTAATGCCCAAATGTCTTACGTGGATGGTGAGCTTGGTCGGGTCCATATCATAAGCTGCCTCACTACCTAGAATTTCACGACCAAAGCTGTAAAGTCCATCGATTTCATTTATTTTCCATCTTGCGTAATTGGCAAGTTCAATCACATTGTCTATTAGCTCATGACCATTTAGCGCAAGGTTTCTGCGGGCAGTATCGAGTGATGCAAGCAACAGATACGAAGTGGACGTCGTTGTTAACATACTGATAATCGTTTGGACACGCTGTGGATTTACGAATCCGTTCTTTACGTTCAGATTCAGGATCGAGCTCTGAGTCATTGAACCGCCGAGCTTATGGACACTTGTGGCCGCCATATCTGCCCCTGCCTGCATTGCAGACATCGGAAGCTTCTCATGAAAATGAATATGGACACCGTGAGCTTCATCAACAAGAACGGGTACTTCAAAGCTATGCGCAAGCTCGACAATTTCTTGTAAATGTGCACTAACGCCAAAATAAGTCGGATTAATAACGAGTACTGCTTTGGCATCATGGTGCCGCTCCAGTGCTCTGCGGACTGAGGAAGTGGTGATTCCGTGATCAATACCAAGATTCTCATCCTGTGCAGGCGATACAAATATAGGCTTAGCTCCTGCAAATATTATAGCGGACATGACTGATTTATGAATATTTCTCGGGACGATAATTTTATCACCGGGAGAACAAATGGATAGTATCATAGTCATAATGGCTCCACTGGTTCCCTGGACTGAGAAAAAAGTATAGTCTGCCCCAAATGCGTCGGCAGCAAGCTTTTGAGCCTCCTCAATAACGCCAGTAGGTTGATGGAGGTCGTCCAGCGGTGCAATGTTGATCAAGTCGATGGAAAGGGCGTTATCGCCTACAAATTCGCGAAATTCTTGATCAGTTCCGAGACCCTTCTTATGTCCTGGAATGTGAAATTGTACGGGATTTTCGGCCGCATGCTGCTTAAGAGCTGTAAATAGCGGCGTACTTTTATGATTCATAGTGCCTTATCCCTTCCTTTCATTTTTGTAATAGGATGAGTATAGCAAAAAGGGACTGGATTGCAAGCAAAGTTTAGTGTTTATATATTTTGTTAAAAGGAGAGTAATTAACTCCTTGAAACAGGACAAACTGGTTAATAGACTATAAAACTGCAAAGGGAGAGAATATCAAGTGGAGATGACATCCAAGCTTATGAATAAAAGATTGCTCAATCCCACCTTTATTAGCCTGTGGATCATTATGTTTTTAGTGGAGTTTGTAAAAGGGGCATTAATCGTCGCTATTTTACCGGTATACATGGGTGATGTACTGCATTTAAGCGCCTTTGCAATCGGACTATCTTTCTCATTACAGTACATAGGAGATAATCTGTTTCGAAGTCCGGCCGGTTGGCTAATTGAACGGATTGGATTTCGTTTTACGATGACTATAGGCTTGATCTTTACGTTTGCCGGAGTCTTGATTATCGCAATTACAAGCTCTGTAGGATTCATCGTTTTAGGCTGTGCCATGATCGGAATTGGATCAGCGCCGCTATGGCCATGTGTGCTTATGGGGATTTCTGCAGTTACAGAGGAGAGCAACAATTTCGGGACAGCTATGGGTGTGATTCAAATATCGAGTTTGGGCGGAACTGGACTTGGACCTGTAATTATTAATTTTATTGTCAGCACATCCTATCATTTAGTGTTCTGGATTCTACTCGGCTGTATGGGGCTAGTTATTTTCATTTCCTTTTTGCTTCCGGGGAAATCTTCAACGATGAACAGTGGTGCTGAAGCGCACCATTCTTCTAGCGGCAACGCACACTCGCCTAACCAGCCAAAAGGTATTCTGGAAAATGTGAAACAGACCTTCAGGCTTATTCGAAGCAACCTAAATGTCAGTCCATTGTTTTATCCAGCCCTGTTTCTTCAGACGTTTGCAATTGGGCTTCTGACACCTGTTATTACATTGTTTGTTCGTACTGAGCTGGGACTTTCTCCCGAGGCATATAGTGCCATGTTAGTCGTCGGAGGCGGTATTACTGTTCTGGGCCTTGTTCCTGTTGGCAAGCTGGTTGACCGTTATGGAACCAAATGGTTTCTGCATACTGGCTTTCTGCTAGCAACCGTGGCGATCGGATTATTTTCTGTGATGAGGAATGTTCCTACCGTGTGGATCATGGTAGTGCTGATCGGCATCAGCTATTCTTGCATTCTTCCCACGTGGGACACGATGATTTCGCATCATCTTCCTAAAGGGGAGAAAGGGACGGTCTGGGGACTTTTTCTGACAATTCAGGGATCAGGTATGGTATTTGGGCCGATTGTGTCAGGTAAAATGTGGGACACCTTAGGTCCAACAGCTCCATTTTTGGCTAGCGCTGCATCAATGGGTTTGTTATTTGTTATTCATATTGTGTTATCACGGCAAAAACCGGATGCTCAGATAAATTGAATAGAGGCTGATATTCAGATAATAAAAGGCGGCTCTGATCTGTAATATGATCGTGGCCGCCTTTTTTGATTAGAATGCAGCTTTATAGAGAGGCAGCAGTGCTGCAAAAGTACTCTCAATCGTCTCGACAAGCTTAACACCGTCACTCAATAATGGGTCATCCCGATCCAATCGCAGCCCGCACATGATTTCTGCTTTTTTGACCGTTTTAAGCTTCTCGGCCATCGCTTTCAGTGATGCGCTGTCTAGATCCTGATGCAGCTTTCCTTCCGGAGCCATGTGATCCATGGACCAATAGAACTCCCCAGGGATTTCCTTAACCGCCTTGCTGGCGTGTTTCTGCAAATAATTACTGAACACTGCTTTGTTGGGACTCTCATAAATAATGGCGAAAATAATAAACAGGTGGGTAGAGAACATGCCTACTTCGAAATGTGGCAATGCCTTGTAACCGCGTTTGCTCGTTGCCCATGCAATCCAGGTATCCTTTGGCGGATTTACTTTGCGACGGGCATGCTTGGCTACGTGAGGGTACATCTCTTCACCGCAAAGCGCCGACAAGTACGGAGAGATTGTGCTGCCCAAAGTTTCCAGCTTGGGTCTGATTTGAGCTATGATTGATTCCATACGAGGCTCAAGGCCAGGTACAGTTAGCGCATCAAAATCTTGATTTGTAAAACCGTTAAACATCATTTTTTTACCTCCAATACGTTCCTTCTGAGATTTCGGTGTTTTCAAGTATAGCATATTTTGAGTCGCGTTTTGTCGATCTTCGGAGTGACCGCTCATTGTGGGCACAATTTTGTTATTGTGCCTTTTTTGCGTCATATCGGGACACTAACGGGTAAAAATAATCAATAAACCAAGTTCCGCAACATAAGATGAAGTATAAGATAAAGTAAGCCGCAATCGGGAGATGACTAAAGAGGAGGGAGTGCCGTGAATAAAAGTTATGAAGTGGAATACTGCAACCTGGAACTCCGATTCGACCGCCGGCACATACAGCAATTGATTAGAGATTTAATTCAAGACGGGTATTCCTTATATTGGAGCGAGAATGAGTCCATTTTTATTATTTCAGTACGTACCGGTCGCAAGCTGACCAAGCTGCGTTTTCAGCGTCTCGCTAAAGGATACAAGCTTGTCGGAGACTACGTGATAAAGGATGCCAAATTGGCGGAGTGGTTAGAAAAGCTGATCGGAGATCTTCGCGGTCATGCGGTGGTGAAGCGTTTTAAAGACAGACAAATTTTGATTGAAAATATTTTGTTTGGTGAAGTTATTCGTCTGGTTGAGATTACAGGAATGGAACATCGGGTGATCTATCAGAAGGGTCCGATCATTGATATCGTGAAAATGTCGGAGATGTATGCCTCGAAGTCAGCAGAGCAGAGACTGGAGTTGCTGCAGCTGGAGCTTGATGACGAGCTGGAGAAATTGTATGATGCCTTGCAAAAAGGCGAAAATGACATAGTGGATTCCTGTAAAGAAAAGCTGAAGCTGATTAGAATCGAGTTGATTCGACTAGAATGGTAATTACGATTTTAGATAAATTATGAGAATAATCATTGCAGCCCCCTGCATTTTTTTGGGGGTTGTTTGCTGGTTAAGTCTTTCAAGGGGTTCACTTCTGTACTCAAAAGAGTTAAAATGATATTATTGATAAAAATATAGTGTGCAAAGGATGGAAACCATGTCAAAACAACAAATTGGCGTTATCGGCCTTGCCGTTATGGGCAAAAACTTAGCGCTGAATATTGAAAGCAGAGGTTTTACTGTTTCAGTATTTAACCGCTCCGCTCAAAAAACTCATGATCTTCTTGAGAACGAAGGCAAAGGCAAAAATCTTGTCGGCGCGTTCACAGTAGAAGAATTTGTTCAATCTTTGGAAACGCCTCGTAAAATTTTGATTATGGTACAAGCTGGTTCTGCTACTGACGCAACAATCGAAAGCTTGCTTCCATATTTGGATCAAGGCGACATCATCATCGATGGAGGTAATGCATACTTCCCTGATACGGTTCGTCGCAGCAAAGAACTTGAAGCTAAAGGCTTCCGCTTTATCGGAACTGGTGTGTCCGGTGGTGAAGAAGGGGCTCTGAATGGTCCGGCAATTATGCCTGGTGGTCAAGAAAGTGCCTACAAACTGGTTGAATCCATTTTCACAGCAATTTCTGCTAAAGTAAATGGTGATCCATGCTGTACATATATCGGACCAGACGGTGCCGGTCATTATGTAAAAATGGTACACAACGGTATCGAATACGGAGATATGCAGTTGATCTGTGAAGCTTACCAATTGCTCAAAGATGTTCTTGGCGTGGACGCTAAAGAATTGCATGAAATTTTCACAGAATGGAATAATGGTGAGCTTGACAGCTACCTGATCGAAATCACTGCAGATATCTTCTCACAATATGATGAGGAAACTGGTAAACCAATGGTAGATGTCATCCTTGACGCTGCTGGTCAAAAGGGTACTGGTAAATGGACAAGCCAAAGCGCACTTGACCTCGGAGTACCTTTGTCCATGATCACGGAATCAGTATTCTCCCGCTTCTTGTCCGCAATGAAGGAAGAACGTGTTGCTGCAAGCAAAATTCTTAGCGGCCCTGCTAAAAAAGAATTTTCTGGCGACAAAAAAGAGTTTGTCGAAAATGTTCGTAAAGCACTCTTCGCAAGTAAAATCGTGTCTTATGCTCAAGGCTTCGCTCAAATGCGCGCGGCTTCCGATGAGTACGGCTGGGATTTGAAATATGGTAACATTGCTATGATCTTCCGCGGTGGTTGCATCATCCGTTCGCAATTCCTGCAAAACATTAAGGATGCTTATGATCGTGATCCTGCGCTCAAAAACCTGCTTCTTGATTCTTATTTCAAGAATGTTGTTGAAAACTATCAGGATGCATGGCGTAAAGTGGTTGCGGCTGCCGTTGAGAACGGAATTCCGGTTCCAGGCTTCTCCAGCGCTCTGTCCTACTATGACAGCTACCGTTCGGAACGCTTGCCTGCTAACCTGCTTCAAGCTCAACGCGATTATTTCGGTGCTCACACCTTTAAACGTGTTGACAAGGAAGGCGTATTCCACCATCAATGGTTCTAAGATGATTTGACACGTTATCAGCGTGTTTTGGAATGACCGAATGAGACGTCGGAGGAGCGGATTAACGCTTTCTTCGACGTTTTTTTTGTTAGCATTTTAGGTTAATGTGAGGCTTAGAATTAGAAGTGCGTGTTCAAAAAGTGCCAGCCTGTGTTATGATATGGAAAAGTTAATTGCTAACGAAACCAATATGGATGCTCAAAAAGTAGGTGAAACATTGACCAGCAATAGGGGCAATATTGTGCTTATCGGCATGATGGGAACCGGAAAATCTACCATTGGCTCACTGCTTGCAAGTGAACTTGGATATCAGCTGGTGGATTTGGACAGTGTTATTGTGGAGGAAGCGGGCTGTTCAATCCCTGAGCTATTTGAAGAGAAGGGTGAAGCTTATTTCCGCGATCTGGAGACAACTGTGCTGCGCAAAGTATTGCAAGAGTACAATATCGTGCTGGCCACTGGTGGCGGTGCTGTGCTGCGGGATGAAAACTGTGGTTTAATGAAGAATAACGGCTGGGTGGTTGCACTGTCTGCGACAGTAGATGATATTATAAGCAGGGTAGGAGAAGACCCGAATCGGCCTCTTTTAGCAGGGGGAGCTAGAGAAAGAGTGACTGCTCTGTTGGAAGAACGTAAGCATGCATATAGCTTTGCTGATGTAACGATTGCCACCTCGGGCAAAAGTATGGAGCAGGTATCATCTGAGATTTTAATACATTACCGCGGTTAACCAATAATATTAATGTAAAAGGGGAATGGATCGATGGACATTATCGTAAAGCCCACGCCAGAGTTGAAAGGTGAATTCGGGGCACTCTCATCCAAAAACTATACGACTCGCTACTTGCTCGTTGCTGCACTTGCGGAAGGAACAAGTACAATATATTATCCGGCTCATAGTGAGGATAGTGACGCCATGCGTCGCTGTATTGCTGATCTTGGTGCTGTACTTGAGGAAGATGATGAGAAGATCGTGATCAAGGGCTTTGGACGTCATCCAAGAGATGTGAAGGAACTAAATGTCGGGAATGCTGGCGCAGTTCTTCGTTTTTTGATGGCGGTAACTGCGCTTTGTCCAGACGTTACTTTTATTAATAAATATCCAGATTCCCTAGGCAAACGTCCGCATAATGATTTGATTGAAGCGCTCGAAAGTATGGGTGTAGGGATCGAGCATCAGGACGGTCGTTTACCGATTACTATTCATGGTGGAGCGCCTAAAGGCGGGAAGATTAAAGTGTCGGGAACGGTCAGCTCCCAATATTTAAGCGCATTATTGTTCCTTACTCCGCTTCTTGAGGAAGATAGTGAAATTGAAGTGCTGGGTGACCTTAAATCTAAAGTAGTTGTGGGTCAAACGCTAGAAGTGCTGGAGCAAGCTGGCATCGTTATTCATGCAAGTCAGGACTATATGAAATTCACCGTGCCAGGCCGTCAGTCTTATCAGGCTCAAAGCTATACTGTTCAGGGAGACTATCCGGGCTCCGCTGCTATTCTAGCAGCAGCTGCAGTGACAAAATCCGATGTTAAGGTGCATCGGCTTATGGAGAACAGTAAACAGGGCGAACGGGCCATTGTAGATGTTTTGCAGATGATGGATGTTCCGCTGAGTCATAAGGACGGTATTGTACATGTTCTGGGCAATGGACGGCTTCGTCCTATAGAGTTCGATGGTGATGCAGCTACTGACGCAGTGCTGGCGATGGTAGCGGCTGCTGTGTTCGCGGATGGTACTTCAAGATTCTACAATGTGGAGAACCTTCGTTATAAAGAATGTGACCGGATCACAGATTACTTGAATGAGCTCCGCAAGGCAGGCGCAAATGTGGAAGAGACTCAGAGTGAAATCATCGTTCACGGACGTCCTAACGGTCTTGAAGGCGGTGCGACGATCAATGCACATTATGACCATCGGGTTATTATGGCGCTGACGGTTGTTGGTTTGCGCTGTGAGCAGCCGCTTCTGATTAAGGATGCTCATCATGTTGCCAAATCATATCCGCAATTTTTCGATCATATTGCCGCGCTTGGCGGGAATGTTGAATGGGTAAAATAAGTATATGAATTCTTAATGGAAGGTGGAGTATACAATGCCATTTGAAAATCCTGGTCGTGAGGAAATTAAAAATATTTTGGAAAACGCCGGGAATATCGCGGTAGTAGGGTTGTCAGACAAAACAGATCGCACATCCTACATGGTAGCACAGGCACTCCAAAACAACGGCTATCGCATCATTCCTGTCAATCCATCGGTTCAAGGTGAGATACTTGGGGAGAAGGTATTCAGCTCTCTGAAGGATATCCCAGAGCCGGTAGGCATCGTAAATGTATTCCGTCGTAGTGAATATACGCCAGAAGTAGCGCAGGAAGCTGTAGAAATAGGTGCTAAAGTTTTATGGCTCCAGCTTGGAATTACAAGCGAGGAGGCTTACAAGATCGCTGCTGATGGTGGACTCGCTGTCATTATGGATCGCTGTATTAAAGTGGAGGACAGTATTCTGATCGGAAAAAAGAAATAACTGCAATTCGAGGAAAAGGCCTGCAGGAAACGGCGGGTCTTTTTTTATATGGGTGAGACGAGTGCAGCCTCTGTGTGCAATTTCCTTTGACAAATTTATAAGGCTAGGCTTACCATAATGAATTAGAGAGAGGGTATCCTATATTACAAATAGGGGACATAGGGGGTCGAAACATGATACAGGGTATCGGTGCAGCGGCTGGTGTTGCCATCGGCAAAGCATTTGTCCTGCCCGCCTGGGAATGGGATATGCCGGATCGCCGGATGGAGAAGGTGGATCTGGCTCAGGAGTTTGAGAGACTTTACGAAGGAATTCGTACTTCCAAGACTGAGATCGAGTGCATGAAGAATGAGATTAAGGAAACGGTTGGAGTAGCTGAGTCAGGAATTTTCGATGCGCACATCGCTATTCTGGAAGATCCCGTATTCATGAGCGAAATTCAGGGTGTTATTGAACGTCAATATAAAGCTGCTGAAGTAGCTGTTAAAGAGGCAATCGATCATTTTGTTACGATGTTTGATTTGCTGGACGACGAATATATGAAAGAAAGAGCTCTGGATATCAAGGATGTTGGTAACCGCTTGCTCAAGCATCTGCTCGGCACTCCGGAAATCACATTGCCTTCAGATACGCAGCCGTATATTTTGGTTGCCAAGGAATTGTCGCCTTCCCAGCTTGTTCATATGAATCCTGAGCATGTGCTTGGTATGGTGACGATGGTTGGAGGCAAAACCTCACACTCGGCAATAATGGCACGAGCTCTAGGCATTCCACTTGTTTCAGGCCTTGAAAATAAATTGGTGGAGCCGTTCCAAACGGGCGACCTGCTTGTCATTGATGGAGACGAAGGTACTATTTATCTTGATCCGTCTCAAGAAATTGTTGATCGTTATACGGAGGTTGCAGAACGACTTCGCCGTCGCAAGGAACAGCTTCAATTATTAGCTTCTGTGGAAGCCGTTACAAAAGACGGTTACCGCATGAAACTTGCAAGCAATATCAGCTCTGTCAGAGATTTGGAACAGGCGATCAAGTATGGAGCTGAAGGCGTAGGCTTGTTCAGGACAGAATTTTTATACATGAATCGAACTGATTTTCCGAGTGAAGAGGAGCAATATGAAGTTTATCGCCAGGTTGCTGAAAAAGCAGGAGATCATTCTGTAGTTATCAGAACGCTCGATATAGGCGGGGATAAGCAACTTGAGTATTTTGACCTTCCAGAAGAAGATAATCCTGTTCTGGGCTATCGTGCGATTCGTATCAGTCTCGATAGTAAACCATTGTTCAAAACTCAGTTGACCGCCATTCTACGAGCTAGCGTCCATGGCAATGTAAAGATTATGTATCCGATGATATCTTCATTGGAGGAAGTCAGAAATGCAAAAAGCCTGCTTGAGGAGGCCAAACGTGATCTTGATGAACGCGGCATCAGCTACTGTCATGACATACAGGTCGGGATTATGATTGAGGTTCCAGCGGCGGCGGCTATTGCCGATTTGCTGGCTCAAGAGGTTGATTTCTTCAGCATCGGTACAAATGATCTGGTGCAATATGTGCTTGCTGTAGACCGGATGAATGAGAAAATAGCGCACATGTATCATCCTTATCACCCTGCGGTGCTGCGAATGATCCGTCAGACTGTCATGGCTGCCAAAGAGGCGGGTATTCCTGTTAGCGTATGCGGAGAAATGGCTGGTGACGAAAAGGCAATTCCTATCTGGCTTCATTTAGGGGTAAGCGACCTCAGTATGTCTTCGGAGCTCCTCCTGCGGGTGAAGCATCGCATTTTGAACACGTTCGCTTCAGACGGTCAGGAAATAGGAGCTTCATGCTTCAGATTGCCAACAAATGATGAAATCGAATCAGTTTTGCTCCAGTTTTCAGAGAAGGACGTTGTGCTTGATCAGAAATGCTGATTTATTTGGGTTAAAAAGAGAGCCATGTTTAGCTAAACAAAAAAGTTTAGAAGAACATGACTCTCTCTTAGCAACCCGTTATTGTATTAATTTGAGGCTAATGCATCGACAAAAGCTTTGCCGTATGGCGGGAGATCGGGTGGTCTTCTCGCCGATATGATGTGGCCGTCCACAACCACCGGTTCATCCTTCCAGATGGCCCCGGCATTCTCCATATCATCACGAATACCTGGAGTGGAAGTTACAGTGACACCTTTTAAAATACCTGCAGATATAAGTACCCAGCCAGCGTGGCAGATTTGACCGATCGGTTTCTTTGCTTCATTTAACTCACGAATAACATCGAGCACTTTACCGTAACGACGCAGCTTGTCCGGAGCCCAGCCTCCCGGAACCAGAATACCGTCATAATCGCTAGCATTAATTTCCTCAAAAGCATAATCGGTTTCGGCTGGAACCCCGTATTTACCAATGTATTTTTTGCCTTTCTGTTCACCAACCAGATGAACCTCTGCTCCTTCTTCACGAACCCGATAGATCGGGTACCAGAGCTCCAAATCCTCAAAATCTTCATCAACTAACGCGATGACCTTTTTACCAGTTAGTCTCAAAATACTCTCCTCCTGTCTAAAATCGGTCTTGACGAAAATCACTTTCAATATTTTAATTGTATCAAAATACAATCCATATTTGAAATCAGAAGCAGACTGTATAAGGATAGGATGAGGTGATACTGTGCGCAGACTATGCTCTTGCGGACAAAACATGGACCTCGGTTTTCGGTTGGTTATTTTCGAAAATAAGTTCCAGATCGACCGGGTCCCGATTCTCGAATGTGAGGATTGCGAGTACTATGAGGTGTTGCCCGCTATTAAGTGCGATTTAACGAGTCTTTTGGCCCGGCTTAAGGAAGAGGGCGAAGGTGGGCGGGTGCTTTTTACGGAAGTTAATGAATTTGCAGATGTATTATATAGCAGTTACCTGACCTGGAAACGTACCGGGGATAATCAATCGTTCGAAGAGCTTCTGGAGCAAGGATGCGAGGAACGCATCAATTTGCTTCTGGATTTATACGGGTGTGCTAAAAAAGCGAGCGATTCCAGATGGATGAATGAAATATCATCACGACTCGCGCCTTTGTCGAAATATGTGAAAGAACGTCAATGTCTGGAGACAAAATAAACAGAGAGTTCATTTTTTGATGAGTAAAAGTTGTTTTTAAGTTTAGCTTTTTGATAAGATAACAGAAGGTAAGAATAGTCGTTAAAGGGAAGGGGGCCAAATTATCGTGTCCAAATTGTCGAGAATCTCATCCGTTGAGGAGCTTCACCGTGTTATTGAAGGATCGGCAGATCAACCGCTTCTTTTATTCAAGCATAGTACGCGTTGTCCAATAAGCAGTGGAGCACATCATGAGATGGAGAACTATTTGCAGGATCAACCTAATGAAGAGATTACATACGGGCTCATATATGTTATCGAAGACCGTTCCGTGTCTAATGAAGCCGCAGAATTGCTCGGTGTCAAGCATGAATCTCCTCAGGTGCTTATGGTTAAGAATGGACAAGCGGTATGGCATACCTCACACTCTAATATCACTTCAGTGAATTTACGAGGAAATCTTGTGTAAATGAAGCGTTATCATTGCACAAAGTAGTATTTTGTCGTATCATAAATTTAATTGGAGTATTGGAATTACGTGACGATAGTTAAAATCTATGGCAATGGAGAGAAGAATGTGACGGTTACCATTTACGATGTGGCACGTGAAGCGGGCGTCTCGATGGCTACGGTTTCCCGGGTTGTGAATAACAATCCTAACGTGAAACCGCAGACCCGTAAGAAAGTATACGAAGCGATTGAACGTTTGGGATATCGTCCAAATGCGGTGGCAAGAGGTCTTGCCAGCAAAAAGACGACAACAGTCGGAGTGGTTATTCCTGACATTTCAAACTCAATTTTCGCGGAAATTGCACGGGGTATTGAAGATATCGCGAACATGTACCACTATAACATTATTTTGAGTAATGCAGACAAGAAGAAAGAGAAGGAAATTCGCGTCATTAATACACTGCTTGAGAAGCAAGTGGACGGGCTTCTTTTCATGGGTGGAACTATTACAGAAGAACATATTCAAGCGTTCCAGACCTCGGCAGTTCCTATTGTACTTTGTGCTACGAGCGACGAGAAGGGTGTTATGCCTTCTGTTGACATCGATCATGAGGCTGCTGCTTTTGATGCAGTAAGTACGTTAATTCGCCACGGGCATCGCAACATTGCGATGATTAGTGGTACACTGCAAGATCCGGCTAACGGATATGCACGCTTTCAGGGATATAAACGCGCTTTAGAAAAGGCGGGAATTGAGTATCAGGAAGATTTGGTGCGGATCGGCAATTACCGTTATGAGTCTGGTGTTGAAGCAATGAAGTATTTCCTTGGACTTAAGAAGCGTCCAACCGCTATTTTTGCGGCGACTGATGAAATGGCAATCGGTGCCATTCACAGTATTCAGGACGAAGGACTTAAAGTGCCGGATGATTTCTCGATCATTAGTGTCGACAACATCCGTATGGCATCTATGGTACGTCCGCAGTTGACTACAGTGGCTCAACCAATGTATGATCTTGGTGCGGTTGCGATGAGGCTTTTGACGAAGCTGATGAAGAAAGAAGCGGTTGACAACCCACGGGTTATTTTGCCGCATGAGACGATTCTTCGCTTGTCCGTTAGCCATATTTAAGTTTAGTGTGGCTGACACTATATAGATATAAGATTTAACAGACAAATATATGAAAAAGGTTATACGGATAAAAAAAGCTCCTTTATGGGAGCTTTTTTTAGAGTTTAAATTTAAAATTTGATGTAAAGGGAAGAATGCCAGTGATCAAAACGATCGGACTTATGGGAGCGATGGATGAAGAGATCGCTTTGCTATTGCAAGTGATGGATGGGAATGAAGAGATCAAGCATGCGGGGGTATCTTTTGTAACAGGTACGCTTCATAATAGTAAAGTTGTCGTATGTAGATCAGGTGTAGGAAAAGTTAACGCTGCTGCGACTACTCAAATCTTGGTTGATCGGTTTAATGTAGATGCCATCTGGTTTACAGGTGTTGCTGGTGCAGTGCATCCTGATCTGAATATTGGAGACATCGTCATTTCTTCATCATGTCAGCAGCATGATATCGATGCGAGTCCGCTAGGTTACGAAAAAGGTGTAATTCCTTATCAGGAAGTGTCCGATTATCCGGCAGACCCACGTTTTGTAGCCTTGGCACAAGAAGCTTGTGCACTCAAATGTAGCGATCATCATTACATCGTCGGTAAAGTGTTATCCGGTGATCAATTCGTTGCAGATTATCATTATGTAGCCTTGCTGCGTGAGACGATGAATGGGGCATGTGTGGAAATGGAAGGGGCCGCTGTTGCCCAGGTTTGCTACATGAACCAAATTCCATACGTTGTACTGCGTTCTATGTCAGATAAGGCGGATGGAACCGCAGATGTGAACTTTGCCGAATTTACTGTAATGGCCTCCAATCGCTCTTATCAAATCATTAATGAAATGTTAGAGAGATTGCATACTGTTCAGAATTAAATAGCAGGGTAGTCCTGAAGAGCAACCGCGAGAGTCTCGCGGTTTTTTGATGTTATCTCTTCGCGTCTCGCAATTCCCTCCCAACGGCTCAGATCATCAAGCCAGTCTGTTGGGAGCGGCACTTGTGTCTGGCTCTGCCATTTATCCAGCCATGTTGTCGGTAATTTGGATTGTGACAGCTGATTGATCGACAGCTTCAGAGGGTGATGGCTCATTTCCAGCCACAGCATACTCCAGGCGCGGGGAACTACACGCCATATATCATAACCTCCGCCACCCACAGCTACCCAACGTCCGTTAGTATAGGCATGTGCAAGATCATGTAGAATGGACGGCATTTCGCTATATATTGCCATACTGCAATGCATATGGGATAGCGGGTCCAACGCATGCGCATCGCATCCATGCAAGCTAATGATCAAATCCGGTTTAAAATAGTCCGTGACACGGTGAATGGATTCTTTGAAGCATTCCATCCACGATTCATCCTCAGTAAAGGGCTGGAGAGGGATGTTAAGGCATGCTCCGTAGCCCTGATGTTCTCCTCTTTCTTGTACAGCACCTGTGCCGGGAAACAGATATTTTCCTGTCTCATGAATGGAGTAAGTACATACCTCGGGGTCGCTGTAAAAGCTCCACTGAACACCATCTCCATGATGAACGTCGGTATCTACATAAAGCACGCGTGCTCCGTAAATATGTCTGGCATAAGCGATCGCAACAGATACATCGTTGTAGACGCAAAAGCCCGCAGCTTTCGCTGAGAGGGCATGATGAAGACCTCCACCTAAATGTAAGGCGTGAGTGCTTGCGCCCGACATTACGGCATCTACGGCGGCGACGGAGCCACCTGCAACGTAGGATGCTGCTTCATGCATTCCGGCAAAATAAGGCGTATCGTCATCCATCAGTCCGTACTGTGCCGCACGGCTAATCCATACCGGATCTGGAGAGGGGCTGCTTAGCTGTTTTACGGCTTCTACATAGGTTGGATGATGAACCCGTAATAATTGTTCCTCAGTGGCTGGAGCATAGCTTAGCATCTGTGAGGAGTCCAAGGCTCCGAGATCGTGGAGTAAGTCAAGCGTAAGCTGGAGTCGAATAGGATGAAAGGGATGTTGGTCATGAAATCGATAATTAAGAGCCTTACCATGGTGCACAAATAAGCTGTTTCCCGACAATGGGTTCATGCTCCTCTCTTTACACTAGTACATGAAGCGCTGGTGGAAGCGGATTCGGTCAAATTGCTCCTCCGATTCGATCGGAACCTTCTTGCCGATTCTGACCATTAGACAGTTCGCAGGATGGGAACAAATTTCTGGGTCATCCGTTGCATACCATACCATATCGACTGTTTGCATCAATCGTTCCATCATTTTGCGGTAATCCCATACCGTTAGTTCGCTGCTTTTTAAATCCCAATGCCAATAATATTCCGTTGTAAAAACAATATAAGATTCCATCTGCTCGTCTTCAAACGCTGTACGGATCATTTTAGATCCAAGGCCTAATGAACGGTAATCGTTTGCAACTTCTACCGCGCCCAGCTCAATGAGGTCGGGCATATTTCCTTGTGACCATCGCTCCATTTCGTCAGGGTAATGAAAGGTTACGTAGCCGACGATGGTGTCGCTATCCCGGGCCACAATGATCCGACCTTCGGGAAGTCCTGCAATTTCGATGATAGCTTCCTGCTGATCCCTTGGTTTGCGAAATGCATCCAGCTCAGGATGCATCGCAAGACTTTGGAGATGAGCGGGCGTGACAGGGCCTTCCACGATAATTTCGTTATTGCGATAGGGCAGGGTATGGCGGATATACGTTTTTTTATGTTCCATTACTGCCGCCTCCTTTGCTCATTCCACTCACTTATAACAAAAAAATGAAGAAATGAAAAGTATAGCCGCTCTCATTAGCGTGTGATATAATGATTTCCGACATAAAAATTTCATAATTATACCGTGTTTATGTGATTGTTTGTCTTGATTTTACTTTGATGTAGTAATCCGCAGCGACACTGTGTTGCTCTATGATGAAGTGCTTCTGAGTACCTGCAAATTATTTTATCATGTATCCGTTTTCGTGCTATTTGTATCGTTTAGCAGTATCGTACAGATTCAAGGGAGGATGGAACGATGAATCAATTGCAAGGAGAGACGATTGCAGCAGCAGCTTCCTCATCCAATCTGGGCAGCTATGATGAGGCCTACGCCAATTTTAATTGGGATGAGATTGAGAAACAGTTTTCGTGGTACGTAACGGGGAAGGTCAATTTGGCCTATGAGGCGATTGATCGTCACGTAGATGCTGGCAAGGGTGCAAAAATCGCGCTTCGGTTCACAGATCAGTCTAGGGATGAGGCTTATACGTTTGAAGATTTGCAAGCCTTGAGCAACCAGTTTGCCAATGTGCTCCGTAGTTATGGAATTACAAAAGGGGATCGGGTTTTTGTATTTATGCCGCGCAGCCCTGAATTATATGTTAGTCTGCTCGGCATTATTAAAGTGGGTGCTGTAGTAGGACCACTGTTCGAGGCTTTTATGGAGACGGCTGTTAAGGATCGCCTCGAAGACAGCGGAGCAGTTGCTTTGGTTACGACGCCGACACTGTTGTCTCGGGTTAAACGAAATGAGCTTCCCTCACTTAAGACTATTTTTGTGGCAGGAGAAGAAATAGAGGTATCAGAAGGAATTGTCGATTATCATGCTGAAATGGCTGAGGCATCCGCTGACTGTGAAATCGAATGGGTGAACCGTGAAGATGGACTGATTCTGCACTATACATCCGGTTCAACAGGCAAACCAAAGGGTGTGTACCATGTGCATAATGCCATGCTGCAACATTACTATACCGGCAAGGTAGTTCTTGATCTTCAAGAAGATGATATATATTGGTGTACCGCTGATCCTGGATGGGTAACGGGCACGTCCTATGGCATATTTGCTCCATGGCTTCATGGAGTGACTAATGTTATTCGTGGTGGGAGATTTACGCCGGGTGATTGGTATAATACGATACAAAATAATAAAGTTACGATCTGGTACAGCGCTCCAACCGCTTTTCGTATGTTTATGGGGGCTGGGGAAGATATCGTCAAGCAATATAATCTGTCGTCGCTACGACATATTTTATCTGTAGGTGAACCGCTAAATCCAGAGGTGGTACGCTGGGGGAATAAAGTATATGGTCGAAGAATACATGACACCTGGTGGATGACAGAGACAGGAGGTCAACTGATTTGTAATTACTCATCGATGCCGATTAAGCCTGGCTCGATGGGCAAGCCGGTTCCTGGAATTCAGGCTGCAATTATTGATGATAATGGAAAGATACTACCACCTAACCGAATGGGGAATTTAGCAATTCGTACACCATGGCCTTCGATGATGAGGCTGATTTGGAACAATGCACCGAAATATGAGGAATATTTCCGCATACCGGGATGGTACATTTCAGGCGATACGGCATTTATGGATGAAGACGGGTATTTCTGGTTTCAGGGCCGAATTGATGATGTGATCAACTCTTCAGGTGAGCGGATTGGACCGTTTGAGGTCGAGAGCAAGCTTGTGGAGCATCCAGCGGTAGCTGAGGCTGGTGTGATCGGTAAACCAGACCCGGTTCGAGGCGAAATCATTAAGGCGTTCATATCGTTGCGTGAGGGGTATTTTCCAAGTGCTGAACTTAAGGAAGAGATTGCAAAGTTCGTTAAAGAAGGATTGTCCGCCCATGCTGCACCAAGGGAAATCGAATTCAAAGATAAGCTTCCAAAGACTCGTTCCGGTAAAATCATGCGCCGGGTCCTGAAGGCTTGGGAGCTCAATCTTCCGGCAGGTGATTTGTCGACGATAGAGGATTAGAGAGTAATATTAATAAATCGACGCGACTTAAATGACAAAGAGGTCAGGGCAATTAGCCCTGACCTCTTTGCGTTTAGTGCTTTATTTAGTAAAGGGAACTGCAGATGAAGCAGCAGATTCACCTGAAGCATTGACTGCTGTGACCTGAATATACCCACTGGCAGATTCCGGGGTGAAGGTGAACTGGTTAATTGAAGGTGAACCGATTCTTGAGAAAACACCGCCTGTTGATTCAAAGAAATAAACGTTGTAGTTCAGAACCTGATCCGTGCTTGCGTTAGCGCTCCAGGTAACTGTGAGGCTTCCGTTGTCATTCTGAATGCTTACCTGTGAAGGAGCTGCAGGCAGAGTGACCTCGGCTCCCGGATTTGATGGTTCCTCCCCTTCACCGGTATCTGTGCCGTCTGGAATCGAAGCATTAGATCCAACAGTTGCACTTGGAGAAGATTCTTTACCAGCGACGTCAACGGCTGTAACGTAGTAGGAGCTGCCGGAACCGGAATCGGAAAATGCGGTTGATTGTCCAATAAGAATTGATTTACCCGTGTATACAAAATCAGTACCATTTCCCGATTTGTACAGACGATATCCTACAACATCCTTTTCGCTATTGTTATTAAAGCTGATCGTTACAGATCCATCGGTCGCTGAAAGACTTACATTAGCTGGTGATGCCGGTGCATGACCATCATCAACCCGAGGATCGACCTTGGTTGGCGCATCCTCACCTGCATCCTTCGGAAGATAATAGCTGATTGATTTGTGGCCGCCTCTCATCGATGAGAATGCTTTATTAAGCTCTTCTATCAATTCCTTGATCGGCTTTTCACGCTTAACTACAACCTTCTCAAGCAGCATATCAGATGGTGTAGATTCCTTTGGAATGTAGTTGACATCCCCGTAAGGAATATATTTCATTCTGACAAGTACATCATCCGCTTCTTTTGGTACATATTTGGAGTTGAAAATGTCAGTAACTAACTTGCCGGCCTGTCTGGTCAGATCTGTAGGCAGCTTGCCGCTATATCCTGATACGGTTTTTGAAACGATACCGTCAGGTTTTTCAAATGATGGAGTAACGAACAAATCTCCAACATTTTCAGTTACTTCATTCATCACGAGAGCCCAGATCGAACGAGCTCTTGATTTACCTTTATCCGATAGTGTATTTTTTGGCTCCTTGTAGCCGATCCATACACCAAGAGTTACGTCAGGAGAGTACCCCATAAACCAGACATCGGCATAATTTTGGGTCGTTCCTGTCTTGCCGACAACAGGTATTTTGCCGTAGTTTTTAAATGAGCTCTTGATAGATTTGGCTGTTCCGCTAGTTATAACAGTACGCAGCATATCTGTCATAAGGTATGCGGTTTGCTTGGAGAACACCCTCTGCGGCTTTGCTTCTTGCTTGTAAACCACATTTCCTTTCGAGTCCGTAATTTTTGCGATCATATAGGCATCGTTGAATTCGCCGCCGTTAGCAATTGAGCTGTAGGCATTTGTTAATTCTTCAACGGTTACGCCGTATTTGAGACCACCAAGCACCCCGGTTTGTGCTCCATAATCCTGCTCATCGATCGTCGTGATTCCAAGCTTTTTGGTGAAATCCCAAGCCTTCTCGATGCCAAGCGTCTGATTGAACACCTTGAGTGCAGGAATGTTGCGTGATTCGTTAAGAGCAGTACGTGCAGTCACGAGGCCCTTGTATCCACCGCTAGAATTGACTGGAATATGGTAGCCCTTTGAATAATCCCTCAAAATGAGAGGGGAATCGTCTATAATACTCGCTGGTTGAATAAGTCCCTCATCCATAGCTGGTAAATAGGCAGCGATAGGCTTCATAGTTGATCCGGGCTGTCTAACCATTTGAGTAGCGTAATTCATCTGCTCAGTGTAAAAATCCCGACCTTCAATCATTCCGAGGATAGCTCCGGTATGATTGTCAATCATCATAGCGGCAACTTGTTCAAGTCCCTTGGTTTCGCTGTAAGGTGAGAAATTCTCCGCGTTATCTGACACTCTGTGCATTGCGCTGTACACTTTTTTGTCAATAGTTGTGTATACCCGATAACCTCCGGTTAAGAGCTCTTGACGAGCCTCTTCGATCATTGCGCTATTTTTGGCAAGCTCCTCTTTGGTCATGTCAGGATTGTTAATCATTGCAATAATGAGTGCGCCTTGTCGCTCTGTCTCAAGCATCAAATAAGGGAAGGTTTCATAAGCCTTTTTTGTCTGAGGCGCCAGAGAACCTTTAATATCGAATGCGAGAGCTTCGTTATATTGAGAGTTGTTGATTTTGTTCTCTTCGAGCATTCGCTTCAGTACGAGCTGTTGACGCTTAACGGCACGGTTAAATGCTTCCTCGTTAAACTCTCCCTTACCGTTAAAAGCTGAATATGAGGACGGAAGCTGAGGAAGACCAGCCAAATACGCTGCTTGAGCGATATTTATTTCATTCAGATTTGACTGATTGAAAATTCCTTTGGCTGCAGCCTTGATTCCGTACACTTGATATCCGTTAGAGCCATTGCCAAATGGTACCTTATTTAAGTAGGCTGTAAGGATTTCGTTTTTGGTTAGAAAGCGTTCCAACCGCACGGCAAGTAAAATTTCTTTGACTTTACGGTTGTCCGTTTTATCCAGATTCAAAAATACACGGCGTGCCAGCTGCTGGGTTAGGGTGCTGCCGCCGGTCTGAATGTCTTCCTTAAGCAACCTTTGCTTAACCGCACGCATTGTCCCGGCAAAATCGATTCCGATATGTTCATTGAAATTATTGTCCTCAATTGCGATGACGGCATCAATGACAGATGTGGGTATTTCTTCATAGCTGACAGGGCGTCTATCTTCTTCAGAACGAAGCTGTCCGATAGGCTGCCCATCACGGAAGTATGCAAATCCAGTAATTTCGTTATAATTGATTTTCTGTTCGATATCGGCACCCGAGCGTACCGGATCGTCCTTGACGATCGAGGAGACGTAGCCGAAAACGGCGCCCCCTACAAACAGGATTCCAGCAAAACCGAGCAGAACAAGCCAACCTAATGTCGCCCAAACCCAGCGTCCCTTTCTTTTCTTTGGAACCTTCTGAGCGTTCTGAGCCGGTTTTTTGCTCCGGGACATTCGTTGATTATCTCCGGAGTTGTTCTCGTTCTCATGAACCATTCGTTATCCTCCTTTATGACAGCAACATTATAGCATAAAATTAGTGTTTAGGATGCTTTTTCATCGTTTTTAGACAGGTACCGACGTTTGACTTACGAAAAGCGTCTATGATATAAAAGATCTAATTATAAATCGATAAAGGCTTAGAAAGACTTTAGTAGAAGGCGAAATCCCGCTGCGCAGAGAATCGGTGGTTGCTGTAAACCGAATGAGCGAATCGTTTTTGAATTACCGTCTGGAGCTGTCCGGGGGAAAGTGCAGATTTTTTCAGGCACAAGTAGCTCGGCACCGGGATAACCGTTATTGTAATGAAGTGAAAGCCGACTTTTGTCGTAAAATATGCTGATGCAGCATTGACGTTGAATGGCGGTTTTAATTAGGGTGGTAACGCGAGCAACTCCTTCCTCGTCCCTTTGGATGAGAAGGGGTTTTTTTGTGCATATCGATAATTATTATTTTAGGGAGGAATCTGATTTATGAAGTGGGATGAACTTACACAAGTCCAGCGTGAAGAAGTAGAGCGGCAGCTTACGGTGATCTCTCGAGGAGTCGTAGAAATAGTTCCAGAAGATGAATTGAAACAAAAATTGATGAAATCGGTTGTTACAGGCAAGCCGTTGAATGTGAAGCTCGGCCTTGATCCGTCAGCACCTGATATTCACGTAGGTCATACTGTAGTTATGCAGAAGCTTCGCCAGTTCCAGGAGCTTGGGCATCAGGTTCAGATTATCATCGGTGATTTCACGGGCCGAATTGGGGACCCTACCGGTAAATCGGAAACTCGCAAGCAGCTTACTGAAGAGGATGTGCTGCGCAATGCAGAAACGTACCGTAAGCAAATTTTCAAAATTTTAGACCCTGAGAAAACTAAGGTACATTTCAACTCTGAATGGCTAGCGCCTATGACTTTTGCCGATGTAGTGAAGTTGTCAGCGAAGGTAACTGTGGCGCGTATGCTCGAAAGAGACGATTTTACAAAACGCTACCAAGGTGGATTGCCGATTAGTATTCATGAGTTTTTCTATCCGCTAATGCAAGGCATGGACTCTGTAGCGCTTGAGAGTGACATCGAGCTTGGCGGCACAGATCAGAAATTCAATCTATTGATGGGTAGAACGCTGCAGAAGGAGTACGGAAAAGATACTCAAATCGCGATCACGACACCGATTATCGAAGGTCTGGATGGCGTACAGAAGATGAGTAAGAGCCTTGGCAACTATATTGGTATCGATGAAGAGCCGAATGAAATTTACGGTAAAGCGATGTCTGTGCCTGATGAGCTTATGGTGAAATATTATGAGCTTGTGACTGATTTGTCTAATGAGGAGCTTGAGATTATAGCTCAAGGTATTAAGGAAGGAACGATGCATCCACGTGATGCAAAAATGAAGCTAGCATACACTTTGGTGCTCATGTTCCACGGAGTGGAAGCGGCTGAAGCGGCGCAAGAGTACTTTGTAACGGTATTTCAACAACGCGCTTTGCCTGATGATATTGCGGAGTTTGTACTTCCTGAAGAAGAGTTTGAGGGCGGCAAGATGCGTTTGATCAAATTGTTGACTCTTCTTGAATTTGCAGCCTCCAATGGTGAAGCGAGACGCAGCATCCAGCAGGGGGCAGTTAAGCTGAATGAAGAGAAGCTTACAGATCCAAATGCTGAAATCGAAATTGTCAGTGGGGACATTATTCAAGCAGGTAAACGTAAATTTGCCAAGCTGCTGAGAAAATAGTGCATAAAAAAACCGACCCAAGTCGAGTAGACTGTGGGTCGGTTTTGGAAATATCCTGATCTTAACGGTTGTAGAATTCGACGATTTGTTTTTCGTCGATTTCTTGAGACAACTCAGCGCGTTCAGGAAGACGGATGAACTTGCCTTCAACTGCGTTATCGTTGAACTCAAGATAAGCTGGAAGATGTGAGCGGTTTTCCAAAGCTTCTTTCACAGAAGAAAGACCGCGGCTTCTTTCACGAAGACCAATTACATCGCCAAGGCTTACACGGTAAGAAGCGATATCCACTTTCTTGCCGTTAACAGTTATGTGACCGTGAGCTACCAATTGACGCGCACCAGCACGGGAATTAGCGAAACCAAGACGGTATACGAGGTTGTCCAGACGGCTTTCAAGCAGGATCATGAAGTTTTCACCGGCAATACCTGCCATTTTTTGTGCTCTGTTAAACAATGTGCGGAATTGTTTTTCACCCAAACCGTACATATGGCGCAATTTTTGTTTTTCTTGAAGCTGCATACCATAGTTACTGATTTTTCTCCGTTGAGTTGGACCATGTTGTCCAGGAGGGAAAGGGCGTTTCAAATCTTTTCCAGTTCCGCTCAAGGAAATGCCGAGACGGCGGCTGAGTTTAAATTTAGGACCAGTGTAACGTGCCATTGTATAGGTAGACTCCTTTGTAAATATAATTTTGTTATAGGGTTCTACTTGCGCGGCTTTTGTTTAAATGAACGAAGGATAGATAATTATTCGTTCACTGACAAGAAAGTTCAGCCGCTGTCTTGTCAGCAACAAAAACCGAGAGGGTGCTCGCATGCTTTACGCCCCAAAGTTAAGACTCTATCCAGTCTTTATCAACAATAAATTTTAAATGATTTACATCTATAAAGTCAAGCGGAGTTTTTTGTTTGAAAAGAAAGAAAATTGTCGATAGGGCTTACGTCCTAAAAAAGCAGGCCAAAATAAATAATTTTTGATGCAAAACAGAAGCGATGATAGTAGAATGAACATATAATACAAGAACGGGACTAGCATTAACATACCTAAGAGTGCAATCTCAACCAGGCATAGTTAGAAGGCTTCGTTAACCATTTCTATCGCTGCATAATAGAAGCAGTGAAAAGGAGCTTTTCATGGTAAAACAATCAAGAGATGACCCATTTGTCATCAAGCAGAACAAGAGCTTATCCGAATATGATGTGCATAGAAAGCTGGATGCTGCAGAAGGGATAAGCTGGTTGGAAGTAGTGGACATTACAACATATGATTTCCCATATATAAACCATCTTCTTCAGTTAGCTTATCATGATTGGAGCAGCGAGATGCCTTCGCTTCCCGAACCATACCATGCGGAATGGTTTATTACTGACCATAAAGGGGAGGTAATTAATCAGGAGCAGCAGCTATCATGGTCTGCAAATGAAGGGGAACGATCTTTTCTAACAGAAGCCGTTGAATCATGCCTGCTAGAAGGTGAGATTAGCGTTGTTGAGGGTTCTCATGCCGAAGTCTGTATTGCGACTCCGATCTTAACGCGTGAAAGTCGAGAAACATTTGCTGTATTGGTATGTGTTATTTCCGGAGTGGATGATAGCGTATTAGCCTTTGCCAAATTTATGATTAGTTCAGCTGCGAACAGTTTTCGGACAAGCTTTTATAAACGCTTTGAAACTATATTTGTAACAGATTTGTTAGAGATGGGCAAACAAGCTGAGCGTGAAGAACAGAGGCGATCCATTCTTTTTCGTGTTGTACAGAGTCTGCATGACAAGATTGACGTTGATTCCGTTTTAACGGAAGTATTTGATATAATCGCGGGTCTTTACCCTGAAGCTCAAATTCAATTGCTGATGTCTCAGGATCATCATAGCCGTGACCCAAGAGTGAAATCGTTACAGCTTCACGGTCAGGATCACCTCTGCGTTCGAGCTTTTATGGAAGGGCGTATGCTGCGGCTGGATACGATCAGTATTCATAAGGAGCCTTCCATAGAGATGGCTGTTCCGCTGATTGGTAAGCAAGGGGTATACGGTGTATTCCATTTGATTATGAAGAGCACTGAAATCGAGGAAGTTGATTTAGAGCTCGTAAGTATGCTTGCAGGGACCGCCGGTTCAGCATTTGAGAATGCTAAATTGTACGAGCAATCCAACTTGCTTGTTACGGAGCTTAGGCTGATTAACGAATTGACTAAACGTCTCAATCAGAGTCTTAGACTCAAAGAGGTGTTTAAGTTCGCAACGGAAGAGCTGCTGACTATTTTTAAAGCGGAGTATTGCTGTATTACACAAATTGACAAAGAGAGCTCTCACTTTGAAATTATGTCTTGTAACGTTCCGGCGATGTCCAAAGAATATTATCCAAAAGATTACGGGTTTAGCGGACTTGTATATTCGACGAGAGAACCGATTATTTTGTCCGATTACAAGGCCTATGGTAAAGTAACCTCTCAACTGATGGAACTGACAGACTCACGCTCGCTGATCGTTGCTCCGTTGATTGTACGTGGAGAGGTTAACGGCTCCATTATGCTGGCGCATCGCAATGAAAGCTTTTTCTCATACGAGAACTATAAATTGCTGCAAATTTTGTCCCCGCATATCGGTCTTGCGATTGCCAACGCTTCCTTGCACGCTGAAGTTCGCAGGATGGCTAATCGAGATATGCTTACCGAGCTGTACGCGCGTCATTATCTGGATGATTCCATTCAGGAATTCCAGAAGAAGGATGAGGGCGGAGCGCTCATTATTGTGGATATTGATAAATTCAAGCAGATCAATGATACATTCGGTCATCAGACTGGGGATAAAATATTAAAGCAAGTGTGCTCCATCATCAAAACCTCGGTTCGTAAAACGGATGTTGCGGCTCGCTGGGGCGGTGAAGAGTTAGCCGTGTATTTACCGGGAGCGAATGTACACAGCGGGTATCAGTTGGCTGAAATCATTCGCTTACGGGTTGCGATGGAGACAAATCCGTCGGTTACTGTATCATGCGGTATTGCAGAGTGGAATCGCGCTAGTGAGAAGATTAGCGTTGAATCTCTTTTTTATTCAGCAGATATGGCACTGTACAAGGCTAAGAACAACGGCCGGAATCAAGCCCAAATTAGTTTAAGCAGTTAATTTTCGAGTTGCAGAAGCAAGGGAAGGGCGTCCTGGAGTTTATAGGCGTCCTTTTTGCTATGGTGGTATCCAAAGGGTGGTGTGCGTGATTGCATAGATTCTGAATGGGGGGACAGCCTACAGCGTAACAGTCGCATTGTAGTTACGGAGGTGCTTTTGTACATGAAAATGAGATCTTCTATAAAAATACAGAACACGGTACGTTGTATTCTGATCACATCATCTATTTTAGCGTTGATAACGGGCTGTTCTCGAATGGAGACCAGATCACCTGAGGATTGGTTTAATTTTTGTTGGGCAGGATTGGCGGGTAGTGATGGTCTGGCCTTTCATGGTAGTGCAGTACTTCTTCGAGGTGAAGAGTTAATTGCTGAAGGGAATGTAAGCTATTCTGGACAATTAAGAGATCATCATGAATTGGCAATGAAATCTTTATTACCTGGTACACGTATAAATAAAGTGAACGAAGCAGGTAACGAAATTAAGCTGCGTTGGAAGGACGGAAGCTGGAGCCTTAAGTCAAATGAGAATGATACCACTGCACAGGCGGCTGGGTTGGCTCGAATGAATCCGTTAGATCAATTAGAAGAAATTAAAAACGCGAGGAAAAATATTAAGCTAGAGAATGCTTCAGCCAGAGGGACCAAGGTGCTCCGTATTGAGATTGATCCGGCGGACGCCAAAGAACAGTTACAAAACAAGCTTGTCATGGAAATGGAGAATTTAAGAAACAAGTGGCAACGGAACATATCAAAATTACAGTCGGATCGCCGTTCACAGGTAAGTAAAGATGTAGAGGCACATTGGAGTACAGGAAAAGAGCAGCTTATCCGTATGCTGGATCAGGCTGATGCTAAAGTAACTTATCATTTAACAATTGATCGAAACAGCGGTTTGCCTATACGATTAACATCAGAAACACGGCTCGATTACCCCAATATACGAGGCATCAACGAACATGAAGTGCTATTAAGCGACAATAGATTTGTCGATTACCAGTAATTTCAAGGTGTAAGGCTGACTTCCGTTGAACAGCGTGATACAATAGGATATGAAAGAATTAACCATCGTTCAACTGCGGATGTTGCTTAATAAAAATGATGGCAAGTTCGCAACTTTTTGAGGAGGCGTAATTGTTTATGCGGGACCCTAGAATACAAAAATTAGCGGAGAACCTGGTCGGTTATTCTGTAGATGTACAGCCTGGTGAAAATGTACTGGTCGAAATGATCGGTGATGAACGGGATTTACTTAAGGCTGTAGTGGAAGAGATCGGGAAAAAGGGTGGAAATGCTTTTGTTGAGCTTACGGATAAAGCCGTTCAACGCTCGCAATTGAAATATGCAACAGAAGAAGGAATTAAGGCTTGGGCAGAGTATGATCTCGTTCGAATGAAAATGATGGATTGCTATATTGGTATCCGTGCCGGGTCAAATGTTAATGATCTGTCTGATGTACCTGAAGATAAAATGAAAATGTACAACTCGTTATACTCTCATCCAGTTCATAGTGAACAACGGGTTAAACGTACTAAATGGGTAGTGCTTCGTTATCCGAATCCAAGCATGGCACAACTTGCGAATGTGAGCACTGAGGCGTTCGAAGATTTTTATTTTGACGTGTGCAATCTGGATTATGCTAAGATGGACCGTGCACAGGATGCACTTGCTGACCTGATGAAGCGTACGGATAAAGTGCGTATCGCAGGACCAGGGACAGACCTGAACTTCTCTATCAAAGGTATTGGAGCAGAGAAATGCTCTGGCCAAAAAAACATTCCAGACGGTGAGGTATACAGCGCACCGGTTCGAGATTCTGTAAATGGTACTATTAGTTATAATGCAGCGACGCTGTACAACGGAGTAACATTTGAGAATATCAAATTTACCTTTGAGAATGGTAAAATTGTTGAAGCTACTAGCAATGATACGAAGCGTCTGAACGATATTTTGAACTCTGATGAAGGTGCTAGACATATCGGTGAATTTGCGATCGGCTTCAACCCATACATTTTGCATCCAATGAAGGACATTCTGTTTGATGAGAAGATCGCAGGAAGCCTGCACTTTACACCAGGTCAAGCTTATGAAGAGACAGATAACGGCAACCGTTCCTCGATTCACTGGGATCTCGTTCTTATTCAACGTCCAGAATATGGCGGCGGGGAAATCTACTTTGATGATGTATTGATTCGCAAAGACGGTATTTTTGTGATCCCGGAATTAGAGGGCTTAAATCCAGAAAACTTGAAATAAGCAGAAAATCCCTTGCTTGGAAAGCGGATTCAATGTATCATATTAGTATGGTTATTTCAATGTCAGACACGGAGGGATTCCTATGGCGACTAACAATGAAGCAGTAGTGGCAATTGCTCAAACGGCAGGTAAATTTACTTCCTCAATTGTCCTACAAGCAGACAACAAGTACATCGATGTCAAGAGTATTCTTGGTTTATTCACAACGCTTGTGAATACAAAAAGCTATGAATTGCATGTTCATGGGCCAGATGCGGATGAAGCTAAAGCTGCAGTTTCCGAAGTGTTCGCAAAATATGGCTTGGATGTAAAAGTAGTAGCCGAGTAAGATAGAAAACCGAATACCAAAAAGATACCGCGCAGGATTTCCTGAGCGGTATCTTTTTTTATATCAACATTGAATATTCAGTATCCCGCACACTTTTCGCAGCGTAAAACGGTAAACGCCGTACAACAGAGCAGATACCGCAGCAATCAGCACGAGGCAATTCGCCATGCCCGCTAGTTCACTGCCGCTCAAATTCCCGCCATCATTAAAGTACATAATCATGGCATAGAAGGCATAGATGATGACCGTTCCGGTAAAAATCGGGGTAAAATACACTTTGGAAATTTGCCCTTTTACAGTTTTAAGCAAATAGCTGTTGGATGCGCCCAAACGCCTTAAGTCGTTATAAACCTGCGCATTTGTTAATCCAATGGTCAGACTGCGGGTATAGGCAATGACAATCACAGCTGCAAAGCAGATGATGGCAATAAAGATAAACAGCATAAGAAATACAGCGGTGGTCTTTATAAAGTCGGCTTTGTCAAGCACCCTGAATTGGGGCATGTATTTCCAGAACATACGGAAATTTGAGGAATCCCGCTTCCCGTAGTCAATAGCATCGATTCCGTTCTCCACCAGATACTCTTTGTCGTAAACATAATCTTCTCCCGCTTGGTCAGCCAGCATTTTGGCCACCGGGTCCCATGAATCATACACCTCGACTTCAGGACTGGAACGATCTGTGGTGGTGTAAAATAGACGTTTGGCAAAATTGTAGGTATCGCTGACGTTTTTCACATTAAAAAACACCTGCTCCTCCCGCCACTCATCAGTCAGTCCCTCAGTTATGCGCGCATAGTCCGTGTCATCCAATACACGGCGGCCAAACAGCATGGTGTTGCTGAGAACCTGTTCTGATGAAGCAACGTGCAGAACTTCACTGGTTACTGGGTTTGTGATCAGCGTTACATCGTTACTCATCCAGTAATTGCTGTTGCCCTCATCATCAAATACGGCCATCACCACGCCGGGAGCGACATTCAATGAATCGCCTGTCAGAGCATTGAAGGCACTTTCGGACAAAAAAGGACCGCTGCTTAACAGTTCAGTGTATTCGTACGTATAAGTTACGCCCAAGCTGCCCCTTGTCTCTATATATTTTTGCCCATCGATCCCTAGTATGGCTGCCGGTTGGCTGGCATAACTGGTGATAGTTACACCTTCCTCTGCTGCCATACGCTCAATCTCATCTTGCCCGGGCATATTCTGGTCGGAGCGGTAATGGAAAGCATAATCCACCTTGCGTGAATCATACCCCATCATAGCCCCCGTTCCCAGCATAGGGGTGTAAAATGAAGCGAAATAAGCCCCGGCCACTAACACCGTAATGACCAGCATATTGCGTACCGTTTGCCTGCCTTGAAATTTCATTATGCTGTTTACGATGATATGCTTGTACCGGTTTTTACCCTGCCGCCAGCCGTTTACTACAGTATGAAGAAGAATCAAATAAAGGCCGATCAGGGCGGGGAGATAGGTAATGGAGGTAAGACCTTCCGGCGGGTACCAGTGCAACACATTGATAAAAAAGCTCGGGGTCAAGTAACCTAGCAACCCGCCTCCGACAAGAAGGGCAATACCCATCGGTCCATAGCGCCGGGGAACCTCCCGAATCGGCTCGGACTTTCGGGATTCGTTCACCACATCGATGATATTGGTGCGCCGTATAAACCGAGACAACATAATAAACAGCATGGCGATTACGAACACGGAAAAGGCCAAAGCAAACAGATATGCCTGCGGATCAAAGGAAAGGGGCATATCCTCGGTGTCTACCAATAGCAGGCGAAATAACCGCCAAATAAGCCAGGCAAGCGGTGCACCCAACACTGCTCCCGCAGCGCAGGAGGCAAAAGAAAGCAGCACTAATTCTCGGGTTAGCAGGCCCTTGAGCTGTCTGCGAGATGCGCCTAATGCCATAAAAATGCCGGTTTCCCGGGACTTGTGCCGGAAAAACAATCCTGATGCATAGGTGGTAAATATACCACAGCCCAAGACGGCGAGTACAAAAATCATCATCACCTGTTTGCGGGAATCACCTCCCTCAGGCAGTACGTTTAGAATGGTAGGGGAGCGCATCATGCACACATAGGCGGTAATCAGCAGTACTGAAAAGAAGCAGCATCCCGCCAGCAGAGCGTATTGCTTGATGTTCTTTTTTCGCAATGCGGCGTATACCTGAGAAAAACTTGTCATTCCCCGTTGGCCTCCCCCATCAAGCGGATGGCTTCTAAAAGTTCATCATGAAAAGCACCCCGCATTTTATTTAGTCCCGAAAGCTCACGCCAAACGGCTCCATCACGCAGAATAATTACCCGGTCACAGAAAGAAGCCGCGAAGGAATCGTGTGTCACCATAAAAATGGTTGCACCAAGGGAGTCACGCGCTTGTACAAATGTGTTGATTACCTTGCGGGAGGACTTAGAGTCCAAATTGCCAGTCGGCTCATCTGCTAATATCAGCAGGGGATTATTAATGAGGGCGCGCGCAACGGCGGTACGCTGTTTTTCGCCACCGGAAATTTCAGCCGGAAACTTATCTTTTATGGGAGAAATGCCGAACACTTCACATAACCGGTCAGTAGCGTCCTCCATGCTTTTGTCTGTTTTGCCGCCAATAATACGAGGAAGCATAATATTATCCCGAACGGTCAAGCCATCCAGCAATAAATAGTCCTGAAAAACAAAGCCCAGCCTGCGGTTGCGCACCTCCGCAAGCTCGAATTCTTGCAGCGCAGCCAGTTCGATGTTGTCTAACCGTATACTGCCGGAATCAGCAGGGATATAGCAGGAAATACAGTTGAGCAAAGTCGTTTTCCCCGAACCCGACGGCCCCATAACGGCAACAAACTCCCCCTTGTCTACAGCGAGGGAAACCCCCTTTAGCACCTCATAGGTAGTTTTATTTGCATGATAGGATTTTTTAAGATTTTCTACAGCCAACATATCGGTCAGCCTCCTTCCAGAACCAGCATAGCTCATCAAATGAATTCGCGTGGTCGGGAAAGTAACCTTTGGTGGTTATTTCGTCATTTTTGGAATTTGTTCCGCACGCAATGTAAAAAGCAGCAGGCTTTTTGTCAAGTTTGGTTTTGAGGTTTGCAGTTCACATGCTAAAATAAACTTGCCTGGAACGAGGAGGCGATACTTTGCTAAGGATTGGAATATGTGATGATATGCAGGAGGCGCGCTATGCGCTATGCTGTTCATTGGAGCGAATTTTGGAACTGCGTGCAATAGAAAATACGATCTATGAGTTCAGTTCCGGAGACAGACTGCTGGACTGGATGTACAAGCACGCAGGTGAGCTGGATGTCATCTTTCTTGATATAGAGATGGGTGGCAGCAGCGGGTTGGAAACCGCCCACAAGCTGCGACATGCGGATGCAAATTTGCAAATCATCTTTGTAACCGGCTACTCCGATTTTGTTTTTGATGGATATTCTGTCGGTGCACTGAGCTATCTATTAAAGCCACCAACGGCGGATGCGTTGGATAATATTCTTACTCGCGCCATAGCCGCGCTTCATCTTGGCGCTAATGATGTATTTTTTTGCCGGAACAGCGAAGGGATGTACCGTATTCCGAAAGCGTCTATCCTATACTTTAGCTCTGAAAAGCGGCTGGTCACCTGTGCTGCCAAAACCCGAAGCTACAACTTTTATGCTCGTTTGGATGAGGTGGAGGAGAATGTGGGAGCATCCTTTGTACGTATCCATCAGCGATATCTCGTAAACGTGTCCAAGATTGATTTCATCGGTGTTAGCACGGTACAAATCGGCGAGCAAACTCTGCCCATCAGCCGAGCATATCAGAAAAAGGCGATGCTTTCACTGACCCGCGCCATGCTAAATTAATGGGGGAGTTGTATGACAGGAATACAATACCTTTTACAGCAATTTTCGGGTTATACCGTTTTGATTCCCGGCGGTATAATTATGGGGATGACGGTAAACCGTTTTATCCCGAACAAAGGCAACTGGTTATATCGACTGATCCCGATTTTGTTTTTTTCTTTAGTGATTGGTATACCAAGCTGGATTGGGGATGAAAACCCGCTTATTATATTCCCGTTCTTTGCAGCTGTTTTTTTGATCTGTTACACGGGGCCATGGTATGCGCGACTGATTATCAGCACCATCTTTTACAGCCTGCTGCTCCCGATGAATATGATGATCGATTCCGCTCCCACAAGAACTCTGGATTCCTTTACATATATTTTGATTGCGATTAAGACATTGCTCTGGGGCCTATTTTTGTTGCTTGCCCGGCGGCTCGTTACCAAAGAAAGAATGCTTATCCGATCCGTCAAGCTCTGGGCGTTGCTTGGTGGACTTTCCCTTGCGCCACTTTTTGCGACCTTATCCTTTACTTTCTGGAATGCCAGATGGTTTCCGGTAGAAGCTTATAATAGCATTCTACGCTTTGGTTATACCATTCTTCCCTTTTCTTTTTTGTCGGCACTGGCACTGCTTGCAGCTTTGATATTGCTATCCCGCCATGAGGAGCTTGAGCTGCAGCAAAAGCTGGCGGAAATTCAGGCGGTCTATTATCAGGGGCTGCAACGAGAGCAGTCCGAGGTGCACACGCTGCGGCATGATTTGCGCAATCACGTCCTAGTAGCCCAAAGCTTGCTCAGACAAGGGGATGTTAGCGGCGCAGAGCAGTATTTAGAGGAACTGTCTGATTCCATTGCCTTAATCGGTTTCCGGCACATTTGCGACAACGACATTGCAAACGCCGTTCTTTCCAGTAAGCTATCCATTATGGAAATTGAGAATATGCAGGCGGATTGGCAAATCAGCCTGCCAAAGCAACTTGCGATTCCTGATATTGAGCTTTGCGCACTGTTAGGGAACGCGGTGGATAACGCTATTGAAGCTGTCAGGGATGCCCAGGACAAGCGCATTATTATACGCGCCCGAGCGGACAAGGGCATCCTGATGCTGCGCGTGGAAAATGCGCTGGGCAACCGGCCGCATTGCGAAAACGGAGTTTTCAAAACAACAAAGGATCATGTCGCCATGCATGGATTTGGTTTGGCCAGCATGCAGGAGATTGTCCGAAAGTATAATGGATCACTGGATGCCATTGCATCAAATGGACGTTTTGAGCTGATAGTGTCTGTGCCTTTGGCTGAATCAAAGTAGTTAACCAGGTTCTGAATTGTTCAGTCGAAATTGTCCGCCCAAATGATTTTTCAGAGGGTTCATTTTTTGTCCCTATAGTACCCCGCCTATTGAAACGGGAGTGTTTTTTGTGGCCTTTATTTGGTCAGGTTCTTGTATTGGTCAACGATTTCGTCTAATATTAGTAGTAGAGTAGATGAGTGGTGACTTTGGACATAGGGGGGAAGAAACATGACTTCATCTGATTTACAGGAGCAATTGAATCTCAAAGCGCTAAATCTTCTGAAGGAAGATGCAGATAAAATAGAAAAACTGATCGAAGTGCAGATGGAGAATCTGGCCATGCGTTACTGTCCTCTATATGAGGAAGTACTGGATACCCAGATGTATGGTTTCTCCAGACAAGTCGATTATGCAATTCGCGTTGGACTCATCCAAGAGCCTGTTGGTAAGCAAATCTTGAGCAAGCTGGAACGTAACCTGGCTGTGCTGTATGAAGCGCTGAACAATAAAAAAGAGTAGCCTGTTGTATAGACAGGCATACATACACGCTGAAATAATAGAGCGCATGACTCCGGATGTTCCGGACATCATGCGCTCTATCTTTTGCTTAGGATTAAACAAGGTAAAAGGATACGCCAAGAATACAATAGACTGCTATAAGGAGAAGTCCCTCGTACCAGTTGGTCTGTCCGTCCTGTGTAATTGATTTGGCGATAAACACGGACACACCAATGGCAGCAAGCTCAATAACTGTAAAGACAATGTCCATTGGCCTGCTGAACAGGTGACTGACGAAGACTAATACAGGGGCTACAAAAAGGGCGATTTGCAAGCTGCTGCCAACCGCAATCTCAACAGCTGCTCCAATTTTATTCTTCATCGCAAGCATAATTGCTGCGCTATGCTCTGCAGCATTACCAACGATTGCGACGACAAAGGCACCTACGAACAATTCGCTAAGGCCATATTTTGCTGTAAATGTATCGAGAGTATGTACAAGCCATTCGCTGACAAACGCAACCATCACGGTTGCTATTACGAGGTAGAGGATAGATCTGCCTTTGGACCAGATAGGTTCCTCGTGTTCGTGAGAATCCTTTGGATTGTTGGTCTCGGTAACGTCTGCTAAATAATCTTTATGTGTAATCATTGAGAAGACAAGCCATAACAGATAAGCAACGATCAGAATGCCTGCTACAACCAGGCTGAGCGACGTGCGATCATTTTCCTGGAGAACATGAGTTTGCAAGAACACCGCAGGTACAAAAAGAGCGATGATGGCTACGATCATCAAGGAACCGTTCATTCCGGCGAGAGATACGTTATATCTCTGAACTTTATGTTTCAGGCCTCCGGCGAACAGACTCAAGCCGAGGACGAGCAGCAGGTTACCTATGATAGAGCCTGTGATACTCGCTTTAACCATGTCGAATAGCCCTTCTTTAACGAGTAAAATACCGATGATGAGCTCCGCTGCGTTACCAAAGGTAGCATTCAGGAATCCTCCCAGTCGCTGCCCGGCATAGTGAGCAACGTTCTCTGTAGCTTTTCCAAGGAATCCGGCAACAAAAATGACGGCGATCGAGGAAAGAATAAATTGCAGGGTTGCGGACCAATGAGCAAAATGTCCGATGGCGCTGAGAACGAAAAAAAGAACTAGCAACCCGGGAGATAAATACTTTTTCATAGATTTTTCACACCTCAGCATCATTTGATTTTGAGAATAACGGGTTCTAATTCAATATAACCAATAACGTGATGATTATAAACGAAAGTCAGGAATCAGGTCTATATTTGCTTTAAAATAAATTACCATTTACAATGAAGAATAATGAGGTTGAAGGAGGAATTACCATGACCGAGCAACTGCAGTTGGATATGGGGCTTATTCGGATTTCAGATGACGTAGTTTCCAAAATCGCAGGAATGGCAGCTTTGGAAACACCGGGGATTGCAGCGATGTCAGGCGGACTGTCCGAAGGATGGGCCAAACGATTAAGCGGTAAGAACGTGCAGAAGGGCGTCACCGTAGAAGTCGGTCAATTGGAAGCAGCGATAGATTTGCGAATTATCGTATTGTACGGAACTCCAATTCATGAAGTTTGTCGTATGCTGCAACAGAACGTACGGGAAGCTATTGAAAGCTTAACCGGACTGAAAATTGTTGAAGTGAATGTTAAAGTCGAAAATGTAGCATTTAAGGATGAGGAATTCTAATCCACACTAATTCAAAGAAAATGTAGAGGGCTGTACTGTGAGCGGATCATCCGTTCTCAGTACAGCCCTTCATTTTTTTCTATAAAATTATAATTGACGGTTTCTTCGTTGAATTTTTGGGTGATGGGTAGCAGATTCTTTGATTACAACGGATTTCGTTCTCTCCTGTTTGACCGGAAGAGAGGAATCACGAGAAATGCTAAGCACGATACCCATAGCAACCATCATAACGAGCAGGGAAGATCCCCCGTAGCTGATAAACGGGAGAGTAACTCCGGTAATTGGAATCGTTCTGGTTACTCCGCCGATATTCACGAAGGCTTGAATGGCGATCAGTCCCATAATACCAACACCCATTAAAGTTCCGAATGGACTGGAGCATCGCAAGGAGACTAGCAATCCCCTCCATATGAAATACATATAGAAGAGCAGAAAAATGATCGTTCCAATAAATCCAAACTCTTCGCCGATTACTGAGAAAATAAAGTCATTATATGCATTTGGCAAATAGTGGAGTTTCTGAATGCCTTGTCCGAAGCCTGTGCCTGTTACCCCTCCATGTCCAATAGCAGTTAGCGATTGAATAAGGTTGTAGCCAGTATGCTGCGGGTCTTCCCAAGGATCAATGAACGCTTTAAAACGGCCTATTTTATAATCGTTACCAGCAGCTGCAGTCTCGGATGGGTTTATTTTGTCCCATAGTGCTCCGGCTCCCATCACAATGCTCGCTCCTAGGACGAGGAGGGCGATTGATCCCAAAATATGCTTCAAATTTGCCCCTCCGGCAAAAATAATAAGCCCTGCTGTTGCAACAAGAATAAGGCAGGAACCAAGGTCAGGTTGAAGCATAATAAGACCGGCGACAAAGCCGACGATGACCATTACTGGGATATAGCCTGTCCTTAGGTCACGGAAACGCTCGCCTTTTTTGGAGATGAGCGCGGACAGGTACATTATCGTAGTTATTTTTGCAAGCTCTGTTGGCTGAATACCAAGTGTTCCGATTTTGAACCAACTGGCAGCGCCATTGATCTTGTCAGCTACAAAAGGGACGATCATCAGCATCAATATAGCCAAAAGAAATACAGGAACAAACAATTTCTTGAATTTCTCATAAGGAATATTCATGGTGATGAACATCCCTAGCAGACCGACCCCTCCGAAAATAACTTGGCGTCTGGTAAAATATAACGGATCATAATCAAAACCTTTGTTAACCAGGGCGATACTGGAGCTGGAGCTGAACACCATGATGATTCCGAAACCCACCATTAATAGGGTAAGAATGAGAAGCTGGAAATCGGGAGTTCCGCGTTTAGTCCCTTCTTTGCTGTCTTTCATGTAGATTCCTTCTTACGCCTCAAGTAATTGTTTCAATTCTAACAGCTTCTTGTTTGCAGTCTGCATAACAGATGCGGGAATTTCAGATTCATATTCTAATCCGTGAGGAAAAGTGGCCCGCCCCATGTAGACCGCTTCAATAGCCAGAATGGTGTCTGGACGCTCCAGTTTGCCTTCAATGGCACGTGTGTTTATGCGAAGGAAGTATTCATCATTGTTGAATTCAATTTTATAATCGTATGTAGCACGGTAATATTCCCACTGCCAGCGAATAAAACCAACTTTCTCAGCTGATTCGTCCAAGTAGGCTAAATCGCTCTTCAATTCATCTAAGCCCGTATTCTCAACAATCATTTATTGAATGCCTCCCTTAAAATTGTAATTCTAGGTTCGATGTTGATATGCTGTCAGTGTCAATTTGTGAACAAAGGATGACTTTTTGAATAAACTTAAAGTTCTCTTCCCATGATATTATGTTTCTATCACTTGTGCAAGCATGTGGAAACCTTGGAAGAGTAGGTTGTCATGCGATATTGCCGCTTTTTAATTCGTATTCGCTCTATCGCATTTCTGATACAATGGAACAATAATGGAAATAAGGAAGTGGGCTGGAATGGAACTGGAGTTACTCAAAACACTATTTCCTAATATGGTTGAATGCAGGCGATACTTACATCGCCATCCAGAGTTGTCGTTTAAGGAACAAGAGACCTCTAAAATGATAGCTTCTAAACTTGAACAACTGGGCGTGCAGAGCCTGACCGGAATCGGAGGGTATGGGGTTATCGGCAGAATTCGTGGAGCATTGCCGGGCAAGACGGTTGCGCTTCGTGCTGACATGGATGCATTACCGATTCAGGACGAGAAGAATGTGGACTATGCGTCGCAAATTCCAGGGGTAATGCACGCTTGTGGTCATGATGGGCATACGGCAATCCTTCTGGCAGTAGCAGAATATTATAGTCACCGGAGAGAACAATTGCGCGGAGAAATTGTTTTTATTTTTCAGCCTGCTGAGGAGGTATTTCCTGGGGGAGCTATGTCTATGATCAAAAGTGGGGCTCTGCAGGATGTGGATGTGATTTATGGTATTCATTTATGGACTCCAATTCCTGTAGGAACTTCGGCATGTTCACCTGGACCAATGATGGCATCTACGGATGAATTTATTATAGATATTCAAGGGCAGGGCGGTCATGGAGGAATGCCGCATACTGCCGTAGATAGCGTAGTAGCTGCATCATCTCTGGTTATGCAATTACAAAGTATTGTTAGCCGATCTGTAGACCCGCTAGATCCTGCTGTGGTAACAATAGGTTCCATACAAGGCGGGACAGCGCAGAATGTTATTGCAGACCGCTGCCGCATTGCTGGTACTGTAAGATGTTTTAACGAGGAGACAAGAAGTTTTATTCGAGACCGGATTTATGCATTGGCAGAAGGGACCGCAGCGGCTTACGGAGCCGAGGCGATAATCAACTATACGATGTCGTATCCGTGTCTGGTTAATGATAACGAAGAGTTCCATCGTTTTTATAACGTGGGAGCGAACAAAGCTGGCTTGGTTCCGGAAGTTACGCCTAAAATTATGCCTGCAGAAGATTTTGCTTATTACTTGCAGCATGTTCCCGGCTGCTTTATGCTTGTTGGTGCAGGCAATGAGAGTAAGGGAATCCTTCATCCACACCATCATCCTAAGTTTGATATTGATGAGGAAGCAATGCTTTATGGAGCGTGTCTGCTAATCTCGATGACAGAATCCTATCAGAGCAAATGATCTGTATAAAAGTTTCCTGCCTATGGAACTCTATGCTCCAAGGAGGGATTTAGAGATGAGAACTGTTAGTGAAATTATGACACATGAGGTTGTTACGGTTACACCTAAGGATAATGCATATGAAGTAGCTGTCAAAATGAAACAGCATGATACAGGCTTTATTCCAGTGGTAGAGGAAGGCAGCGACAGGCTTATCGGCGTTATTACGGACCGTGATTTAGTTGTTCGGGGTATTGCTGAGAAACGACCCAATTCTACTGCGGTTGAAAATGTAATGACAACAGGGATTAGAACAGCTTCCCTCGATACTTCAGTGGACGAAGCGGCTGAACTGATGGCTGATCAGCAAATACGCCGTTTGCCAGTAACTGATGGAGAACGGTTGATCGGGATCGTATCGATTGGTGATTTGGCGACGCGGAATATTTATGCAGATAACGCTGGAGAAGCTCTATCGCAAATTTCAGAGCAGATCCATTAGTGTATAATAATTTAGATGGCAAGAAGTTCGCAGGCATATCTGGCGAACTTCTTTATTTTGATACGAAGGGGAGACGGGTTCATGAATACAGCTGGAGCTTGCATTGTGCAGCGTGACTTCACGGTGCTGCTGGAAAAGGATCATCCTGGCTTTCAGCTTGCCCGAGGATATTTAAACCTTTTTGCTGAAATGATCAAGACGCCTGCCCACTATCATACATATCGAATTACACCGCTATCGTTATGGAATGCTGCTGCAAAAGGAATGACGGCGGATGAGATTATAGAATCGCTTCGCTTAATATCCAGGTGGGATCTCCCGAGCGGGGTTGTTGCTGATATAAAAATGTGGGTGAACAGGTACGGTGCATTAAAGGTGTATTCCTTACCATATGAATTGGATTCGTTATGCTTGGAGTGCTGCACTGAAGATGCTAATGTACTACAACAGCTGGAGAGCGAAGGGAAATTGGATAGCAGCTTCAAATGGGAGTGGATGGATGAACGCCATATACGCTTTCCGATCCGTTATAGAGGGTTACTAAAGCAAGGGTTAGCCCGTTCAGGGTATCCTGTTCAGGATGAAGTTGGTTATCATCGTGGACGGGAGATGTCTTTTGGTCTGCGTTCTGTGCTGCCCGAAGGGGGTCTCTTTACGTTACGTTCCTATCAGAAAGAGGGGGTCGAGGCATTTGCGGGAGAGCAAGGGCATGATGGGGGGAACGGCGTACTGGTATTGCCTTGCGGTGCAGGGAAAACCGTCATTGGCCTGGGCGTTATGGACAAATTTCAATGCGAGACCCTCATTTTGACCTCAAATGTAACTTCTGTGCGGCAGTGGATTTCAGAGATTTTGGACAAGACGACACTAACGTATCAGGATGTAGGCGAGTATTCCGGAGAGAAAAAAGAAGTACGGCCAGTAACAGTTTCTACTTATCAAATATTAACCCATCGAGGCAGAAAAGAAGAAGGCTTCAAGCACATGGGGCTTTTTAACGAGCGGGATTGGGGACTAATAATTTATGATGAAGTGCATCTTCTTCCTGCACCTGTATTCCGTGCTACCGCAGACATTCAGGCAACTCGCAGACTGGGTCTGACAGCAACCTTAGTGAGGGAGGATGGCTGTGAGCAAGATGTGTTCTCTTTAATTGGCCCTAAAAGGTATGAAGTTCCATGGAGAAATCTAGAGGAGAGTGGATTCATTGCACAGGTGGAGTGCCAGGAGGTTCGTATTCCTATGCCTTCCGAGTTGCAGGGATGCTACATTCAGGCTGAGGGTCGAGAGAAGTTCAGAATAGCAGCAGAAAATCCGTTGAAAATTACCGTTTTGCAGCGATTAGTACAGCGTCATTCTGGACGTCAGATTTTAATAATTGGACAGTATTTGGATCAACTCCATCATGTAGCAGAAAAATTAAATGTGCCGCTCATTACGGGCAGCCTGCCGCAACAGGAGAGAGCCAGACGTTATCAAGCCTTCAGAGAAGGGGAAATTCCGGTGCTGGTCGTATCCAAGGTAGCTAACTTCGCAGTAGATCTGCCTGATGCATCGGTGGCAATTCAAATATCGGGGAGCTTCGGCTCGCGTCAGGAAGAAGCACAGCGGCTTGGTAGAATATTACGCCCTAAAGCAGATGGCAGCGGTGCTTACTTCTATACATTGGTGTCAGAAGATACTCGAGAGCAAGATTTTGCGATGCGAAGACAGATGTTTCTGGTAGAGCAGGGTTATGATTACTCGGTAAAAATCGAAAGGGGAGAGGGTGCTTGATTCAGCATATATTTACTCGCTTTGCGGGGCTTCCCTTCAAGCTACAAAACCTTCAGGATTCCTCATTCGGAGCTATATGCGGAGCGGATCTGCTGGCTGAGGTTCCAGAGCTGCTTCGCAGCGGAAGGCTTGCTTCAATTAAAAAGGTGTGGGGAGAGCGTCTCTATTACATTCCGGCTGACGTGATTCCGTTAGTATGGAAAGAGCTTGAGCCCACAGAACAGGTTCAGCAGGATGAACATAGGGTTACATTGCATCGTGCAGCCAAGCTTGGTCTTGCATTTGATATTTTCAAGACGTTAGCTTGGATAGGCCGTCATGGATTAAAGCTAACATCCAAGGGGACGATCCATCAGAGATCACTTGGTAAACTGAATGAGCTTTTATTTTTGAGTGATGACGACGTAAACGGACTAGCACTTCGATATCCCCATCAAGATGCTTATAGAGCACCGCTGGCAATTGTGCTGGATATGATCATGTCGCTAGGATTGATCAACAAGGAAAGAGCAGGCTGGAGTCTCAATACCGAGTCATTAACGGCATGGCTTGGATTGACTGCTCAAGAGATGAATGCAGTGTTGTTTAGGGAATTGCTGCTCAGATATGCGCCGGACAATGTTCCGATTCAACATTTTGTGCACAGATTGATTTTACCGGATTTAGAAGTAGGCAGTTGGTACAATTTGCCCGATCTACTGCTTTCTATGCATGAGCAAGGGATGATGCCGGAGGTGCTGTCACAAGAACAGATAAGCTGGATGGAGAGCTGGCTGACAGCGTTGTCTGGTTTCGGATGGATTGATATGGGCACGACCATAGAGGACAGGGCCGTATTCAGATGGCAGACAAAACCCGATTTATCACTTGTTAATATTGCTGAAGAAATAAGCAGCTCAAAGGTGGAAGTGTCATCAGCATTCCAAGGGATGATTTTTGTTCAGCCTGATTTTGAACTATTGGTTCCACCGGATGTGTCTTTCTTGCTTCGTTGGGAGCTTGAAGCCTTTTGCGAGAATATAACGGTTGATACAATGTCACTCTATCGCCTGACTCGAAACAGTGTTGCTCTTGGAGCAGAATGTGGACGATCACCGGAGATGATATTGAATCTGCTTCAGAAGTGTTCCTCAGGTGTGCCGGATAATGTCAGGCTGGCTCTTGAGCAATGGGGCAGAGAGATGGGGCGAACCCTGCTGGAAGAGAAGCTGCTGCTTCGGTGCAGTGATTCTCAGGCTGCAGATACGATCTCATCAATTACTTCTTTGGTGGGCATAATTGAAAGGATTGGTCCGCTTGATTTCATTGTAAGTAACGATCATGAAGATAAGGCGAGGAAGGCGCTGGAAGAGATCAGGCTATCACCGCCGAAGCGAAGAACAGAGGGACTGGATGAATCGGAATATCCAGTATTGGAACCGTCGCAATTAGCAGAAGGGGTTACCGCTTTTACTCAGGCTTTGAATCAGCAGGGATGGATTTTTAACGGTAAAGATACCCACTTCTATGAACCGGATACTACGATCCCGGATTTTGAAGCTTTATTTCCGGGACTTCGTGACATTCCTCCGATGTGGGTCAAGGAAATGAGAAAGTATCATGATTCTACGGCTCGTAAAATTGTGGAGCAGGCGATTCAGTGGAGAGCCAAAATAAAGCTGTCCATCGGTGGAGAAATTATGCTGTGCATACCTGAAGGGGTTCAAGGTGGGGAAAAATGGAGTTTAAGTGGCCGTTTATTTAGGGATACCGGCGACTATAAAGAGGGAGAAGCGGTTGTTTTGTCACCAGATGATTGGGCAGAGCTGGGGCTTGTTTTACCGAAAATGTGAAAATAAGCTTCTAGTGCAAACCTCTTCTGCTTCAGAAGAGATTGTGGTATGATTGTTTCGTCTACCTAAGGGTAGAACATTTATAACAGAATCGAGTTGACATTCATGAGCGTAACGGAGACCAACACGGTAGATATGGCCGAGCTGTTGACATACGCCTATGAATTAGGCGATATGATAAACAATTCTACTGCAGTTTCAGATTATTTATACTGGAAACGCCAGGTAGAATCAGATGATGAGGTTCAGGTCCTTGTTAAAAAGCTGGCAGCCAAGAAGGAACTGTTTGAAGAAACCGAACGCTTCGGACATTTTCATCCTAACTATCACGAAGCTAAGGACCAGGTGGCACAGGTTGAAAGCGAGCTTGAGCAGATTGAATCGGTAAGAAGATTCAAGGCTGCGGAGAAGGAGCTTGATGACATTTTGCATCAGATGTCGGAAACCATTGCATATGCAGTGTCCGATACGATCAAGGTTCCAAGCAATGATCCCAATCCAAGCGGTGGTTGCAGCAGCGGAGGCTGTGGAAGCGGTGGCCAATGCAGCTGCGGTTAAATTGTACCAGTGGCTGAATCGGATTGTAATGCTGCAGGTGTCGTCACCAGATGACATACAGAGAGGACAGAACGGAGGGAAAACATGTTTCCGGAACGTACAGGCTATATTATTTGGGTAAGTGATCTGAAAGCGGCAAGGAATTTGGAGAAGTACGGGAGCGTGCATTATTTGTCCCGTCGAATGCATTATGTCGTCATGTATGTTAATGCAGATCGTGCAGAGGATACGATAAAAAATATTCGCAAGCTCTCTTATGTTCGAAAGATAGAACGTTCATTCCGTAATGAGATTAAAACAGAGTACTCAAAGGATACTGAGGACAAGACAAGATACTACGGTCTGTGATATATCTTATCGGGAAAAAAGATTAATCGAATAATGCCATTATAGAAGCGGCTGATCCAGCCGCTTTTTTCTATTTTTATTTCACAAAGGTTTTACTTTATCATATAAAGGTTATCTTGTAGATTGAAAGGACATATTGTAATATAATAGGTAAAAATACTTAGTTAAAAAGACCTATAGAGTGTGAGGTGCGGCATGAGGGACAAGGTTACAGAGCGGTGTGGAACATACGATGATTCCCATGTCCTATTAGGCAACAAAAGAGTTGCTGATATCGTTATAACCAACCATGCCAAAATGAGATATAGTGATCGGATAGAACGGAATGATGTCGAAATAGGGCAAATTGCGAGCTGGGTATGGGAGTGTCTGAAGGAAGGACGAATTACGCCTTATTATCGGAATGGCGAGGACGTTTATCTTATTGATGATGATCTGGTAATGGTTGCCGAGTTTGCATCAATGAACTCAGAGCTAAATTCTGAAGGAATGCCTCTGGATCGGATGATCATCGTAACTTTTTTGGGCCGAATGTCGGAAACAATGGAGCTGCGTGATTTGAAATCATATTATTCATGGCTCCGTCATTCGAGACGTTCGACATTGCTGAAGAACAGTCGGAAACGAAGATAACGCAACAAGTGAGGCATGTTCTGCGTGGGACATGCTTTTTTTGTATGCTCTGACATGCTATTGTAGGTGTTAGAGAAGGGGAGAGTGATCAGGATGGCGTTAAATTTTCACCAGCTTCACATTTTTTATACCGTAGCAGAACGAGGCAGCTTCTCTTCGGCTGCACAGGCGTTGCATATGACTCAGCCTGCGGTAACGATGCAGATTCAATCTTTGGAAGAATATTTTGGCACCAAGCTGCTCGTAAGATCGACCAAAAAAATTGAGCTTACCGAATCAGGTAAAGCTTTGTTTCCATTCGCGCTTAAAAGTATTGAACTCATGCGGGAGACGGAGAGATCGATGTCCCGATTTACATATATGCTGGAAGGCAGATTGCAGTTAGGTGCCAGTTTGACTATTGGAGAGTATGTGCTGCCACGTATACTGGGTCCTTTTGGACAGCGGTATCCTCATATCTCTATTGCACTTAAAGTAATGAATACAACCCAAATTATCGAGGATATCGTGAATCATCAGCTAAACTTCGGTTTGGTTGAAGCGCCTGTTCATCATCCTGATTTGATATCGGACCCGGTCATGGAAGATGAGCTCAAGTTGATTGTTCCGGCGGGTCATCCTTTGTCTGGAAGAGGGCAAGTATCGCTGAATGAGGTTATCTCGTATCCTTTTATTCTTCGTGAAAAGGGCTCAGGCACACGTCAGGTGATGGAGGACGAGCTTTTACGTAAGGGCATTGAGCCGCAAGAAATTGATACCATTATGGAGCTGGGCAGTACTGGAGCTGTGAAGTCTGCTGTGGAGGCTGGGCTAGGAATTACAATTATTTCCCCATCCTCAATTAAGCATGAGAAGGCACTTGGCTTGCTGGAGGTTGTCGATATCGAGGATACCTTTTTTAAACGGCAATTTTATTCTATTCATGAAAAATCGACGTTGCTGCCAGTATCTGCTGTTACGTTTTTGACGTTTTTACGAGAAATCAAAAATCCTCTATAAGGAAGTGGATTTAATGACATATTACGACTTACATACGCACACTCGGGCTTCTGACGGAATGAATCGTCCTGCTGAGAACGTGAAGCTAGCAAAGGAAAAAGGTTTGACAGGACTTGCGATTACGGATCACGATACAGTAGCAGGAATTAGGGAGGCTCAGCTTGCAGGCAATGAACTTGGGGTTGAAGTCGTTCCAGGCGTAGAGATCAGCACCAGAGTAGGGGATAAGGACATTCATGTACTTGGATATTTTCTAAACATAGATGATAAAAAGCTTCTCACAAGATTAGTTTCTTTAAGACGTACAAGAGAGTCGCGAAATGAGCGGATTATCGAAAATTTGAACCAACTAGGAATTGCAATTACGCTTGAGGACGTTAAGCATGGACTCGGGCGCGAGCTTCGGCCTGATGAAAGTCTTGGTCGTCCGCATATTGCGGATACGCTGGTGAGAATGGGAGCGGCTGCCGATTTTCGCGATGCATTTGATCGGTATTTGGCTGAGGGAAGACCCGGGTATGCGTCATTGCCGCGAATTTCTCCCGAAGAGGCTATCCTGTGGATTCGCGAAGCTGGCGGAGCGCCTGTGCTTGCACATCCAGGCTTGTACGGTGATGATGATCTGGTGATCAATATTGTAGAAAAAGGTAAGCCGGCAGGCATCGAAGTATATCATTCTGATCATGGACCAGAAGATGAACAACGTTATTTGCAAATTGCTCAGCAATATGATCTTATTCCTACAGCAGGCTCAGATTATCATGGCGTTCGTGGGGGTGTAGTATTTCATGGGGATCTTGGTACGCGTTCGGTGTCGTCAGATACGGTAGAGAAATTAAGACAAGCAGCGGGTACGGGCAGAGTTATTTAGGCCGATAAAAGGGCTTCACTATGAAGCCAATGAACATGAGCGACCTTATTATTGCAATTTAGAGGACTAAACTCACTAGCGTTGCATCAACATGTTGCCTATTGTCAGAAATATGGTTGATTTCATCAAATCAGTTTTTTTGAAAAGATATTTACAGTTGTCTTTTGTAAACACCCATTGTCCTGCCACGGAAGAGAGTGTTAACTCAGTAGAGTCAATGATGTGTAGTCGGCCGAGTTCGGGAAGTCCTTTATGATCTTTGGTCAAACATTGAAGTCGGTGGGTGACTTTAAGAAACAGCAGCTGGCAGTAGGTATATGGAATTGCACGAAGTTTGCGTGAGATTTGGGACTCGCTAATAGATGTAAGATTAAGATGTTGTTGAAACGAATCCGAAGAGCGCAGTGTTCTATTTTCATTCCAGGTAGTGACGCTTTGGCTTGTCTCCTGACCATTTCTACGTCACTTTTGATGCTCATGCTCCAGCTTGATGATCCCCTCGCCATTTCTACGTCACAATTGACGCTCATGCTCTAGATTGAAGCTCCCTTCGCCATTTCTACGTCACTTTTGATGCTCATGCTCCAGATTGAAGCTTCCCTCACCATTTCTACGTCACAATTGACGCTCATGCTCCAGATTGAAGCTCCCCCCACCATTTCTACGTCACATTTGACGTTCATGCTCCAGATTGAAGCTCCCCCCGCCATTTCTACGTCACAATTGACGTTCATGCTCCAGTTTGATGCAACGCTAGTG
>RCUF01000102.1_pt1 | contig 49838 bp, 41 predicted proteins | sample 2166311 | NCBI WGS metagenome assembly RCUF01 (sample SAMN09932608, study PRJNA488358) | compost metagenome | feature: garden; material: soil; isolation source: compost soil in 4-hydroxybenzonitrile-enriched culture | place: Germany: Experimental Botanical Garden Goettingen | collected 2016-01-27
AGTGTCAAAACTAGAAATAGCGGTGCAAGGAAGATGATCCTGCACCGCTTGATCCGCCACATTCCATGACTGTATCTCATGTGTAATAGTGTCATGATGCGGAATTCCTGCATATGTGCAGGTTCTGATCATGCAAATCCACTAAATGTCCTAAATTGCTGCAAATGTGCAGGCTTTCTCTAAGGATTCTTTTCAAACTAGTCTATTCTGAACCATATTCCTGCAGTTTTGCAGGCTTTTGTTCATCCTTTCATGGCTACTTTAAAAAAAACTGTATTTTTGCATCCTTTTCCTGATATCTTGCTTTTACACTGCTAAACAAGAAGCGTCCCTCAAAGTTATCTTAGATAACTTTGAGGGACAGCCTCACTTATAAAGCTTATTTAGTTGTCCGCAGTGCAGCAAGCCCCAATGCCAGTGCCCCACATAATCCGGCTTGCTGTCCAAGGCCCGGGGGTACAATGTACTCATCTATGTGATCCAAAATTTCGCTTGCGCTCACATAGCCGTTCAGATTTTCCTTCACCGCATCCCTGATCAGTGGAAACAGCTGGGACTGCTGCATCACGCCGCCACCAAGGATGACTTTCTCCGGAGAATTCAGGAGAATAGCTCCTGTAATAGATTGAGCCAAATAAAAAGCTTCTATCTCCCAAGCCTGATGATCCGTTGGAAGCTCATGCCCTTTCAGTGCCCAGCGGGCCTCGATTGCTGGTCCGGCCGCCATGCCTTCAAGGCAATCTCCATGATAAGGACAAATGCCTGCAAAATCATCATTGGGATGCCTCCTTGGCAATACATGTCCCCCTTCGGGATGAACTAAACCATGGACGAGCTTACCCTCCGAATAGACGCCGATGCCGATGCCCGTTCCTATTGTGTAATACAGGCAACTGCTCAATCCCTTCGCCGCTCCCCAGGTAGCCTCGCCAAAGGCCGCTGCATTCACATCAGTATCCCAGCCGTAAGGAACATCAAACTCTCGCCGCAAGGTGCCCAAAAAGTCATAATTTTCCCAACCCGGCTTTGGCGTTGTTGTGACATAACCGTAGGTCGGACTCCCGTGACGGATATCGATCGGCCCAAAGGAACCGATACCTATCGCATCTACCCGCTTGTCTTTGAAATACGAGATCACTTTACCGAGCGTGATTTCCGGATGTTCTGTCGCAAAGCTAATGCTATCCCTGATCTCGCCTCGTTCATTCCCGATTCCGCACACAAACTTGGTCCCACCTGCTTCGACCGCTCCAATACGCATGATTAGACTCCCCTTCCTGAGCTTACTCCAAAACCTTATCAGACGTTGTCAAAGAATAAACCGACATTGAAGCAAGCAAGAGATGTTCATTATCTGTAGCCAGAGAAATCCCCATGGAATCACCATCCGGGAAAATCAGGTCGGTGATAACTGCCTGGCCATGATTTGCGAATACTTCAACTGAAGAACGATCCACAAAAATGTGAAGATCGAGCATTTCTCCCTGAAATTGAGTTTGCAACTTTGCAGTTTGAATCCCGCTGAATTGTTCATGGAAATCTTGCATTCCGGACTTCGTCCGGTCCACATACAGCTCCCCGCGATCCGCATCCACTCCGACCACAGTCTCTACACGACCGCCCTTTCTCACCTTAAATGCAATGGATGTGCCGAACGCAAGTACAGCTTTCAGTTCATAGCTCTCCAGACGCAAGGTGGATAATGCCTTTTCTGCTTCTTGAAGGGAGACGTTTGTTAGCTCCAGTACTGGAACACGATTGTTTTCCAGTTCACGTACAGGCTTTTGCACCAAAGTAACACTGCCATCTTTTCCCGATTGAAGCTCAATTTCCCGCGGGATTGTCATGGCGCCACGAAACTCCTCCGCCGGAGTACGGTTAGCATACTTCCAATTGCTCATCCATCCGATAAAGAGACGTCTGCCATCCTCCGCCGGAATATCGGACCAGCTTACACCCGCATAGTTGTCCCTACCGTAATCCAGCCAGCGAATCTCTTTGGAATCCACGTCGGGAATAAACGTCAGACCGTCAAAATTACCGGTGAAATACTGTGTTCTTGAACCCTCGACATAGTCTTGAGAATCACCAACACTAACCAGCATCACCCATTTTTCTTTCGATGGGTCACCGTCGACATTCAGTGGGAATAAATCCGGACACTCCCACACTCCGCCATGGAAACCTATGCCAGTGCCAAACTCACTTCCGAATGTCCACGATTTCAAATCAGGAGAATGATACAAGCATACTGTCTGTCCGCAAGCCAGAATCATAACCCATCGCTGTGTCTGCTTGTGCCAGAACACTTTAGGATCACGAAAGTCAATGAAGGTATCATGTTTCAGCACCGGATTTCCTTCATACTTTGCCCAGGTTCTACCGTTATCCTTACTATACGCAAGGCTTTGGGTTTGGACAGGATGACTGCCCTTCTGTTCAAGATGATGCGTAAAAATTGCGACAAGTCCAGGTTCATCCTCAAAAAATCCAGTTGTATTATTCCAATCTACCACAGCGCTTCCCGAGAAAATCATACCGTTCTCATCGGGCGCAAGTGCAATGTCAAGCTCCTCCCATACGACCAGATCCTTGCTGACAGCATGGCCCCAATGCATCAGTCCCATGGTCATTTCATAAGGATGATACTGAAAGAAAAGATGATATTCTCCTTTATAATACACCATCCCGTTCGGATCGTTCATCCACTTCTCTTTAGGTGAGAAATGATATAATCCTCTGTAAGTTTCCTTAATACTTGTAGTCATGGATATCTCCTCTCCTTTTCCTCACAATTCAGATCCGGCAGTATTATGCCAGCGATTGTTTCTATCTCTAAATGATTTTATTATTTAGTGGCCCGATCATAACCGGACTGTTTGATTTCAAGCCATTCCTGCAGCCCCAAACGGTCCAGCTCTTTCAAATATGCATCCCACTGCTGGTCGATCTTGCCGTTTTGGTACCATTCTGTGCGCATTCTCAATACATAAGCGAATAAATCTGTCTCAATAGTAGTCAGGCGATCAAGCTCTTCTATCGAGTTAAAAACGCTAGGCATCACGTTTTCCGCTTTCATATGAGGGGCCATAATTTCCTTGACGATTCTCATTCTTTCTTTGGCATCATCCGGCAATGTGGTGTATTTACCGTAGTAGCTGTCCAGAATGGCGAGCGGACCACCGACACTTGTTTTCTCTCTCAGCTCAACCGGTGCCATCCCGTTAAGGGGCAGATGCTTCAGCGTGTTTTTCTCTGCATCGTATTCAAAAATGTTTTGCTGCTTGTCATCACCATAGGTTCCCCAGTTGTTCTGAACGGATTGAATCGGATCATACATTTGATCGACCCATTTTGCTGTCGCCTCCAGGTTTTTGTTAGCGCTCGTAATTACCATTCTTCCGCGATGGAAGCCGAGAGCGTTCGTCCGGGTGACGTTAATCTCACCATCAGGGCCAGCTAATGGTGACATTACGTCATAGCTGTCATCAGCACCGGAAATATTCGCTTTATCCCATGAAAAGTAAAGTCCGTATTTATGATCCTTCCCTTTGGCAAGGTAAGTACTCCAATCCTGCGTATAAGCCTCCACATCGATAAGTCCTTCTTTATAAAGCTCATTGATGAATTTTACAGCATTTTTGTAATCTTCTTCAGCCGGTGTAAATACAACTTTGCCGTCGTTCGTTACAACTGCGTGATCCGGATTTTCTCCAAGGCCAAATGACGCGAACAGAAATGCAATGTCCTCAGCACCCGGCTTGTTAATAAAGGACAACGGAATCTCATCCGCCTGACCGTTTCCGTTCGGGTCCTGCGTTTTAAAGGCAATCAGCACTTTTTTCAGTTCTTCCGTCGTTTTTGGCATTTCTAGCCCAAGTTTTTTTAACCACTCCACATTAATCCACGGAACCGCATCCACAGCCTGAATGCGCTCTTTGCCGCTTCCGAGCTCCTCTATCCACGGAAAGGCGTAAATATTACCATCCGGCGCCGTTATCATAGCTTTGTATTCAGGTGCTGCCTCCAGCACTTTTTTAAAATTCGGCATATATTGTTCAATGAGGTCATTCACCGGAATTATAGCCCCGTCCTTGGCCAGCTTTAAGAGCTCATAATCACCGTATCCCGCATCAAAAATCGCATCTGGCAAATCACCGCTCGCCATGGCGAGATTTCTTTTTTCCACAAACACATCCTTCGTGAAGTTCTTCCAGTTGATGTGAACGTTTGTCTTTTCCTCAAGACGCTGATTAATGAGCTTATCATTAGGATCAGAAGGAGCGAGTGCAGAACTCTGCGTCATAAAGTTTAACGTCACCTTCCCGTTCGGGTCTTGCTCCTTGCTGGCGGAACCCCCGTCTCCCCCGCTGCTGCATGCAGAAAGCAAGAGCATTGAAGCAATTACGGACGCTGATAAGGCCTTCAGGGCAAATCCCGGGTGTTGTTTGATCTTTGTCATGTTTTGACCTCCCATTTATGTGTGTATTAAAAAAATCTATGTGCAGTTGACCTCTATTTAAGAGAACCAACCATGACACCCTTCTCAAAATATTTCTGGAAGAACGGATACATAATGACAAGCGGAAGACTGGATATCACGATGGCAGCGTATTTGATAATTTCAGACAAACGTTTCATTTCCGCCATAGCAAGCTGATCGCTAATCATGCCCGGATCCACCTGATTCTGAATAAGAATGGACCGAAGGACAAGCTGCAACGGATGCAAATTCGGGTTATCCAGATAAATCATTGCATCAAAATATGAGTTCCATTGTCCCACAAAAGCATATAGCGCAAGGACAAAAATAATCGGTTTGGAAAGCGGTAAAACGATTTGAAAGAAAATTTTCATTTCCGAGGCACCATCCACATTGGCTGCTTCCTTCAATTCATTGGGCACCCCTTTAAAAAAGGTGCGTGACAAAATAATGTTCCATACATTTACGGCACCAGGGATAATAATCGCCCAGATCGTATCGATCAATCCGAGATTTTTGACGAGAAGGTATGTAGGAATCAGCCCTCCGCCAAAAAATAGCGTGATCAGAAACAATGTCATAAAAAATCGGCGGCCCTTTAGTCGCTCATCCGACAAGGCATATCCCGCAAAAACAGAAACGATCACTGTTATAAAGGAAAAGGAGATGGAATACAGAACTGCATTGCCAAACCCCCGAACCATAGCCGGATTGGACAAAATCTTTTGATAGCCGTCCAAGGTCCAATCCGAAACTTTAAATGATAATCCGCGGCTAAGCAGCACGGAGGGGTCCATAAATGAGGCAACAACAATGTAAAGCAGCGGCAGGACCACAATAAGTACAGCCAAGGTCAACAGGATGGCGTTTAATGCAAGCAGAAAGCGATCCAAGCCGGAATGTTTGATAGGCATTGCATTTTGCTCCTTTCTTTAGTAGAGACCTTCGCCCTCGTTCAGTTTTTTGACAATGAAGTTCACAGTAACCAGCAGAATCACATTGATTACTGCGTTAAATAACCCTACGGCGGCAGAATAAGCATAATCACCCGATTGCAACCCAATTTTATAGACATAAGTGGGAATGATTTCGGAGGTCGGCAAATTCATGGACGTTTGCATCAGATAAGCCTTCTCAAAGCCAATCGACATAATCCCGCCTGCCGCAAGAATGAACACTATCGCCATAATCGGACGAAGGGTCGGAATATCAATGTGACGAATCCTTTGGAACAGGTTAGCCCCGTCAAGGCTGGCAGCATTGTGCAACTCAGGGTCAACATTCGCCAACGCAGCCACATATATAATGGAAGCCCAGCCTGCTCCTGTCCAAATATCCGACAAAATATATATCCATCTGAAATACTCGGGCCTCGACATGAACATGATTGGTTCGCCTGTTATCGAGGTGAACAACTGGTTGATCGGACCGGTTGGTGACAAAAAGATAAACAGCATACCGACAACAACGACAACAGAAATGAAATTAGGGGCATACAGAAACAATTGAATGTTTTTCTTCATCCCCGCTCTGCGAACCTGGTTTAGCATCAGCGCCAGCAGGATCGGTACAGGGAAGCCAAGGATCAGTCCGAAAAGGCTCAACTTAAGCGTATTCATAAAGATCAATTCGAAATTGGGCGAAGACAGAAACTTGTCAAAATGCTTGAAGCCTACCCATTCACTGCCGATGATTCCTTTAATCGGGCTAAAATCTTTAAAAGCAATAACTGCTCCATACATAGGACCATATTTAAATATCAAGGTCAGGAGCAACGCCGGGGTAAGCAATAAATATAGAAAATAGTGTTTTTTCAAATATTCTAACGGGCTTTGCCGGCTGTGATTTCCAAGCACCGAGCTGCCTTTAGCGGACTTAATCGAGTTTTGCAAAAGTTTGCCTCCGTTCTTTAATAAAGTTTACATTTGTCAATTAGAAAAGGCTTTCATAAATAGATTATTATTTCTGTATCCCCTGCTGTATTTACAATTTATCAAATCAATTATCATCCGTCAATACATTATGTAAAATTATTATTGTGCATTTGACAATTAAATAGACACAATTCATAGCAAAAATATTTACATTTTGGTGATTAATGTTTCATTTATCTTGGAAATCGAAATAATAATGCCTTTTAAAGGCTGTAAAAAACAAATATAGATTATTTTTTAGTAAGATATGGATGGATTGATATGAATTTTGTAAAGTTATAGTTCGCAAAATGTAAACTTAATTTCACATTTGTAATGTTGTTATTGCTATTTTGCGTAAACTATAATACATTTGAATGAGATATCATAAGAACAAGTCTACTTTTGTAGAGATGGTTCAGAACATAGATAGTAGAGGTGAAATTATGGCGAAAGAAAAGGTAACTATTCAAGACATCGCCGATGCTTTGGGAATTTCCCGAAACACTGCCTCCAAAGCGCTTAACGGAATTGAGAGTATTCCTGATGAAACCCGAAATAAAGTCATCAAAAAAGCGATCGAGTTAAAATATAAACAGTTTGCTTTTATAGAAAGTGATAGTATTTTGACCAAAAGCCCAAAAAATATTGCTTTATTAACCGAAAACCTGCCCAACACATCTCACTTTGGCTCCACCTTAATAAGTGGTCTGGAGAAAACAATTAGTGCAGAGGGCTATAATTTATCGATTCACATTGTTAGAGATTTTGAACAGAAATCCCTGTCATTGCCTAACAATTTTGATGAATCGAATGTTGACGGAATTATATGCATTGAGCTTTTCGATCTGGAATACAGTAATCTCATTACGAGCTTGGGCATACCCACCATTTTTATTGACTGCTCCGCTTTTATTTGTTATCCGGATTTTCAGGCTGATATCCTATTGATGGAGAATGAGCACAGTACATACCAGCTCACCAAAAAATTGATCAATGGCGGATATAAGAGTTTCGGGTTTATCGGGGACTACAACCACTGTCGAAGCTTTAATGAAAGATGGGCAGGCTTCAATCGCGCCCTGAACGAGGCAGGGATCAGACTTGATCTTGCCCAGTGCATCGTAGATAAGGACCGCTTGTTTTCCTCCAAGCCGGAATGGATGGATGAACGGCTGAAAGAGATGGATGAGCTTCCTGCTGCTTTTGTTTGTGCCAACGATTATATTGCCGTGAGCGTGATGAAATCGCTGAAGAACCTCAACCATTCAATTCCGCAGGATATTGTCATTTGCGGCTTTGACAACTGGCCAGAATCCATGATTGTCGAACCCCATTTGACAACGGTCCATATTTATAGCAACGAAATGGGGATCAAGGCTGCAGAAATGCTTCTTTCCCGCATCAACAAACCGGATCAACCTTATCAGGTTTCCCATATTTTTACCAAACCTTTGATCCGAGGAACCACACCGAATCTCAGTTAAGCTTTTCAGAAGCCTGGGACTATTTCTTGCCATACTTCATGGCTTGAGGTAGTCCTGTTTTTGTGTTCCTTGCAAAAGAACTGGTTAGAGAGAAATGATATTGGATTAAGCTAACGCATTCATGACCAATATGCTTCTGATTGACGAAATCCCGAATTTTCATTATGGTAGGTCTAGCTCAAAGCAATAGGAGAGGATCGATTTGAGAAAAGCTAAACTAGAGGAGATCGAAATCTTAAGAGGAATTGCGTTTTTGGCAGTAGTGATGCAGCACACTATCGCAGGTATATTTTATCAGCCTGGCCTCAGTCCTATGGCGTTAAACGTCGGTACAACGTTACTGGGATTGATCCGGTTTGCGGTTCCGTTATTTGTGTTTATCACCGGAGTCGTGCTGTTCTACAACTATGATGCCAAAGTGAACTATAAAGATTTTCTGCGAAAAAGATTCAAACAGGTTATTATCCCCTATCTGGCCTGGACTGTTTTTTATTATGCATGGGTCGGTTTTCTAAGCGGGGTTGAGGCAACAAGCACGTGGAATCAATTGGCTGATGTCATCCAGCTTGCTTTTACCGGAAAAGCCTCCTACCACTTGTGGTTCATGGTTATGATTATTCCGTTTTATGTGCTGTTCCCGTTATGTAAATTACTAATCTCTAAAAACAGGAAATGGCCGATCAACCTCGCGGTGGTTGCGACTATCTTCGTTATAAATATGCTTCTGGTCTATGCACTATCCAAAGGTATGATTACGAGTGATAACCCTAATCTGGGATTTATCTTCCATTATTTGGACCGCAATTTTCTATTCTGGATCTTTTATTTCATGTTAGGTGGACTCGTAGGGCTATACTATGACCGTTGGAAAACCTTCGTGCATAAAACCTGGGTGCTCAGTTTACTGCTCTTAGGGATTTGCATGTATTATATCTGTGTCAAAATTTTTCGGATCAATGATGGGGTCACCGATAACCCCTATCTGTTTAGCGCTAATGTAACAGCTCCGCTGAAGCCATTCATGATGGTCACTATTCTGCTTCTACTCGTTCTGGTATTTTACTTGGCGGAAAAAATTGCAGCAAACCGGAGCCGTCCAGCAAACCTGCTAAGGACCTTTGGAAAATACTCTTTTGGTGCATACCTCATTCATGCCTTTGCTTTGAATATAGTGAACAATCTGGTCCTCAGTTACTTAGGCGTGTTGGGAGTATTTGCGCAGACCATCATATCCTTCGTATTGTGCTCGTTGTTGAGCTTGATTCTATGCGTGGGGATCAGCAGAGTGAAAAGTTCGTTTGGTGAGGTGTTGGTGGGGAGGGTGTAGGTTGATTAGGTTTGATATAATCATGTTAGATTTAAACTATAATGGCTGATTGATATCAACCTGGGAGGAAGTTCTTTTGAATAGAAATAGAATATTAATTTTACTTTCCACTTATAATGGTGACAAATATATTAAAGAGCAGTTAAATAGCTTACTACATCAGCAAGATGTTGAGGCACATATATTGATACGCGATGATGGTTCCAAAGATTTAACGGTATCTATTCTTAAAGAATATACAGAATTATACCCTGCTAAAATCAGCTATTCAATTGATTCTAATTTAGGTGCTAAGAAAAGCTTTTTTGCATTGATGCTTCATGCTTTTGAATATATTCAGAACTATGACTTTTTCTCCTTCTGTGATCAAGATGATGTATGGAAACCAAACAAATTGTCAGATGCTGTTAGCTTACTACAAAATGAAGACCAGACAAAACCATTGTTATACTGCTCCTCTACTCAAATGGTAGACGCTGATCTCAATATACTATCGGTATGGCCATCAATACCAAGGAAAACTCTGTCCACTAATAATGCCATAGTAGAAAATGTAGTAGTTGGATGCACTTCAGTCATTAATCAAGCCGCACTGAAACTTTTAGCATCAAATCCACCGACTAATTATGATCATATCATCATGCATGATTGGTGGACTTATCTATGCATATCTACTTTCGGTAAAGTTATTTTTGATCCAGAACCCAAAATACTTTATCGTCAACACGGCAATAACGCTTTAGGAGGACAAACTGATAACTGGTTAAACAAATGGAAGAAGAGATTCCACAGATTTTTTCAAGGTCAGAACCATTATATTATTAGTAACCAGGCACGAGAGTTCGATCGATGTTTCCACCATCTCATGGATCAGAAAACCCAAATTGAATTAAGGCGATTTCTGCAGGTGCTGGATAAACCCATATGGAGTAGATTCATGTTTACTTTTCACCCCCTAATGTACAGACAAGCTTCGATGGATCAATTAATTCTAAAGATTCTAATTATTTCAAGAAAAATTTAGACGCATAACAAAGAAGTCACGATTAACTCATCGTGACTTCTTTGTTTCATCTATTAAGATATCCTACTAAATCTTACGACAGTTCACTTAACGGATGGCAAATATTCTCGCAAGAAATCTTGTAGTCCTTTTCGCCATGGACGTAAATCCTGAAAGCCATTCGTTCGAATAGAAAGATGCTCCATAACGGAATTACGAGGGCGCGGTGCTGGCCTTGGAAAATCCTCCGTAGTACAAGGGTTGACTTTAACCTCATAAGACCTACCTAATGCCTTAGCCTCCGCAAAAATTGCCTGAGCAAACTCATACCAAGTACAATTTTTCGAATTAGAGGCATGGTAAACTCCATACTTCTCTGTTTTAACCAATTCCATTAAAAAATGTGCCAAATCAATGGTATAAGTAGGCGACCCCTTCTGATCATTGACTACACTAATTTCAGGTTTTTCAGAACCTAATCGAAGCATTGTTTTGACAAAGTTATTACCGTGAATCCCATATACCCAAGAGGTTCTTACAATAAAATAAGCGGATGATAAACTCTTAACCAGTTCCTCGCCAGCTCGTTTCGATTTACCGTATATACTCTGTGGATTGGTATTATCATGCTCGTGATAAGATGTTTCTGATGTACCGTCGAAGACATAATCAGTACTAATATAGCAGAACTTAGCTCCAGTACGTTCTGCAGCTACTACCATATTTCTAGTACCTACCGCATTAACCGCATATGCGCTATCAATGTCACTTTCAGCCTGATCCACTGCCGTATACGCGGCGCAATGGACAATTGCTTCCGGTTTGAAATTAAGTACTTGATCCAAGCAAGCTTTCTGATCTGTTATGTCTAAAGTATCACGATCACATGGCATAACAGTATAGTTAGCTTGCCCCAAAACTTTCACCAGGTCTTGACCAAGCTGACCGTTAGCCCCAGTTACAAGTATTTTCATTTACCATCACCTAAACGTTCACCATATTGCTTGGCATAGTATTCTTGATAAGCACCCGATTGAATCCGAGTCCACCAACCTTTATTTTCTAGGTACCAAGAAATAGTCTCCTTAATACCAGTCTCGAAGGAATGCTTCGGCTTCCAACCGAGCTCAGTCATAGTCTTAGTCGGATCAATACCATAACGGCGGTCATGACCAGGACGATCCTTCACATAAGTAATCAAGGATTCAGGCTTATCGAGTTGCTCGAGAATAGTTTTAACGATATGCACGTTCGTCCGTTCATTATTACCACCAATATTGTAAACTTCTCCATTGCGCCCCTTATGAATAACGAGGTCAATTGCGCTACAATGATCCTCAACATACAACCAGTCACGAATGTTCAGGCCATCTCCGTATATTGGGAGCTGCTCACCAGCCAAAGCTTTTGAAATCATAAGTGGAATCAGCTTTTCCGGGAACTGGTACGGTCCATAGTTATTTGAGCATCGTGTAATATTTACAGTCAAGCCAAATGTCTCATGGTATGCACGAACCAGCAAGTCTCCGCCTGCTTTACTGGCTGAGTATGGGCTATTGGGCTGAAGCGGGGTTTCCTCAGTAAATAATCCTGTTTCTCCAAGCGAGCCATATACTTCATCCGTAGATACTTGGACGAATTTTGTAACGTTATGTTTCCTAGCAGCATCAAGCAGAACTTGAGTACCCAGAACATTCGTTTTAACAAAAACATCCGGCTCCAGAATACTGCGATCTACATGAGATTCAGCAGCGAAATTCACTACAACATCAACATCTTGCCCAATCAACTCATTCATTACTTTTGCATCCGTTATATCTGCCTTAACGAATGTATGATTGGGGTTACCTTCGATCGATTTCAAGTTTTCCAAATTTCCAGCGTAGGTAAGTGCATCTACATTGATGATTTGATAATCAGGATGCTGCTTCAACATATATAATACAAAGTTGCTGCCGATAAATCCGGCACCGCCTGTGACGAACAGTTTCATGAATGGTGACCTCCTAAAAGTTTTGAAGCATCACTTTCAAAATAACTTCAATCAAAACTTACTTCGAAAGCATCTCCTCAGAAATTCAATTCCGCTTCTGCAAATGTCGGATGACAGCGGTCCTTGTCCGAGAGCAGTGGCTCACTTACAGGCCAATCAATATTAAGAGCAGGATCATTCCATAATATGCCGCGATCGTTTTCCGGGGAATAGTATTCATCTACTTTATATAGAACTTGGGTGTTTGGCACTAAAGTACAAAATCCATGAGCGAAGCCTTTAGGAACTAATAACTGACGTTTATTATGCTCGCTAAGTATGACTCCAACCCATTGACCAAAGGTAGGCGATCCCTTGCGGATATCCAGGATTACGTCATAAATAGCACCGGTAAGCACTCGGATCAGCTTCGTTTGAGCTTTAGGATTCAGTTGATAATGTAATCCACGTAGAACTCCCGCTTCAGCAGATAATGATTGATTGTCTTGAATAAAGTGATGATTAATTCCAAGCTGGTGCATCAAAGCTTCGTTATAGCTTTCCATGAAAAACCCCCGGTGATCTCCATGTACCATCGGTTCAAGAAGTGCTGCATCTTCAAGATGTAGAGGAGTTTTTTTCATATCCACAATTCCCCTTAATTTATAATTTAAGTTTACCAAATTCTTCACCGAACACTAGATCTTTAGCAAGCTCATTAGCTCGTGCCAGTGATGCATGAGTTCCTGCATCCGTCCACCAACCTTTTAGAACATCAAAACTTAGCTCTCCTCGTTCAATATATGCATTATTCACATCTGTAATTTCCAATTCCCCCCGTGCGGAAGGCTTTAAGGTTTTAATTATTTCAAAAACTTTTTGATCAAACATGTAAATCCCAGTTACCGCATAATTAGATTTAGGCTGTTGTGGTTTTTCTTCGATAGATAAAATTCGATCTCCTTGAAGCTCAGGAACACCAAAACGTTTAGGATCATTTACCTCTTGAATTAAAATTTTTGCCCCGTCTTTTTGTCTGCGAAAATTTGATACATATGGATTAATATCATCTGAGAATACATTATCACCTAAAATAACGAGCATTTGATCATTTCCAACAAATTTTTCAGCTAAATCCAGTGCTTGTGCAATACCTCCTGCTTCATCTTGGACCTTGTACGTAAAGGATACGCCCATATCACTGCCGCTGCCTAGTAAGCTAACTACATCACCCATGTGTTCTTTACCCGTGACGATGAGGATGTCTGTAATGTCAGCTTGTTTGAGTTTATACACATTATGGAAAATCATAGGGTATTTCCCAACCGGAAGTAAGTGTTTATTAGTTACTTTGGTCAGTGGATAAAGGCGAGAACCTGTACCTCCTGCAAGGATAATTCCTTTCATTTACTCACTCTCCTATCATTTATGGATATAAAATTCATGGATAACATCAATAACCTTATCAACATCGCTTTCTTTCATATTATAGTACATAGGTAGTCTTAAAAGTTTTTCGCTCTCACTAGTTGTGAAAATGTCGTTGCCATGAAATCTACCAAATTTTCTACCTGCTATTGAAGAATGTAGCGGAATGTAGTGAAATACAGACTGTATTTCATTTTTCAACAAATAATCAATCAATCTTGACCTCTCATCAAGTGAGTTACACTTAATATAAAACATATGCGCATTATGTTGGCAGTAGTTTGGAACATAAGGTAGGTTAATAAACTCCTTGCTCTGCAAATCCTCAAGTCCTTTGTAATACCTGTTCCAAATAGCTTTTCTATTACTATTAATTTCTTCTGCCATCTCAAGTTGAGCATACAGGAAAGCAGCATTAATCTCACTTGGTAAATAAGAAGATCCCATATCTACCCATGTGTATTTATCCACTTGCCCCCTAAAATAACGAGAACGATCTGTTCCCTTTTCTCGAATGATTTCCGCCCTCTCTACAAACTCTGGATCATTCACTAAAAGGGCACCACCCTCACCACAATTGTAGTTTTTTGTTTCATGGAAACTATAACACCCTAACTGCCCCATGCTTCCTAAATAACTACCTTTATACTGGCTCATTACTCCTTGCGCCGCATCCTCAATGACCCACAAATTTTTCTTCTCTGCCAACTCTAAAATAGTATCCATTTCACAAGCTACTCCGGCATAATGAACTGGAACAATTGCTTTTGTTTTTGATGTTATTGCTGATTCAATAAGTTTCTCATCAATATTCATTGTATCCGGGCGAACATCTACAAATACTACTTGTGCACCTCGAAGGACAAAAGCATTCGCTGTGGACACAAATGTATATGAGGGAAGGATAACTTCGTCTCCTTCTTTGATATCGGATAAGATTGCAGCCATTTCCAAAGCATGGGTACAGGAAGTTGTCAATAGCGCTTTTAATGAATCGAATTTCCCTTCGATCCATGCATTACCAAGTTTTGTAAACTGACCGTCACCGGAAAAACGTCTGTCGCTGATTGCTCTAGAAATATATTCTTGCTCTTTCCCCACTACAGCAGGTACATTAAAAGGTATCATTAGGAAACATGCCCCTGTTCGTTCAAATTTTCAATTTACAAATTAAAAACTATCACACCTATAATAATTAATCCGGTAGCAATAATTTTACTTCTTGTAAATCTTTCACCCAAAAAAATATTTGAAAAAATTAAAGCACTAACATAATTAAAGGAAAGAATTAAAGTGAAACTCTTAAATTCGATTAACTTGAGCATAAATATGGATAAGACAGTTGAAACTAGAAAAAGGACATATCCAATTATTGTGTATCCACTAATCGATATCAATTTAATCCTGATTTTTGAATCTGTTGCCCCTAACTTCAGAAAAATCTGTGCCGAACTGTTGATCAATACTAAAACAATACCAATAAATAGTGTCATTGGGAGTCACTCTTAATGTTTAAAACCATAACACCAGTCATCATAATAAACACTCCCAAAATATTATTAAAAGTAACATGTTCATGAAAAATAAAATAACTAAAGAACAATATGATCATATTATTTAGTGCGGTCACTGGATATGCTATAGATAGCTCCAGTTTTTTCAATGTAAATTGCCAAAATACAGCCTGCATTAACAAACAGAAAAGCGAAGCTAAGTAAAAACCGTTTGTTATAAGTAAAAGTACATTTGTTTCATTTGTTGAGTCTGCAGCATATTTTGATAGAAGTGATGCAAAAGATTGAAATAAAATACTAAAGGCTAGAAACAAATAACTGACTTTAGATTTTCCTTTCATCCTCTCTCCACCCCCATATATAGTATGGAGCATCAGGACCAGTATGAAATAGTAAATCAAGTATAGTTACATAGTGATCAAAAGGCGGGTGAAATTGTGAGTACTCTGGGTAACTACTATAATCCTTATAAGCTAAAGTAATTTTTTCTTTCTCAAACCTTGAATCATCTATATAATCCTTAGCCGCAGGTCCTGAGATATACGTGTCAGCATTAACATTTTTCAATAAACTAACTAACCTATCTAATTTTTTCCCTTCACTGTAAAACTCTCTGGAATCAGCAAAAGTGGTTTTCAGACCCAAAAACTCTCTCGATATGAATTGAATCAAATATTTGTTCAACTCTGACAGACTAGACCATTCCTTCTCTAGATAAACATACTCAAGAAATGACTTGAACTTTTTATAATAAGTTGCTTTAGAATATAAGGCGTTAAGCGTTTTGAAATGTTTTATGCCCCAATTCGAATTGGGCAAACCAACATCACAAATCAACTGTTGGCTTGAAACATTAACTGGAATGGTTATCCATTGTGAACCTGTTACGGTCTTTACCTTATTACGATTTCTCCAATCATTTTTTGTATATTGAACATCATCATAAAAAATAAATAAATCGACATCATGGATGATATCAAAATACCCCTTCCAAGGTAAATAATTCGATTGAAGTACAGCTACTTTCTTCATACTATGAGGTCCCTTTTCTATAATATATTGTTCCTGCCTTTATAAACGAATTATCTTCGATAATACTTTCATTAATAATCACAGAAGATGCTCCTAGAAAACAACTATTACCAATGGCTGCAAAACCACAAACATTTACTTGGGGAGATAAAAAACAGTTTGATCCAATTCTCACATCATGGTTTACAGTTACACCAGGCCAAATGAACGTTGCTTCGCCGATGGTAACTCTATTATCTATAATCGTCCTTACACAAATTATAGCCCCCTCGCCTATCTTCGCTGTTTTATGAACATAGGCTTTAGGATGAACTAAAGTCTGTATTTCAAAGCCTGCATTTTTAACTTTATTAAACACTTCCCACCTAGCTTTTAAATTTTGATAACCGATTGCCATGACAATCATAAAATCCTTAGGACTGTATCGTTCCTTTATTTCGTCAAAAGTCCCTAGTATATCCTTCCCAGATGAAAAGTCATCAACAAACCCAACAAAATCATGGCCACACTCTTCAGCTAAGTCTCGGACATAATACGCAAACTGTCGTGAACCATAAATAACAATCCTACTCATCTGCCGCACCCCTATGTTCGTTATAATAAATGGCTTTTATGATGCTTATAGGCCTATCCTTTGTCTCATTATATATTTTAGTAATATAAACCCCTAATACACCTAATGAGAATAAAATAACTCCGCCTAGAAACCATACTGATACCATTAAACTGGTCCAACCACTGATAATTGAAGAACTTAAAAGTTTACGAAACACCAAATATAGTGCAAATAAAAATGAAACTGATGATATTGTTACTCCTGTAAGCATTATCATGGATAATGGTTTACTGCTAAACGATGTTATGGCCTCTGTCATTAACGCAATCTTTCTAATTAAATTATAGGATGAACTTCCCTTGTAAGGCTTATTAATTGTAACAGGTAATTGTTTATAGCCGACCATTTCAAACAATGCAGCTAAAAATACATTTTTGTCTTTGTATTCCAATAAACTGTCAACGTATCTTCTTGACATTAACCTAACCGTACAGATGCTTCCAGAAATTTGTACACTAGAAAAATAGTTGAATATTTTATAAAAAAGCGCTCCTGCAATGCGTTTGTATAATGTCCCACTTCTATTCTCCTGCATACCGTAAAACACATCGATTGATCCTTTTTGTTCTTCCCACAATGAATAAAAACGCTCCAATAATTCAGGATCTTCTTCCAAGTCACAATCTATTAAGAAAACTAAGTCTCCTCGAGTTACTGATAGCCCTGTAAGTATTGCTTTATGGTGTCCAAAATTCCTCGATAAATCAATAACTTTAACATTAGGGTCCTGCTGTTGAAAACTTAAGGCAACATCAAGCGAATTATCTGGAGAACCATCATTCACCATGATTAATTCATAAGGAATACCTAAATTGTGCACTGAGTGCGTTATTCGAGAATAGAATTCTGACAAAAAAGGGGCAGAACGATATAGCGTTGTTACAATAGAGATTTTCATGCTTCTACATCCATTCTAAATGTTTAGATTTTACTAACTTCAATAAGTAAAAAGCAAACCACATTTCTATTCAAGAAATTCCAAATAGTATTATGGGGTTTTAAGGAAAAAATGCAAATCTGCAAACCTGGAATTTTTTTATTAATGAATCCATTAGCGGACTTACATATATTCAATCAGTTCTCCTTGTTACGATTACTAAAGAAGACTGAATATATTACAGTAAAAAAAGATGCATAAAATCCTAAACATAGAAGTATGGTTATGATCGGATTGACCGGAAACTCCCCAATTAATATCAACAACTTTTCAAATCTTCTAGTAGTGTTTAATGTTTGAAATTTTAAATCACCACCTGCTCTATCACCGTTAATGATAAGTTCACCATCTTTATAAGACGGGCTATGGGTTGACCATATCGTAACACTATTTCCAGCAGTTCCATCTGATTTAATTATCAACCTAAACTTCTTATTTTTAGAGTTAGGGATCTTAGGAAATTCAAGATTTAGAAAACTATTATCAATAATTTCTTTTGCGCTTATGCTTTTATTCATATACATTTTATTGGATTCATCAAAAAGAAAAAACTCTAAATTTGAAGTGTTACTCCTATTGTATGTTGCAAAAAAAACCTGAATAGCAGACAGATTATTTCTCTTGGCAAGAAAGGTTTGTTCAACTTGTATTTCCTTGGTTATTTCACCTATTGGAATTTCTGAATCTACTTGTGAAACATCGATAGTTGACTGATACTCTAAAAAATATAATCCGATTAATAGGCTGACAAATGTAAAAAAAATGAGAAATGGTTTTTTCATAATATCTATACTCCAGTATAGTAACTTGGTATCAAAATTTTCACCAAACAATACAAGTTAAGGAAAAACATTGCTAAAACACATAAGGTATAAATATAATTTCTATATTTATTGTTGAAGATTTCCTTTAACCCAAGGCAGAAGTATAGAATTATTGGGAAAAGAGCAGGATAGATATACCTTCCTTGAGGCTGAAAATCGGAAAAATATGAGTAATATAAACTCAAAGCAACAGACAAAAATATTATAACTAATAAAAGCAAGTGCAATGTGGAATCTTGAAGTATATCAACAATCTTCTTCTCTTTTTTAATAAACTTTTTCAAAGTTCGACCAATAATAAAAAGACAACCGATTAATGAGATAAAATGTATTACGCTGATCGTAGTATAATACTTTTCATTCATCCATTTATCCATGTAGCCGAAAGTTCCCCAGAAGCTTTTGTAGGAAGAACTAAGCCAATGAGAATCAAAAACCATTTCGGTCAAAGATACTCCCTGCTTAGCCATTGTTTGTCTGTTCGATGGTTTTAGTTCGTCTATAGCCAGTTGTTCTGAAAGCATGTTACTTTGTTGCATTCCAATAATATCTCCATCGTATAGAACATAGTTCCTTATGAACCACCATCCACTTATAATGACAATAGGTATTACTAATAGCACAATTTTCTTAAAAAAATCTTTTCTTGGAAAACGAAAGTATGCCCACAACAATAAAAACATGGTAGCTGGTATTATTACATACCCGTTCATATAGGTTAAAAGACACAAAGACAGTCCAATTCCTAAGAAGACAATATTTTTTGAACTCCAGTTACTCTTAAGACATTTCAACCAAATGTAAATTATCAACAAATTTACGCAGATTGAAAATGAATCTTGGTTTACATAACTATTTATAAATGAGTAACCTGGAATGACAGCAAAAAAACAGCTCACAAAACGATTAAAATTTTTCTCAAAATTCATCTCCTCACATATTTTATACACTAGGCAAACAGAAAAGGTTCCAGATAATACTGATACTAATCTATGTGCTAAGTACAGATTATTAATGTCGAAGATACTATCAAATAAAATCATAAAAATCGCACCTATAATATAAGGTAAATATGGAAAGACAGCATATGTTACCCCATGAACTCCGTAATAGAGCCTATCGTCTCCTGCTACAGGAAGTGCATGATATTTAAATATAAAATCAGCAACATCATATCTGTGTAACTCGTCAGGAGCCTGATTAAAGGGAATTACTAAGGCCCAAATAGAGTATAAGAACAATGAACACATTGCTAAACTTAATAAAAAAAAGTTATTTTTTATAAATTTCATAACTACATCCTTTTTATGGCTCTTCGCTCTATCAATGCAGCGAGGAAACTTTTTTATATTAAAATCATCTTTTTCATTTTAGCATAATTAAGCAGACGCATAGACCTTAATAACTCAACTTTCGCACCTGGGATATTGGTAAAAATCCTTGAGCCCGTAAGAAGAATTCAATAGATTTAATCGCATGGACAAAAAAACATTTCGCTTGTTTGGTATTTTGAAAGCGGCATTGTGTCAACAGTTTCTCATTCAAGAGGTGATACAGCGATGTGAATGTCTCCTTTGAATTTTCTTGAGCAATGTTTGCTATTCTTGCTAGTTTTGTTTGCACTTTTACCTACCCCTGTGTGTAGAGAATGGGTCTTTAACAAGATTGATGATATCTCACTGCCTACCCTTTGCCGACATTATTCGGTTTCATCGGTAGTATGCAGTGTCCGACTCCTGTTCGTCATTTAACATTCTTCCTTTTGAGTTGAGTAACATATAAAAAGAATGCTACCTTTTAGTATTGTCCTCATTGTTATGATCATTTCTCCTATTTCAAACTACGTGTTAAATTGTTCAAGGTAAAACCATAACTTTCCTGTGACTATAATCCCTATTTAGAACATCTGAGTCAAGGAATTCTACTGTTGTGATCTTATAATTGTCTTTTCTTGCAACTAAAGTTACAAACCTTTCAATAGTATGTGCAAAACTTCCATCTTGCAAGCCATCTTCCTCTTCAAAATCATTCAGTGTCAGGTTTAAATCCTTAATAGTTTTGAGAATTTTAGGATTAAACCAAAACATAGTCCCAGCAAAAAAACCCAATGATACTTGATCATTATCAAGTCCAATTTTTCTAGACAACCCGTATACTCTCTCCCGATTGGCTCCCCAAAATTCATCATTGGTTAAATATGATTTTTCTGGCCCAATTATCCCCACATCAGAATTATCTCTGAAGGTGTTTATAATTGATAGAACTCTATTGGTTGAACCCAAGATTTCATTATAAATGTCTTGTCTCCAATTAGTCCCATGATTACTATACAAGCTTTTTTTAGAGTGAATTTTACAAACGCAATTATAATCATCCAGCACTTCAGTGTTCACTAAGTAAATAAAAGGAGCGACATCCCTTCCTTGATTTTTAACACAGTAAATGTAAACATTAGCGTTGGTGAAATGTTTTAATTTTTTCTCCACTTGCATAGCAGATGAAAGGCTGACTACTGAAATATATAAATCAAATTTTATAGGAATATTCCTTAAATATGATTCGATTTCATCAAGCAACTCTAAATAAAACAAATGAACAACTACAGCTAAACTACATTTTTTATAGTTATTATTTTTGATGTTTTCTAAGGAATAGCGATCAACAGTTTTGTTATCATCCACAATTAAAGTGTCATCAATTTTTTTCTCTTTATAAAAGGATGCCTTAGTGTTTAAATAATTTTGAATTTCTGAGATTTCGAACTCGTTTCCAACACGTTCAATATAACGCCTCACTTCAGGATACATTCTTATTACTTCCCATTTGCAAATACCGAAATCTTCATATATTTCTTTCCATAGAATATGACTAGTATTTCCTTCTCTTAAATATTTATAATTAAATAAACTTAACAAAAGTAAATTTAGTCGTTTCGTTTGAATACTATTAAAATAAGCTCTGATATAACTACCTGCTTTCCAACTAAAGCAAGAACCTACCATTAGAGAATGACTAATTGCAGATTGTGATAAACCAATTTCGTAATTGAAAATAATTTCTATTTTAGTATCAAGAACTGTTACACTATCCCAAAACTGTTTAAACCACACACTGAAAAAGGCTTCTTTTTTAATTACAACAAAAAAAGTTTGAACATGATAGTTAAATTGATAGGAATCTATAAGTCCGCATATTTCATAATTACTGTTATCAACATGTCCCATAATTTTTTCAATATCAAACTTAGAAGAAACAAAGAAACTATCGTTCATCAAAAGCAATTGGTCGTATATATATATATTATCTATCTGCTCAATACCATACTTATAGCTGTAAAAATCATATCCAATATTATCCCGAATATGGCATTCAACTTTTGCAGGTAATAACTTAATTTCATCATAATTAAGTTTTGTAGAAACCATGATAATTCTATCACATACTCGTTCAAGCTGTTGCAATATAGTTAAGGTGTTTTTTGACAATTTCCCGTCTTTGTCATAATGCGCAAATACTCCGACCCTCTTCAATTTTATTTCCTCCGTATTTTTAAATAAATCGATCTTATTAATGTATATATTCGTGGGTATTTCTTCAGTTTTTCTTTTATTCTATTTTTCGCAAAATAGGCTCTCGCATCCTTATTATTCAGTTTATTGTTTAATGTTCTATTCTCGTTCGCATACAGCACAGAAAGCAATACGGCTTTATTATACTCTTCAGTAAACCTTTTCAATTCACTATTAGTAAGAGATGCACATTCCATCAATTCATTAAAATCAAAATCAAGTTTTTTTAAGGCTTTTGTAGTCGCCTCAAGGTAAGCATATCCATATTTCAAATCAGGCTCTAGGTGACACCCTTCCCCCCATTCATTCCATGCATTTATAAATATAAACCTATTTGCTTCAGAGTAAGTATTTTCGGTATAATCAACAATGTTTCTTAACCAATATTGATATAGGATTGGGGATGAATTAATGATAGTATGCGGGTTATTCTGTCTTCTCGCTGTATTATCCCAAGAAGGAATTATGCCTCTATACCAAATAAACTCTCTAGATTTAGCATGAATTGCTTGAGACACAACCTTAGGGTAATCAACTATACCGCCAGTAAAATTTGGATTTATTATATTTGGTATTTCAACAGGTTTATTTTCAGAATTAATAAATTTATGTGGAGGAAATTCAATTGCTGCATCAAAGCCCCACTCTCGAGGATCGTCAATTCCGTAGAATTGAACTGCACACAAATGCAAGTCCTCAAATCCAGCTTTTTTTGCCTCTTCTCTCCAAATCCGCACCGTGTTTTTTATATCGGGAAATAGATCCACGCGATACACTATAAACATAGGTTTCCCATCAACCTTGATATATCTCTCATCTTTAAATATCGGAATAAGATATTTAATTAGATTCATATCGTCATCTTGATTATGACTTTGCGCTAGCAGTATTTCTTTATCAAGACCATCCCAAGTGCGAGTCCAGTTTTCATTAGCCCAACAAAAGCAAAAAGGAAAGTTAATATCAGATTGTATGTAGCTATCAAGGGGGTTTTCTAGTATTCTTCTCCCGTTAAACCAATAAAAATAAAAACAGAATCCAAATAATCCATACATTTCCGCCATTTTGGCTTGTTCTCTCATCACTTCAATATTACTAAGATCATAAAACCCTAAATCTTTTGGAACATGAGGCTGATAATGCTCTAAAAAGTTTGGTTTAGCTTTTGCAACGTTGGTCCATTCTGTAAATCCTTGCCCCCACCAACGAGAATTCTCTTCAACCTGATGGTACTGTGGCAAATAAAATGCTATCGGTTTTACGTCATTACTCATTCTGATCCCCCATAATAATTTCTTTTTTTCAAAGTTCTTCTTAATTAATAATTTTGAGAAAATCATTTAGTTTTTCTAAACATACATCAAAATTAAATTCTAACACTTTAATATCAACTAATATATTTAATTCTTCAGTTGGCTCTTCAAAAAAATAATCTACAATCAATTGTGGATCATTTGATAATGAAATAAAATTCAAACAATCATCTTCATCATTTAATCGAACTAATCCTTCTAAACTTGTAATTTTTATCTCTTGCAAAAAAACCTTATCTCTTCTTTTAATAATTAAATCCTTTTTCATTTGTATAATTGAAGGTCGATTGCCAATGTCAATTCTCAACTTACCCACTGCTTGATTCGGGATATGCAGACTAAGAGTTTGAAATTCATTTGTTAATTTATACATTGCTTTGACTGAGTTATACTCTATAAAACCGTTGTTATTATCCCAAAAAATTTGCAGAAAATCGCTGTCTGATTGTATCTTTATTCCAGTATCATCTTTATGGGCAAACATTGTATTTAGAATGTTCTTATCCTCGATTTCAACATTGGAACACAGAGCAATAATATATTTCCCAAATGAATCATACTTTTCCTGATCGATAATTCTAATATTATTTCGCTTAGTTTCATCGTAATTTAATATCAAACCAAAGTTATCGATTGTTTGGTTATAAAACTCTACAAATTTAAATTTTGATGCTAAAAATTGAGCGAACTCATTATAATAAAACTCTTTTATATGGTAAGGATTATTATGCTTTGGAAGATCAGTGTGCAAAAATTTATCGGGTGTTGACATAATAAGAATTCCATCTTTTTTCAAAACACGGCATATTTCGTTCAAGAACTTTTCTTGAATCCCTGCATCTACATGTTCAATTGTTTCAAAAGACACAACCATATCAAAGTAGTCATCTTCGAATTCCAATTTTTCAATCGAGCCTTGCTTAAATTCCAAGTTATATTGTTGATAATTTGCTTTAGCATAAGAGATTGCTTCACTGCTAATATCAACTCCACATACATACTGAGCGTTCTTTGCCAAAATAGCTGATCCAAAACCTTCTCCACATGCAGCATCCAGTATTTTTTTTCCCGATGACATTTTTAACAAAGAGTTATATCTATGAAGATGTTCTGTCTCAATCCCTCCACTAGCCTTACCCAATACAAATCTTTCTCCAGTGAATTTCATAATTTAACCTCCACCTTCTTTATTTTACAATTACTACATCTTTGCTGTACTTAATTAATTCGATATCCGCATCAAGTTCAATTAAAGATTGATTAAAATTCTGATTAATCACATGAATTTTTTCAACATTTGACAACCACGTCAGCATCACGTGCTGATCTTGAATACCTTGCGCTACTGCCGGGCTAAGCAGATACTCACCCTTCATTATTTTAGGCAACTGAAATTCAAATATTACTTCTACAATTTCATCTTTATTAGCTTTAAAGTTAGCTTTACTTTGAATAAATGTATTAAAAGCAAATAAAGATACGCCTTTGTTGTTCTCCCACACAAATCCAACTATTAAATTGATAAAATCTTTTTTAAAATCTACAACAATGTGGCACTTATATGTTCTTTCCACTTCCAATTCTGTAATCCTATTCCCTTTTGTATCTGTTAAAAAGAAGGAGACAATTTCCACCTCATTAGAGAGCAGATTATTATCCCCTAAAGATATTATTTGGGGAAATTCTTTATTTGATTCATCAAATGTTTTCATCTCGATCTGATCATTTTTTATTTCCTTTACTATCTCTTGGTTCATGTTATTGTTTTCGATAAATCTTCTATTAAGATAATGAGAACACACAATCTCCTTATCATCAAACATAATTTGTTCTGAGGAGTCTAACCATAAAACACGACTACACATTTGCCGGATACTACCGATGTCGTGGGAAACAAATAGGATTGTCGTATTTTTTTCTTTCAGTTCATCGAATTTTTTAAAACACTTATTTTGGAAGAAAATATCACCTACACTCAACGCCTCATCAACAATTAATATATCCGGCTCTACATTAATAGCCACTGCAAAAGCTAACCTAGCAAACATTCCACTGGAATATGTTTTTACCGGTTGATTGATAAAATCTCCTATATCAGCAAACTCAGCTATAGCATCAACTTTTTTATCCATTTCTTGTTGAGAGTAACCCATCATTGTTCCATTTAAGTAAATATTCTCTATTCCGGTAAATTCCAAATTAAAACCAGCACCTAATTCAAGTAAAGCAGAGATTTTACCATCTACAGCAACTTTACCACTAGTTGGGGATAAAACTCCTGTGATAATCTTCAATAAAGTAGATTTCCCCGAACCATTCTTCCCAATAATTCCGACAGTCTCTCCTTTGTTTACAGAAAAAGAAATATTGGATAATGCATTAAAATCTCTGTGATACTTTTTCTTCGTTAAATTCAAAGACTCTTTCAATCTGTCGACAGGTTTGTCATACAGTTTATATGTCTTACAGAGGTTTTCGATCTCTATTGCAAAGTTACTCATTATAATTACACCTCATAGCACATCTGAAAAATGTGGCTTCAGCTTTTTAAATGCGATAAAACCGAGAACAAAATAAATCAATGAAATATCCCAAAACCATAAAGTTTCATTCCACTTTTCCCAAAACCAAATATTGTTGAACATAGCATCTCTAAATCCTTCAACAATGTAATACATTGGATTTATTTTAAATAACCATCGCCAATTTTCAGACAACATTTTGTAATTCCACATAATTGGTGTAAACCACATCCCAAACTGCAAAATTATTCCAATTATCTGCCCGAAGTCTTTTGTAAAGATTACTATAGAAGAAGTTATATAGCTTAAAGCAACAGTAACAAAAACTAGACAGAACACATAATAGAATAATTGAAACGTATATATCGATGGGTATACCCCATACAACGCAAATACCAGTATCATCACACCTACAAAAAACAAATGCACAATTAGCGATGATGCAATTTTAACAATAGGTAATATACTTATTTTGAATAGCACCTTTTTCACTAAATAACTATACTCAAAAAAGCAATTTGTTGCACTGGTTAGAGCTTCAGAAAAGAAGAACCACGGGATTAACCCCGACATAAACCACAATATAAATGGTACTTTTTCAACAGAGCCAGATCTAAAACCCACTTGGAATACAAACCAATAAACAAGAATCGTCATTATTGGCTGTATAAAGGCCCATATAATTCCTAAATAAGATCCCGCATACTTCATTTTAAAATCATTTAACGCTAAGGAAAGAATAACCTTTCTATTATTATAAATATCACCAGTAAACCTTTTAATTAACTGCATCACTTTTCACCTATACTTTCTTCTGACCAATACAACCCACTTGATTCTCCGTTATCAACATATAATCCTACTTGGTATATACCCTCACCTAGATCGTCCTGGCTTATATTACTAGTAAAACCACTTTTATCATAGTCTTGAGTTCCACCAAAATAATTAGTTACGTCTTTACGAAACTGAGTTTGTGTATCGTAAACAACTATTTTTTCTTTATTTTTTAGAACAATATATATTTTTGTCTTGTCCGATGTTACACCTTCAATAAAAATCCAACCTTTTAATTTTATAATTCCATTGTTATTAGAGATTTCCTCAAGATTAGCTTGAACCTTTCCAAGTGTTTTTTTAATTTCTATATTTTGCTTCGAATTTATATTTTCTTTAATATCAATTACAGAATCAGACTTATTAACTGTCATATTAGATAGTGTAAACGCACTTGCATTATTGTTCACAATATAGAATCCTATCTGGTAAGATCCTGATTCTACTTTTGTCATATCAATTAGCGATGTCAGGCCTGCATTCTGAACATTATCTTTGTCATTATTCAGAGCAGTCGGCAAATCATTACGAATTACTCTTTCCGAATTAAAAACATATTGTTTATGCTGAGAATATAGTACTATGTAAGCAATTTGGCTTTCAGCATCATTCTTATTTAAATAAGCCCATCCATCCAACTTCAGTAATTGTCTGAACTTAATTTTTTTCAATTCTAAGTGATCTATTCCTGCATGAATTTCAGTTCCTATTTTAGGTAAATCTTGTTTCGTGATCTTTGCAGCCCCATAAACATGAGTCATCTCATAGCTAATCAAAATAACAGTTCCTAAAATCAAAAACAAAAAAATAAAGCGGATTAAGATTGTATTTTTATTCATTACAAAGCTCTCTCTTTCTATAATCGCTAGTTATCTAGTTTTCTTTTCCATAACTACACTAATCTAGCTCCATTCTATTCCATATGCTAAAATACTAACGTACCTACTAGCAAAGGAGATAAAAACGTTGTCGAATCCAGTATACGGGAAAAAAGCTATAACGTCGAGAAAAGGGAATAATTTGTCTGCGACGATGTGGGTGTTAATTGTTGGTTTAATTCTATTTTTTGTCTGGGCTCCGTTCCAGGCAGGTGTGTTTAACGGTCTTGTATTAATTTTTGAAAAATCATTATTTCAGGCTGTATTAATTGGTAGTCTTTTATTCATTGTTTGGATTGTGGCATATTTTAAAAGCATAAAGCTTGACGATCAGAGAGATTGGTTGGCAGTGATTGTGCTTCTATTACCGATTACGTATATACTCTCTCTCATATCGGCAGCAAGTATGTTTTTTGCTACAAACTCGCTGTTAATTCAATTTCTTTATGCTTTTGTTTTCATTATTGGACTGTATTTACTGCAAAATAAACAAGCCAATACTATCATAGAAACTTCTATCATTACCGTAGCCTATCTCATTGTCTTTTTTGGACTGTTCAACTGGTTGGGGCAAGGGAGAACTGTTTCTGCCATCGTCGGCTGGTTTACTGGCATTGTCGTCAATGGACAATATCACCAGGCGGTGTGGGTTGATTCAAACGGACCTCGGCTTGCATCTGTATTTCAATATCCAAATACGTATGCTGCTTTTTTGATGGCATTTTTGTTTGTAGCTGTATTTGCTATTACACGTTCCAAAAAATGGTGGGCACAAGCAATTCACGCTTTCACAATTGTACCGATCATCATTTCAATCCTGCTTACCCTATCTCGTGGTGGCTTGATGTTCCTGCCGATCGTGTTTATCATTCTTCTCTTGTTTTTGAAACCTGCCAAGCAAATCCTTTGGATTGTATATTGTCTAATAGGCGGTATTGCGACACTGCTCATTTCTAAGCCAGTAACGAATTTGGGACAACAATTCCATTTAGGACAGATTGGTGATCCAGCTAAAGGATGGTTCTACATACTTGGCGCTTCATTGATCGTAGCAGTTGCTGCCGTGCTGATTCAACGGTTCGTGGCACCTTGGTTAGAGAACATTACAACAAACTGGAATACGAAAAAGTTGGCCAGTGTGTGGCTTCCTGTTATTTCTGTCGTTGCTGTTGTCGTCATTGTCTTTTTATTTCTTGGAACTAATCTCAAGCATGTTCTGCCTGGTAATATTGGTGCTCGTCTTGAAAACATCAATTTACAACAACACAGTGTACTGGAACGTCTAACCTTCTATAAAGATGCTGTTAAAGTAATCAAGGATTATCCTGTTGTCGGTGCTGGTGGCGGTGCGTGGGCTTCTATCTATGAAAAATATCAAAATAACCCGTATTCAAGCCGTCAAGCCCACAGCTTTATCATGCAGTATTTAGTTGAAGTTGGGATATTAGGATTTATTGTGCTTATAGGCTTCCTAGCATTCATTTTCTATAAATATATTCGCGGATATATTCATAGTGATGAGGAAAAACGCAATAACTACTTTGTTTATTTCATCGTCGTGCTTTCGATTCTAGTCCACAGTTTAATGGACTTTAACATGAGTTATGTCTTTATGGGTATGCTGGTCTTCCTTGGACTTGGCGGTATGGCCGCAGCAATGGACAATCGCCCGATCAAGAGGCTTACTATCAAACCATCCGTTATGCGCGGTCTTTACAGCTCTGTAATGGTTGTTGCATCATTGATTCTGATCTTTACCTCTATCCGTTATATACAAGCCAGCCAAGCTGTATTAAAAGGACAAGATTTAATGCAAAAAAGCTCTGATTTCCAGGAAATCAAGGCGCCGATAGATGAAGCACTGAAAAAGCGCAGCAATCATCCGGATGCTGTAGTGAGTTTAAATGTTCTGCTAAAAGCGGCATATGAACAAACTCAAGAGGAGTCTTTCTACAATGAAGACGTTACGCTTTTAACAAATGCGCTAAAGAAAGATGCATTTAATAAAAACATGTACAATCAGCTAATGTCCTTATATAAACTGAAAGGCGAGACCGATAAGGCCTACCTTGTGCTGAAAGATAATGCTGACCGCTACAACTACGATCAAAACTGGTATGAGCAACTAATTGTTCAATCTTTTGAGTTGGGATATCAGGCGTTAGGAAATCAGGATGTTGCTAAAAAGGAACTGTATTTTAACACGGGGATACAAGCTTATGAGCATGTCGTACGTGGTGTTGAGCATTTGAAGACACTCCCGGAGGGGCAGCTTCAAGGTAACCCGTTTGCTGTTACCCAGCTAATGGTCCTTAACGCAGGTAAAATGCAATATATGATGAACAAGCCTGCCGAAGCCGCGGAGATTTTCAAACAATGGATCAATCAGGATCTGAATGATTCAACCAACCGTGAGATCGCTCGCTGGTATTTGGCAGCATTGCAAAAAACCGGTGGCAGCGATCAGGCTGTGTACGATCAACTGATTCAAATCGATCCGAGTGAAAAAGATTCTATTAATCAAGTAGCAGGATTAACTTTCTAATCCGTTAATACAAAAAATCGGCTTCTCTTATGAGAGGCCGATTTTTTTATCGTCAATCATTTTCGCCATGTATTCCAGCAATCCTTCACGCAATTCTTTGTTCTGTAGAGCATAATGGATGGTAGTTTGAATGAATCCCAGTTTTTCACCAACGTCATGCCGTTCACCATCAAAATGATACGCAACAATACGTTCTCTCTCTCGTAATCGTGAAATTGCATCTGTCAACTGAATTTCTCCACCAACACCTTCATGCTGACTATCTAAAATATCAAAGATAGCAGGTGTTAAAATGTATCTTCCCATGATTGCTAAATTAGAAGGAGCCTGATCCACTGGTGGCTTTTCCACTAATTGCTTAGCTTGATATACACGATCCCCGATTTCAGTACCATCTACTATTCCGTAACGAGATACTTCCTCCCATGGAACCGGTTGGACGCCAACAATAGATGCCTTCTGAAAGTCGTAAACATCAATCATCTGTTTCAGACATGGAACTTTGGATTCCACGATGTCATCGCCAAGAAGAACGGCAAATGGCTCATCCCCAATAAACTTTCTGGCACACCAGATGGCATGTCCCAGACCTTTTGGTTCCTTTTGCCGAATGTAGTGAATGTCGGCCATTTCAGACGATTTACGAACCTCGCTCAGCAGTTCCCACTTCCCCTTCTCAGATAGTGTGTGCTCTAACTCAAATGAATGGTCGAAGTGGTCCTCGATAGCCCGTTTACCTTTCCCGGTTACTATTATTATATCCTCGATACCCGAGGCAACAGCTTCTTCTACAATATATTGAATCGTAGGCTTATCGACAATAGGCAGCATTTCCTTAGGCATCGCCTTGGTTGCTGGCAGGAAGCGGGTTCCTAACCCTGCTGCGGGAATGATTGCTTTACGGATTTTCATGATCTGTTTCTCCCTCCACCGATAAGTTCCATTGTTTTCCACTATTACTATATCATATTTAAACGGAAAAATTAAAAACAAAAAGCCACATTTTGCGGAGTTCATCCTGCAAAATGTGGCTGAGTCTCTTTGATAATTTTAATTAATCCAAAACTTGAAGCGTGATATGATACTTTGAGGCGCTTCCTCGCAACGATTCCCGTTTCCTGGTTCAGGTGTGCGGAGGTGGCGCTCGACACCGTATTCGATTTTCCGATATTCCTGATCGCCGCCAATTTCCAGACGTCCATGAACTTGAGTCACCAACGATTGCATTTCGAGGAATCCTTCAAACATCACTGTCACCCTCCTGCAAAGATGGATTTTCTTAGTCGGTTACCATTTTGTTCACGCTTTCATTATATCATATTAATGTTTTTTTGCTTACTGATTAATATAGTTTATCAGGTGTTTTTTCCTTCAATTCACAAATTGTTTACAACTGAGAGGCCTTAATTTACAAGGATTTTAGCTATGTTTCCCTTACAAAAACAACTGTCCATCTGTAGAGTAACTTTATGCTAATCTTGCTAATAAGTATAAAACCCATCCGAATTCAGATGGGTTAATTTATACTCATATTGCAATTATTTCACCAACTGCCCTCGCGTAACCCCCAACTGATTCGTCGCCTTCAACGTCTTCCATACCTGCGTTCCGCTAATCTCTCCACGAAGGGCACGGTTGTACAGGTTGATGACTTCAAGGACTTGATCTGGCGTCTCTTCCAGAAACTCTACGCGGTAGCTGCTTACACCGAGATCAAGGAAGTGATTCAAGTATTCTGCACCAGATTGTTCAATGGCATTGTAGACGGTGTTGCGGCAGCCTTCATCCACGCGAACGGGATGGGACATTCCGATCCGATCCTGGAGGGATGCGCGTTGCTCTTCGCATGGTCGCCCGCAGTTGGTGTAGTTGGTGCCTTCACTGAGGAAGGTGCAGTACACGCAGTGCTCGGTATGGAACATCGGCAAATGCTGATGGATGACGACTTCCATTTGTGAGGTGCGGCTTTGTCCGAGCAAATCAACCATCTGTTGGATGTTCAGGTCATAAGAAGGTGTGACGATGTCACAGCCTGCTTCAAGGAACAGCTCAACTGCCAGATGATTAGCGATGTTCAGTGAGAAATCACCAATCAGACGCGGGTGAGTTGCGTTAGGGTTTTCTTGGCGGTGGCGCAAATAATAGTATAGCGCACCGGTGTTGCGCACCAGAACTGCGTCCGGATTGAGACGCAGGATGTTGTTGTGGTAGCCGTTCTCGCCAGGCATATGAATGCGCGGCGTAGCGAGCGCGATTTTGCGGCCCGCTGCACGAACGGCTTCAACCGCTGCCGGGAACTGCTTGATGAACTCGAAGTCGGCGTAAATATGCTCTACGCCGGCTTCGAGCGCAGCCTCCACCTGCGGGAGGCTGCGGCACAGCGCGGTGAGCTTCGCCTCACCGCGGCGCACCGCGCGGCGCTCGGCCTTGCCCGAGCTGCCGAGCGGGTCCACCGCCCGTGTCACGTACACGGGCGGCTTCGGCCGTTCGCCGGCTAGCAGCTCCACTGCGCGCCGGCGGATGCCGTTCAGCTCTCGCATCGGGAGGATTACGTCGCCTTCAAGCGACGCATCCAGCTGCTCGAGCTGAAACACTGTGCCCCCGAGACGGCCGAACTGCTCTTCGAGCAGGGCATCGTCCATCGGGCGTTTTTGCGCGACCTCGAGCAGCAGCTCCGAGTCTACGCGCACCGTCGTTCCTTTCTGTACATCCGTCCAGAAAGTTACAAGCGGCTCGCCAGCCTTGCCGCTCACACCGACATGCACCGGGAATACCCGGTACGGCTTGTCCGTCTCAAAGGTCTGGCGCAATCTTTTATCCAATGCCTGGTCACTCGTCTTCCAGATCCGGTCACCCACGTGCACCCGATGCAAATCCACATCATGCCGTCCCGGAATAATATCCACGATCCAGTTTTCATCGGCCTCGCCCTCAATCTTCACACCTTTGCGGCGCAAATCATAAATACGTCCGCCTTCTTCCTTTTTCGCAGGGTCCCCGGCATCAAAAACAATCCCGTCACCGCGCTTAATCGGAGCTTCAATCTTACACACAACCCCGTCGCGAAGCACCTGCTCGACACGACCTACATAGACACCGCGGCTCTTTGGAAAAGTCCCCTCCACAAGCTTCTTATTGTTCGTTCCTTCCAAAAATCCATGCGTAAACCCACGCGAGAAGCTCTGCTGCAATTCACGAATTTCTTCCTTCGATGGCCGTGTATCATCTCCATCAAAATACCGATCAATCGCCTTGCGATATTTACTCACCACGTTAGCTACATATTCCGGACTCTTCAGTCGTCCTTCTATTTTAAAAGAAGTTACCCCTGCCTCAATCAACTCCGGCATAATATCGATCGCCGCCAAATCCTTAGGAGAGAGCAAATACGCAACATCCCCCATAGGCTTTTGCACACCATCTACCATCAAATCATACGGCAAACGGCAGGCTTGCGCACATTCACCACGGTTCGCTGAGCGTCCACCCCACATTTCTGAGGTAAGACATTGGCCGGAGTACGATACACAGATTGCCCCATGCACAAAAACCTCCATCGGAAGCTTCGCTTGCTCCCCGATCGTCTTGATTTGCTTCAGGTTGTTTTCACGTCCTAATACGACTCGTTCCATTCCCCAAGGCTTCGTAAATTCAACCGCCTCCGGCGAGGTAATCGTCATTTGTGTTGAACCATGAATCGGAAAATCAGGTGAAATTTCACGTATCATTTTTACCAAACCAAGGTCCTGTACGATAACCGCATCCACGCCCGCATCAATACAAGCCTCAATCAGTTCCTGCGCATCTCGCAATTCATCTTCAAACACCAGTATATTAAAAGTTAAAAAACCCTTTACACCATAACTGTGCAAAAACGCCATAATTTCCGATAATTCATCCATACGAAAATTGTTCGCACGAGCCCGGGCATTAAACTTCTCCACTCCAAAAAATATCGCATCCGCACCATTAGCCACAGCCGCACGCATGCAATCCCAATCCCCTGCTGGGGCCAACAGCTCAACATCCTGTCTAGTTAGTACATTCTGATTCATAAATATCCTCCTGAATAAATCTGCACATATATCTATAACTTCAATAAGTATTTTCTCAAGCAGTCCAACTTGTCCATTCTAACAGACTAAAGCCCAAGACTCTACCCATACCATAAAAAGTAATATCAAGAAAAAGACACCCTGTTCCGCTAGCAGAAACAAAGTGCCTTCATGTTCGTTAACTAATGGTTTCCCTTTAACTAAACCAGGATTTGACCATGATTGCATCCGACGCCAAAAACACGAGCAGACTAAAGATGCCAAAGCCAATCGCAAACAGGTTCTTCTCACGTTGGGTTGCCAACCGTACTACACCAATCAAAATTACGATTGTAAACAAAATCATGAAAATATCAAACCCGTTAAAGGTCGAAGTCGTTTCCCCCGCAGCAGCGAGTAACATTGCAAGCCCCCCTCTGAGTCTCGGCGAAATTACATATACTCATATGTTATCCTGCCCACCTTCATGTTGCAAGTAAAAAGTCAAAAAATTGTTAAATTTTTCTCCGTTTTAGTCGAAATAATAAAGTATTAGCTATTCCACGTGTGTGTTTTGTAATTGACAACCCTCTGATTCTTATTTTCCCTCTCTGTACTCAAGCTGTGGACAAATCACTCAAATGTCCATGCAAATGTGGACACATACTACATAATCATTTCTACTTCAATTAATCTATATATAGATAACTAACACCTTCACAAATACAATATGCAGTTATTAAACATCTTGCACGAAGGCATCTCAGTAATAGTTCAGTGTCCACCATTTAAAAGACATTTTATCGATTTATCCACCATACAAGGACAATAACCTGCCACTGCTATCATAAATAAGAAAACCGCCCGAAAAAAATCGGACGGTTTCGCAAACTACATTACCCTAGACCTCTATCTGCTGAAGCTTCATTTGCTCCTGTGTACGCTTCGTGTCGCGCTCCAGGATTGGCGCTAAATAGCGGCCTGTATATGATTCCTCTACCTTGACAATCTCCTCAGGTGTTCCTGTAGCTATAATCGTTCCGCCACCACTACCACCTTCCGGCCCTAGATCAATCAAATAATCCGCAGTCTTGATTACATCCAGATTATGCTCAATCACCAAGACGGTCTCGCCGGAATCAACCAGACGATGCAGCACCTTAAGTAAACGATCAATATCATCAACATGCAGACCCGTCGTTGGCTCATCCAGAATATAAATCGTCTTGCCCGTGCTGCGGCGATACAGCTCCGATGCAAGCTTCACACGCTGTGCTTCACCACCGGACAATGTAGTAGCAGGTTGTCCCAGATTGATGTACCCAAGTCCTACATCCAGCAAGGTTTGCAGCTTGCGGTGAATTTTCGGGATGTTTTGGAAGAACTCCGTCGCATCTTCTACTGTCATAGCCAGTACATCTGCAATACTCTTGTTCTTATATTTAACCTCAAGCGTCTCACGATTGTATCTGTTGCCTTTGCACACTTCACAAGGAACATACACATCCGGCAAGAAGTGCATTTCAATTTTGATGATACCGTCGCCACGGCAGGCTTCACACCGTCCGCCCTTGATGTTAAAGCTAAACCGACCTTTCTTATATCCACGCACCTTCGCTTCGTTCGTTTGAGAAAACAGATCGCGAATATCATCAAAGACACCCGTATACGTGGCTGGATTTGAACGCGGTGTGCGGCCGATTGGAGATTGGTCGATATCCACTACCTTATCCACGTGCTCCAAGCCTTTAATCTCACGATATTGCCCCGGCCGTACCTTGGCTCTGTTCAAATCTCTGGCCAGAGTCTTATATAAAATCTCATTAACTAACGTCGATTTCCCTGATCCAGATACGCCTGTTACGGCTGTAAAAACACCGATCGGGAACTTCACATTAATATTCTTGAGATTGTTCTCCTTGGCTCCCTTCACTTCCATCCAACGACCATCTGGCTTGCGACGGTCACCCGTTACAGGAATAAACTTCTTACCGCTTAAATACTGTCCGGTCAGTGAATCAGGATCATTCATCACTTCCTGCGGTGTACCCTGCGAAACAACATTACCACCATGAATCCCCGCACCAGGACCAATGTCTACAATATAATCAGCGGCCATCATTGTATCTTCATCATGCTCGACAACGATTAGCGTATTACCGATATCTCGCATATGAGCCAATGTAGCAATTAATCGGTCATTGTCACGCTGATGGAGACCGATACTTGGTTCGTCCAAAATATACAATACTCCCATCAGACTTGAGCCAATCTGTGTAGCCAAACGAATACGCTGTGCTTCACCGCCTGACAATGTACCTGCAGCACGGCTAAGCGTCAAATAATCGAGCCCTACGTTAACAAGGAACCCTAGACGGCTGTTAATTTCTTTGAGAATCATTTGAGCTATTATCTGTTCTTTTTCGGTAAGGTTGACCCCCTCGAAAAACTGCATAGCTTCGCCAATCGAAAGCGAAGTAACATAGGCCATGTTTTTCTCATTGATCGTAACCGCAAGACTTTCACTCTTAAGTCGATGTCCTTTACATGTACTACAAGGCTTCGTCCCCATAAATTCTTCAATAAATTCACGAATGCCTTCCGAGCTTGTATCACGATAACGGCGCTCCAAATTATGCACAATTCCTTCAAACGTAACATACGCATCCTTGCTCATTCCAAAATCATTCTGATAACGGAATCGGATCTTCGTATCACCTGTACCATTCAGAAGCTTGTCCATCTGATCTTTGCTTAGCTCTGACACTGGTACATCCTGAGGAATCTTATAATGCTCACATACTGATTTTAGAAACTGCGGATAATAATTGGACGTACTGCCTGCCCAAGCTTCAAAAGCCCCATCTTCAATACTCTTCGATGTATCAGGCACAAGCAAGTCGGGATCTACAATCATCTTCGCACCGAGACCATCACATTCTGGACAAGCGCCAAAAGGACTGTTAAATGAAAACATTCTTGGGGACAATTCTTCAATGCTGAAGCCGCAAATCGGACATGCAAAATTGGAGCTAAAGCGCAGCTCCTCCTGTCCAATAATATCAACTAGAAGCTGACCTCCCGACATCTTAAGCGCAGTTTCAATCGAATCCGCTAATCTACTTCGTACATCCTCTTTCACAACGATCCGGTCAACAATGACCTCGATCGAATGCTTCTTGTTCTTCTCAAGTTCAATGTTCTCCGACAGATCGCGCTGCTCACCATTCACGCGAACACGAACAAATCCTTGTTTGGAGATTTCAGTAAAGAGACTTTTATGCTCTCCCTTTTTGCCAGATACGACAGGAGCTAAAATTTGCAGTCTCGTCTTCTCAGGGTACTGCATGATTCGATCTACCATCTGCTCTACGGTCTGAGAAGTAATTTCGATGCCATGCTCAGGGCAATGCGGATGACCAACACGTGCGAATAGAAGCCGCAAATAGTCGTAGACTTCAGTAACCGTGCCTACAGTGGAACGAGGGTTGCGACTTGTCGTCTTCTGATCAATTGAAATAGCCGGAGACAAACCTTCAATAGAGTCAACATCCGGCTTCTCCATTTGTCCTAAAAATTGCCGAGCGTACGCCGAGAGAGATTCCACATAACGGCGCTGACCCTCCGCATATATCGTATCGAAGGCTAGCGATGATTTACCTGATCCACTCAGTCCTGTCAGAACGACAAAACGATCTCGCGGTATCGTAATATTTACATTTTTTAAATTGTGCGCTCTCGCACCTTTAATCACAATATTTTCACTAGCCAAAAGTCTCATCTCCTTGATACAACTATGTTCTTTTTGCTGTTATTCCATTATTCAGCCTTAAGCTCCATAATCGCGTCGCGAAGCTCTGCCGCTCTCTCAAACTGCAGGTTCTTCGCCGCTTCCTTCATTTCAGCTTCCATCCGACCGATCATCGCCTCACGATCACGTTTAGACATCTTACTCTTGGCCGCATCCGAAAGGTAATCACTTTTGCTCTCAGCTACGCGGGTAGCCTCAATAACGTCACGAATCTTCTTGCGAATCGTCTGCGGAGTAATGCCATGCTTCTCATTATAGGCAATCTGTATGCTGCGACGGCGTTCGGTCTCCTTAATCGCTTTGTCCATCGATTCCGTGATGTTATCACCGTACATTAACACGCGACCTTCTGAATTCCGCGCCGCACGTCCTATCGTCTGAATAAGAGACCGCTCGGACCGAAGGAAACCTTCTTTATCCGCATCCAGAATTGCCACAAGAGTTACCTCAGGCAGATCGAGGCCCTCCCGCAAAAGATTGATTCCAATGAGAACATGGAATGTTCCAAGTCGAAGATCACGCAATATGCTCATCCGCTCAAGTGTCTTGATATCAGAGTGAAGATATCGTACCTTTATGCCGATCTCCTTCAAGTAATCCGTCAAATCTTCTGACATCTTCTTAGTCAGCGTAGTGACGAGAACTCTTTCATCCTTCGCGATCCGGTCACGAATTTCCCCGATCAAGTCGTCGATTTGCCCCTTAGTAGGCCGCACCTCAATGATTGGATCAAGCAACCCTGTCGGCCGAATAATTTGTTCAACCATCGTATTGCAGTGTTCGATTTCATAAGGCCCCGGCGTTGCCGATACGTAGATTAGCTGATCTGCTTTCCCCTCAAACTCCTCAAAACGAAGCGGCCGGTTATCAAGGGCAGACGGCAGTCTGAAACCATGCTCAACGAGCACATTTTTACGCGCTTGGTCACCGTTATACATCGCTCGTATTTGAGGCAGCGTCACATGGGATTCATCAATAACGACCAGCATATCGTCCGGAAAATAATCCATCAAGGTATAAGGTGTGGCTCCACGTTCACGGAACGTCAATGGACCGGAGTAATTTTCAATCCCCGAGCAGAAGCCCACTTCTTTCATCATTTCAATGTCATATCTTGTTCGCTGCTCAAGACGCTGAGCCTCCAGCAGCTTGCCTTGCGATCTGAATAATTCAAGCCGCTCCTCAAGCTCGCGCTCAATGTCAGTAATGGCTACCTTCATTGTCTCTTCTTGAGTTACGAAGTGAGATGCCGGGAAGATAGCTATATGCTCCCTGTCCCCAACCAATTCTCCCGTCAGGACGTCAATTTCAGTAATCCGGTCTATTTCATCACCGAAAAATTCAACCCTAATCGCTTGTTCTCCCTTTGAGGCTGGGAAAATTTCCAGTACATCACCGCGCACGCGGAATGTTCCGCGTACAAAATTGATGTCGTTGCGCTGATACTGAATATCAACCAGGCGGCTTAAAATCTGATTTCTCGGTTTTTCCATCCCTACGCGCAGAGACAGAACAAGGTTACCGTATTCCAATGGGGAACCGAGGCCATAAATGCACGATACGCTAGCCACAATAATGACATCGCGCCGTTCAAAAAGCGAGCTTGTCGCAGAGTGCCGTAATTTGTCGATTTCTTCGTTGATGCTGGAATCTTTCTCTATATAGGTGTCGGATGAAGGAATATAAGCCTCTGGCTGGTAGTAGTCATAGTAGCTGACAAAATAATCTACAGAATTATGTGGAAAAAACTCTTTAAACTCACCCGCAAGCTGCGCAGCAAGGGTCTTGTTGTGAGCGATGACCAGAGTGGGGCGATTCAATTGTGCTATCGTATGGGCTATTGTGAACGTTTTACCTGTGCCTGTAGCCCCTAATAGGGTCTGGTGCTTTTTACCCATCTTTACACCTTCGACCAATTGCTCCACAGCTCGCGGCTGGTCTCCCTGCGGCGAATATTCGGAAATAAGCTCGAATTTATTGTTACTAAAGACAATATCACTCATTGTCCAACATCACCCTTATCGTCTAAAATGAGATACTAGAGGGGAAATCCACCTGAATTCAACTTACTTCTATAATTAACCTTTACGGTGATTTTCAAAAATAGAAGACAAGAATCGACTCATTCCGAAAAATGTAAAATAGGAATAAGTGTTCTCATGTATTATACCTTTTTCATTATTTATATGCAAACGATATGTTAAGAAATGGAGCTGGAGTTAAGAATGGATATTACAACAATATTGGGGATCATTATCGGTCTTGCCGCACTCATCGGCGGATTCGTGTGGGAAGGCGGAGAATTGGCAGGGCTTATGCAGCTTGCAGCAGCCGTTATCGTGTTTGGCGGTACGCTGGCTGCCGTTATGGTCAGTTTCCCTTTCGCCAAGCTTCGCACTGTACCAAAGGCTATCGTGCTCGCTTTTACCTCAAGCCAGCACGACGAGAATCAACTGATTGAGGACATCGTCAGTATGTCGACCATTGCTCGGCGTGAAGGGATGCTGGCTCTGGAACGCAAATCAAACGTGCATGCTGATGCCTTTTTGCGGGAGGGTGTTCAGCTTGCTGTTGACGGCACTGAACAAGGCATGATCAAACAAATCATGGAATACGAAATTGATGCTATTCAGAATAAATACGACGGATATGCGAAAATATTCGAATCCGCAGGTGGATATGCACCGACGATGGGAATTATCGGTACAGTCATGGGGCTTATTCACGTTTTAGGCAGTCTGACCGAGCCGACATCATTAGGAACCTCAATTGCCCTGGCCTTTACCGCGACTTTGTATGGGGTTGCCAGTGCCAACCTGATTTTTCTTCCGATCGCTTCCAAGCTTAAAGCGCGTGGTGAAGATGAAATCAACCGGATGGAAATGATGCTGGAAGGTATTCTTTCGATTCAGAATGGCGACCATCCACTGCTTGTGCGGCGCAAATTGGTATCTTTTACAGCTATTACTCATCAGAAGGCTGCTAGCCCGTCCGAGGAGATTGGAGCATGAGAGAGAGATCAAGATCATCTCGGCGCAATCGACATGTCACGCATGATATGAAAGACCGTTGGATGATTACATATGCCGATTTAATTACTTTATTACTCATTTTTTTCGTAGTCATGTATGCAATGAGTCGTCTGGATGTAGAGAAATACGAAATCGTGACGCAATCGCTGCAGCTTACCTTCAAAAGTGGAGACTCACTCATTGAAAAGGGAACCGGCATCCTTGGTACGGAGGACCAGTATGATTTTAAAAATCCACCTTCGAATCAAGGCAACAACGAGAATGGATCGACTGGAGCAGAAGGTGATTCGAGCAGCAATGACGATTCGCAAAAGCCGCTAACCGAACGCGAGCTTGCCTTCCGCAAGCAGGAAGAGGAATTGCAGAACCTCATGAATCGAATTCAGACTTACGTCAAGGACAACAAACTGGAGGATCAAATTAATGTAACCGATATGCCCAAAGGCATTTCTATTACTTTAAGCGATCGTTTTCTGTTTGATACCGGCAAGGCTGAATTAAAAGCCGGGTCTGCTAAAACTTTATCTAAATTAGCCAGTCTGTTCAGCGAGCTGGACACGGCGATCAGTATCGAGGGTCACACCGACAACAATCCTATCGTCCGCGCCTCAACCTATAAGGATAACTGGGAGTTGTCCGGGGCGAGAGCTCTGTCGGTGCTGCGTTATTTCATCGATAAGGAGAAGCTTGATCCAGACGGCTTCCAATATGCCGGATACGGAGATACAAGACCAGCGGCAGACAACTCCACATCAGAAGGAAGAGCTAAAAATCGTCGTGTTGAAATTACTGTGCTAAGACAGTTGCAGCAATAGCCCTTATATCGTGCTTTATAATTAAATAGAGAAAAAGGGAAATTTCTTCCTCTATTAGTGCAGAAACAGGCCGAGCAGTCGAATAGACAGCTGACAGCACCTCAATAGCGGAATTAATTTCCCTTATTTTTTCAGAAATGAGATACCCTCGAGGAATTGAGGATCTTTGCTCATAGCCCTTCGTTGTTTATGATTGATTGTTTACGTTCACGTTCGTGTCGTGGCTGCCGCCTCTGTTGACATTTTTCGCCCCGCGCTTAGGCTTAAGCAATTGCAGCAGGGATAATGGCTGAAGTCGTACAGCTACAGGAGCCTTTTCGTCCGGAGATAAAATCGCACCTAGCTGATGGTGTTCACCTGCATAAAGGGCGCGTTGAAGAAACTTACTCTCCCCGGCGAGGTTGCGAACCTCCAGCTTACAAAATGCTGCGTTCAATCTTAGTGCCGCATGCAGTTCCTCTTTTGTACCCACATGCACTCCGTTTGCTCGTACAATCGTCTCACCCGCCTGTATTCCCATTACAGCTGCCGGACTTTCAGGAATTACAGCAAGCACTCTTAGCCCACCTAGCGGATTCACATACAACGGGCTCAGTTGCTGTTCATCATAGCGACTCCGGAACACCAGATATTCGTGAATTCCAAAAGAACAAAGGGCTGCAACCACTATAAACGGAGACCATTTAGACGATATGACCGCCAATATTACAATAAAAGAACCGTACCACATTAATCTTCCCGACGTAATTCTAGCTTTGGCTTGTGGCAGCATTCCGATTGTCATTTCCGAGAATCCCATTACGATTGGCAGTGCAACAAGACCGAAGCCCCCTTGCCATGCGTCCCCTCCAAAGAATGGACTCCACGGCAATACTCCTCCTGTCGTCTGCGCTGGTATGAGTAACAATAGTGGAACCGGCCATAGACTCTGCATTTGGTATCCGCCGACCAGCTTCCCTCGCTTTCCCTCATAAAAGAGAGGGCCCGCGAAAGATGCTCCTTGCCAGCGAACAAGCATCCCCTCCGCCAAATGAAGCACACCTACAAGACATAGCAGTGCAGGGATATTTAGTTCACGTATAGCAAATACGGCCTGTCCAACGACACTTTCACCTTCAAATGAAGGAACCAGGTTCAATATAAACTGGATGACCCCCAATAGCCCTACCGAATAAGCCAAGCATAAATACCTTACTCTCAGAAACAGCAATATTACCGTCGCTATCCAAATACAAATAATACCCTCTACCGTTAACGTCATCCCAATAAAAGCGAAAGCTATAGAAATGCCTATGCCTGCTACCAGTCCACCCAGAACTGTTCGCCAGGTTTGGGCCAGCCAGCTATGAAGCTTCATATGAAACAATTTTCGTTCTAAAAGCACCTGCCTACGATATAAGAGCATAATCAAAATGATCGAAATATAATAAAAAGGCTGCAATAAGAGCTGTACTCCAGCCTCCGCGAAATTCCACAATCCTTCAAGTACGAGATCCAAGAGAGGTTCACTCCTATCTAATGGTCTTAACGTAATTAGCAGAAAAAAAGAAGGCCAGTGTCAGCCTTCTTCATATATTCGACGCCTAAGATGCAATATCCTTCCGGATTTCTTCAATTGCCCGGTTCATTTGATTATCGTTCTTCTTATCCTGAATTTGCTTTATCAGACTACTTTCCAAAGCCTCCGCAGTCTTGGTATCCAGAACGCCCGTTACTTCAAGCTTATTGTCATCCTGGAATTTCTTAACTGCATTTTCCGTATCTTTACCAAAATAACCGTCCTTGCGACCTGGATCATAACCTGAGGCGCTGAGCATGATTTGGGCACTCTTAATATCGTCACCCAGCGTATCGTATTTATAGTTTTTTTCTTTGTTAATTGGCGCTACCGAGAAATAATCCGGTTGGGATACCGCTAAATCCGGCTTAATGCCTTTTTTGTGAATCCACTCTCCATTAGGAGTCAACCACTTGGCAATCGTTACTTTCAAGAGGCTGCCATCTCCCAATTCATGAGTAAAGCTCGTCTGAACCGTACCTTTCCCGTAGGTTGCTTCACCGATCAGCTTCGCACCCGCAGATTCCTGCAACGCTCCGGCCAAAATCTCAGAAGCACTGGCACTCCCTTTATTAGTGAGTACAGCTACAGGATAGGACTTGCCCCCGCCTTTAGACAACGTCCCCTCACGCCGTTTATTTTTGTCCTCAACCAGTACGATGCCTTTACCTTTAGGAACGAACTGTTGCGCCATCTCGATTACAACCGGCAAAACTCCTCCTGGATTGTTGCGCACATCAATAACAAGACCTTTCATACCCTTTTGTTCTAAGGCAGCTAATTCTTTTTGGAACCGCTCTGCTGTGTTCATCGAAAACTCAGTAACTTCAATAACACCGACCCCGCCTTGCTCCATGCGGGCATACACTGTCTCCAGTGCAATATCAGCCCGGACAATTTTGAATTCCAGCGACGCCGCAGAACCGGACCGTTTCACTTTCACTTTAGCTTCTGTACCTTTAGGACCGCGAATTTTAGATACCGCTTCATTCAGACTTAAGCCCTCAAACGATTCTCCATTCACTGACAGCAAAATATCTTTAGGCTTGATCCCTGCCTTTTCAGCAGGGGAGCCCTTGATTGGAGACACAACAACGACATTCCCATTCTCCATGGACACCTCAGCACCAATTCCCGTAAAAGAGCCTTCAATCTGCTCAGAGAACTGCTGTGCCGTCTCAGGCCCCATGTAAGAGCTGAACGGATCACCCAGTGCATGCATCATGCCATCAATAGCACCATTAACGAGCTTGCTCTGATCTACGTCCTCAACATAATTCTTTTTGACAAGCTCGAGTGCCGTTTCAATTTTTTTGATATCACTTTTGGTGCTTGATCCGGAATTATCGGCAAAAATACCACTGGTGACCGGACCTGCGCCTGCAAAACTCCACTGTCCCGTAAAGGTCAAGGTGAGCAAGCTGCTAACAAGCATTGCAATTACTACAAAAAAAGCTACTGTACGTCCTTTAAACATGGATGAATTCACCGCCTATAGTTGGTATATATAGTATATGTCTGGCTTGTACGGAATATTTACGAAGCAAAAAGAAGGGAAAAACGGATACGCCTTGTCTAAAGGTGGTATCCGTTTCCAGCAAGCACAATCATATTTTATTACAAATAAGGCATAGGGTCTACAGGATTACCATCAATACGAACCTCAAAGTGGCAGTGTGGTCCAGTTGAGTTTCCTGTACTACCGACCTCAGCAATCTTCTGACCCTTTTTCACCTGCTCGCCTTTTTCAACCTTAATCCCGCCATTGCGAATATGGCCATACAGTGTCCATACGTTGTCTCCATGGTCAATAATAACGGTGTTGCCATAACCGCTCCACCATTCAGCGACGATGACTATGCCGCCTTCTGCAGCATGAATGTCAGTACCCTCTGCAGCGGCAAGATCGACTCCAGTGTGGGCTTTAACTTTTCCAGTTATAGGATGAACACGAGTACCGTACCCTGAGGATAGACGCGCACCGCTAACCGGAAGGCTCATCGATCCGCCATTTCCTTTAAAGCCGCCGCTGGAAGATCCTGAAGAGCTGCGTTTATAAGTGTATACTTGTGCTGCTTTCAGCTTGTTTTTTTCCTTCTCCAATTCAGCACGCTTCGTAGCAAGCTGGATGAGCAACTGCTCCTGTTCTTCACTAATATCGTCGGACTCTTCAATTTCTGCGTGGTATTTAGCGATCAATTGCTGCTTCTCTTTTTCCTTCTCTTCTAAAACGCTCTTACGAGATTCAGCATCTGCATACAAGGATTTGACCTTTGCATAATCATTCTTAAGCTGCTCCTGCTGCTCAATAATTAATTGCTTGTCATGCTTGTGCTCTTCAAGCAAAATATGATCCTGATTCGCTATAGCCTGCAAGGAATCCGCTCGTTCCAGAAAATCTGTAAAGCTAGTAGAGGATAACAGCACATCCAAATAGGAAACTACGCCATCCGTATACATCAGCCTCACTCTGGAATCCAGCAAATTGGAACGTTCTTCGATACGAGCCTTCGTCTCATCGAGCTTGACGGCCGTATCGCGCAAGTTCTGCTCTGTATCATCAATCTGGATAGAAATTCGGGCCAGTTCATCACTGACATTCGTAATTTGCTCCATTACTTGCTTGAGATAGTCATTATTTTTATTCACATAGTGCTGAGCTTCTTGTTTCTTATCCGCCGCGTTATCCTGCGCCTGCTTAGCTTCCTTGGCCTGCTGCTGAAGCGCTTTAAGCTCTTTATCAATTTGATTAATTGTTTTTGTCTTGGCATAGCCCTGAGCAGGCTGGAAGATCATAGCAGCTAAAGCGACAACGGCAATTGTGGATACCCATTTTTTCAACTTCGATTCCCCGTCCTTCTTTATCAATCTACCATCTCTAGACAATTACTATAAGCTTAATATAACTACACCTTTAAGAACTTACGAATGGACATTGTGCTCCCCCAAACGCCGATCAAAAAACCAAGACCCACAATTAGTGCAGCCAGCTCCAGTGAAATCTCATGGATTGGAACAAGTTTGATTGCCAGCGTAATATCTGCATTTAAGGACTTGACTAATTCACTATATCCAAAAAACAAAATGCCTACCGTTATCGATGAGCCTATGAGTCCGATCAAGGCACCCTCTACGAAGAAAGGCCATCGAATAAATGTATTCGTCGCACCTACCAGCTTCATGATGCCAATCTCTCGGCGACGAGCCAGTATGGTAACTCGAATCGTATTCGAAATAAGAAACATCGCCATAAGTCCCAGACCTGCTACAAATGCAAACCCAATGTTGCGGACCGCTCTGGTTATTTTGAACAATTTCTCGGTGGTCCCTTTGCCATAGTTGACCTTATAAATAGGATTGTCTTGATATTTTTCATTTAAAGCATTGATTTTGCTCGCTACATAAGGCACTGTGGTCGGTTCAACCACTTCGACTTTGAGCGTATCCGGAATCGGATTCGTTTTCTCATCATAACCTTCTAGTAAGTCCTTACCTTCTTCACCAAGCTTCTCTCTAAAATCTTTGAGCCCTTCTTCCTTTGGAATCAGAGTAACGCGGCTCACCTCATCCATTGAAGCGATCTCATTTTGCAGCTTGTCACGGACTGGTTTCTCTACGTTTGAGGCCAGATATACACTAATCTGAACCTGACTATCGGCTTCATCAGCAAAGGAGTTCACATTCAGAACTAGTAAAACAAAAACTCCCAAAACCAGTAGAGAAACTACGATAGATGTAACGGATGCCACAGACATCCACCCGTTGCGGAATACGTTCTTCGAGCCTTCGCGAAAGTGTCTGAAGAGGGTGTTAAAAGTCATAACCATATTCCCCTCTCAGCTGATCTCGAACAATGTTGCCATGCTCGATTGCAATAACCCGCTTCCGCATCGTATTTACAATATCCTTGTTATGGGTCGCCATAACAATAGTTGTGCCGCGAAAATTAATTTCGTCCAATAACTGCATGATACCCCACGATGTCTCAGGGTCGAGATTTCCCGTAGGCTCGTCCGCGATGATGACCGAAGGATTGTTAACAATCGCTCTGGCAATAGCGACACGCTGCTGCTCGCCCCCCGATAGCTGCGAAGGATCACGGTTTGCTTTATTTTTCAGACCTACAAGGTCCAGCACTTCATTTACACGTTTCTTGATTACTTTCTTAGGGGCTTCAATAACTTCCAGCGCAAAAGCTATATTCTCGTATGCCGTCAGCTTGGGCAGCAGTCGAAAATCCTGGAATACAACGCCGATGTTCCGGCGTACATATGGTATTTTACGAGGTTTAAGCTTGCCTATATTAAATCCGTTGACGGAAATTTGGCCCTTGGTCGGTACCTCTTCCCGATAGATCAGCTTCATAAAAGTGGATTTGCCGGCACCCGAAGGTCCAACCAGATATACAAATTCATTGCGGTCAATTTTGACTGATACTCCCTTAAGGGCATGTGTCCCGTTCGGATACGTCTTCCAGATATCCTGCATTTCTATCACTTGATCACGTCCTAAACTTGATTCCTTGGTCTACGTTAGTTTGTTGCCGCGTTCTCTCGTTCGACATGGTTACTTTGGTTTGATATATCAGCATGTTAAAAATTCGTCATCATTTACATGCACTTAATTTACATTCGACATGTTCCAGCCAATTCCTTTAAAACATGAGCTAATTCACCAGTCCGTTATTTATTGTAACAAAGATGTTACCAATTGAGTACCCGAAACTTTCCAGAATTCCATCATATACATAATTTCATATGAAATTAAATGAACAAAGGAGAAGCGTATGCGAAAACTTCATCTTTCTTTCATAATAATATCTCTCATATTTCTTACTGTTGTCATCCTGTTCGGAGGGATTCAATTATATACGTCAAAGAACACAGTACCAGGCGGCACTGTTGTAGGAAATCTCGATTTAGGCGGATATTCCCAAGCCCATGCTGTCCAGATGCTTGATAAGGAACTAGCAGCTCTGTCGAACGGCCGTGTAGTATTCACTCTTCAGGAAAACAAAGAAACTACATTCTCCTATACCTGGAATGAGCTCGGTGTCAGCTGGGACGCTCCAGAATTTCGTGCAGCACTTCTTGCACTTTCGTCGGGAAATCTCTGGAATCGCGCTGTCGCTCGTAAAAATTTCCCCGAAAACTGGAGCCTTCAGGTTGCCTTGGATCAGAATAAATTAAAAAAAATATTTAGTCCTGCATGGGAAACCGAGCATTTTGGAGATCCGATCAACGCCGTTCGGTCTTTAGGGCAGGATGACAGTATCCGCTATCTGCCCGGGTATCCGGCACAACGTATCCAATGGGCCGCCTTTATCGCACTCATACGTGAAGCCATACCCAATCAAATTGCAGCTCCCGATGAACCGGTGTCGAAATCCAAGATCATTATTCCTGTAATTCTTCAGCAGCCCTCTATAACCATTGAGAGTTTGAAGCGAGAGGGAATTCATCGCAAAATTTCGCAGTTTACAACTTCGCTTCTAGCCAGCTCGGAAGGTCGCGTTCACAATGTCGATGCCGCAGCGCGCAGCATCGACGGCTTGATTTTGCCGCCTGACGGCATTTTTGACTATGCCTCCGTTGTTGAAGCAGCCGAACACGACTACGGCTTCCGCGAAGCCCCTGTCATTGTGAACGGCAAGCTCGTCCCGGGTGTTGGAGGCGGCATTTGCCAAGTGTCCAGCACACTGTACAATGCAGCGATTCGTGCCGGCCTTGAAATTGTAGAGCGCCGTAACCACTCCTTACCGGTTAGCTACGTCCCCAGAGGACAGGATGCTACCTTTGCCAAGGGATATATAAATTTTCGATTTAAAAATACCACGGACCACCATCTACTTATTTCTGCAAGGGTTCAAAATGGACAACTTACCATCAAATTGTTCGGAAATACCCCCGAGAATATATATTACGATATAGAATCCATTACAAAAGAGGTACTCCCTGCCTCAAATAAATACGTTGTCAGCTCTGCCGTACCTTCAGGGAGCCAAGAGATCATCCTGGAGGGAAAACCCGGATATGTCGTGGAAACCTACAGAATTAAAAAGGTAAACGGCAAGTCGCTCAAACGCACACGCCTCTCCCGTGACACCTATCCTGCCCAACCCGCCGTAATCGCTGTCCATGACTTATCCGAAAATGAGGGAGAAACGAATTCCGGCTCCAGAACCAACTCTCGCAAGCCTCCCCAAATCATAGTTGAAGACGGAGTGGACGCTCCTACTTTTCGTGCAATATATGAGAGGGAGCTTGGTGACTGATTGGGCAAAATTCCGAATAAAGGAAAAAATGTTCGCTATTCGCTCCAAAACAGCCTTTTTGCTGTTCAATATACCCTGCGTGCTCCTCCTCAAACCTTTTGTTCAAACCAGTAT
>RCUF01000103.1_pt1 | contig 49016 bp, 38 predicted proteins | sample 2166311 | NCBI WGS metagenome assembly RCUF01 (sample SAMN09932608, study PRJNA488358) | compost metagenome | feature: garden; material: soil; isolation source: compost soil in 4-hydroxybenzonitrile-enriched culture | place: Germany: Experimental Botanical Garden Goettingen | collected 2016-01-27
ATCTGATTTCATTTGAAGAGCATGGAGCTAAAGAAAACTATATGTTCTACATTTAATTTAAAGTCCCATAATGGAGCTATAACCATTATGGGACTTGGGTTTATTATATGCACAATTTCTCAACTCAAAATCTCAATTCCATTCTTCTTTCAAAACAGCATATAAACAAGTATCCGCCCAAATGGGGTTTCCAAAGTCATCATGTTTAAAATATAAATGTTTTTTTAATATTCCTTCTTTTCTCATGCCAAGTCTTTCTAATAACAATTGGGATTTTAGATTTAGTGCATCACATCTAGCTGTAATTCTTCTTACTCCCCATTCGTCGATTGCATAATTGATTAGTGCAGATGCTGCTTCAAAGGCAAATCCTTTACCCTGATAATTTGTATTAAAAAAGAACCCTATTTCTTTTGCATCAAATTCGCCATGCTCATATATTAACTCACCAATTACTTTATTTGTTTCGATTAAACAAACTGCGTATATCTCCTCTTTGTCCATTCTTTCTTTAACTTCTTTTTTAGCCATTTCTTCTGTATGTACTGTATATGGAGAGTATTTGATAACATCTTCATCAGATAAATACTCCAACAGGTCTCCCCAATCATCAGCCTTGAATTTTCTGATTAATAATCGTTTTGTTTCTATCATATAGATTTACCTCCAAAAACTAGTATTAGATTCAAACAAATAATTTTTGTTCGCTGTATTCTCTTTATTAGTATATAGTAGTCATTTGGTGCAAAATAATATAAAATATAGTTCGTTTTAAATGTACCTTCAAAATATAAGGTGGTTGCTATGAAACATATATATTTGGATCACGCTGCTTCGACTCCAATACATCCTGAAGTAGCTGAAGTGATGATGTCAGTTATGCGCGAGCAATATGGTAATGCTTCAAGTATACATTCTTATGGTCGTGCTGCAAAAAAATTGGTGAACGGAGCTCGTGACAGGATTGCCAAAGTATTGGGCTGCCGCTCCGATGAATTGGTGTTTACAAGCGGTGGGACCGAAAGCGATAATCTGGCTATTTTCGGAACAGTTGCAGCTCGACCCCAACGTGGTAGACATATCATTACTACATCTATAGAGCATCATGCTGTGCTTCATACTTGCGAGAAGCTGGAAAAGGATGGCTTTGAGGTTACTTATTTGCCCGTAGACCGTTATGGTAGAATACACTCTGAATCCGTGCTGGAGGCCATTCGTCCTGACACAATTCTAGTTAGCGTGATGTACGGAAATAATGAAGTTGGCACAATTCAGCCTATAGAAGAGATCGGCAAAATTACTTCCGAACGAGATATCGTGTTCCATGTTGATGCAGTACAGGCATTAGGAACCGTGCCGATCCATTGCAGCGAGCTGCCGGTGGATTTAATGAGCTTTTCTTCGCACAAAATTAACGGACCTCAAGGTGTGGGCGCACTTTATGTGCGACACGAGCTTATGATTGAGCCACAACTTTATGGAGGTTTACAGGAGCGCAAACGCCGTGCCGGAACGGAAAATATGGCGGGAATCGCCGGATTTGCCAAGGCATTGGAACTCGTAAGCACAGGATTAGCTGAGGTGGTTCAGCACGATGAGATGCTGCGCGGCACTTTACTGAACTCTCTTGAACAGCGCATCGGAAGTGATAGATATCAAATCAATGGCTCACAGTCGGAACGTCTTCCGCACATTTTGAATATCAGCTTCCCGGAATGCGATGCAGAGACGATGCTCATGAATTTGGATATGGAGGGCATCGCAGTTTCCAGTGGATCAGCTTGTACCTCCGGTTCTTTGGAGCCTTCACATGTGCTGGAAGCAATGAACCTGCCTAAAAATCTTTTGAGTTCTGCGATTCGATTTAGTTTTGGATTGGGTAATACTAATGAAGAGATGAAACTTACCGCTGAAAAAGTTGAAACCATTTTGGAGCGTCTACGTAGTAGAAAATAATGGGCTTCGATTTTAACTTTTTACGGAGGGAGGGTGCTGCGTTTTTTGTCAGCGTATGAATTTGCCCACCGAGGAGGGACCTGTACTTTTGAAGCTTCAGGAGATGATAGGTTTAGCTGTATTTGATCTGTCTAATGGGAAACAGGTTGGTAAAGTCCTCGATATTCTGCTGAATGAAGATTGGTCGATCTCAGGTATTCAATTGGAAGGCAAGAAGCTGTTCTCCTCCAATATTAAGGCGGTTCTATGGGAAGATGTCATAGCCTATGGTGAAGATGCCGTGATGATTCGAAGTCAACAGGCAATCCGGAAATGGAAAGCCGAGAATATACAATTAACTTATTTGGACGGTAACAGTAAATTGAAAGAACTCCCTGTCCTTACCAGAGACGGGGTAACTATAGGATTCGTATCAGATGTTTACTTTGACCAAGAAAAGGGAAATACAATTACTGGGATTGAAATTAGTGACGGGTTTATTTCCGATCTGATGGAAGGGCGAAAGGTGCTTCCCTATGTTCCGGAAATGACCGTGGGAGAGAATGTGATCATGGTGCCACCGGGCAGCGAGCAGCGGCTGGAGTGAGATCATGAATTTTGTTGACGGATAGGTGATAATGTATGATGAAATGTCCAAACTGCAGTTCTAAAGATATCGGGAAAATCGGTTCCCACCAATTTTATTGCTGGGGCTGCTTTATCGAATTGACGGTAAACGGAGAAAAAATGTCGGTCTATCAAGTAGAAGAGGATGGAACGCTTAGCTCTCTGGATGATTTATTTTTTGGAGAAGAAGCTCAGCAGGACTTTAACCAGTTGCAATTGTAATAACAGAAATATTCATAACGAGGCTCTTTCCCTTTGCGGGAGAGAGCCTTTTTCGTTGTCTTACAGTGATGGGTAACGATTATTTTTACGATTACAGGCATATACTTTGTTCATAGCTGGTCCGATTCCGATGTTCGGGAGGGATATTTGAAGGTGGAGCCGATCTTTAAAAGTAAAATGTTTCGTTACGCTGTTTGGTTATTGCTAGGTCTTATCATTCTCTTTTTCGTGTGGACGCTTCGCCCGATGTTTGCAGTCGTGTTCAATTTTATAAAGGTTATATTTTCTCCTTTTATTATCGCAATGATTATTTCTTATGTATTAAATCCGGTTGTCAAAATGCTCGGAGACAGAAAGGTTCCGCGTACGATGGCAGTCCTCTTAATATATGCGGTATTTTTGACAAGCTTATCGGTCATTTTGATGAATGTGATTCCGATGTTCGCGATGCAACTTGAGGAATTAGGAGAGCATTTGCCGGAATTAACGCTACATACGCAGCAGTTGATGAACCGCTGGGATAACAGTATTTTACCGGGCAGCATCCGCATGGGTATGAACAATTGGTTTTATCAGTTTGAACACCGTCTTGCAGGAGCAATTTCAAGCTTTCTCGACAATATTGGCACAACAATTGGAGTAGTATTCAACGCATTTATTGTGCCGTTCTTGATCTTTTACATGCTAAAGGATTTTGAAGCCTTCGAGAAAATTGTACTTAGATACTTGCCGCGAACAAGACGCAAATCCATCGTTACATTGCTAAAAGAAATTGATGATGCACTCGGAAATTATGTACGGGGTCAGCTTCTCGTGTGCGTTATTATCGGTGTGCTGGCGTATATCGGGTATATGATCGTTGGTATGCCATTTGCTCTTTTATTAGCAGGTGTAGTGGCGGTTTGTAATATCATCCCTTATGTAGGTCCGTTCCTGGGGGCGGCTCCTGCGCTGATCATGGCAACGACGATTTCATGGAAAATGGTGCTGTTTGTGTTCCTGGTGAATTTGATCTGCCAATTGATCGAGAGTAACATTATTTCTCCGCAGGTCGTCGGACGAAGTCTTCACTTACATCCAATGACGATTATTTTTGCACTGCTTGTAGGGGGAGAAATTGCCGGGATTCCGGGGCTGATCTTCGCCGTACCGCTGTTTGCGGTGGGGAAGGTTGTGATCCAGCACTTTTATGCTTATTACGTTAGGCGTAAAACGGTTTAAACGGGAGCATGCGTGCATTGACAGCATATTCTTCGCCTTATATACTTAAAATGATTTGTTTAAAATAATTTTGTAAATCTATGATGAAATAAAGTACATCCAAGTTGATTTTCCCAGAGAAGGAGTTCCTTCGTTAAGGTGACAGTGTTTACCTCCGCGATGGCTGAAAGAACCCGAATATTGACCGGATGGAAAGCTAATTTCGGAGTGTGGATTAAACTTCACCGGGTGGTTTCCGTTAATGGACCGATAAGGCGATCGTTCTTTTTTGCTCATAACGTGCAGAATAGTCGATAACCAGGGTGGTACCGCGATTGAATCGTCCCTGAATTTCAGGGGCGTTTTTTCTGTTTTATTTGATTTTGTGAAAACATTTACCAGGGGGTATATATCCATGAAAGCAAGTGAAATTCGCTCTAAATGGCTAGAATTTTTCGCTAGCAAAGGGCACAAAATTGAACCAAGTGCATCGCTCGTACCGCATAATGACCCGTCTTTATTATGGATCAATGCCGGTATGGCGCCGCTTAAGCAATATTTTGACGGTCGTGTAAAACCGGAGAATCCACGTCTTACTAATTCGCAGAAATGTATTCGTACGAATGATATCGAAAACGTAGGGAAAACCCGTCGTCACCACACTTTTTTTGAAATGCTTGGCAATTTCTCCATTGGCGATTATTTCAAGGAAGAAGCAATTACGTGGGCATGGGAGTTTTTGACGGGAAAAGAATGGATTGGCTTTGATCCTGAACGTCTGTCTGTAACTGTGTATCCGGAGGATGAAGAAGCATACAAGTTCTGGAATGAGAAGGTTGGCCTTCCGGCTGAACGGATCATTAAGCTGGAGGATAACTTCTGGGATATTGGCGAAGGCCCTTGCGGACCTTGTACAGAAATTTTCTATGACCGTGGCGAAGCATATGGCGATTTGTCTGATCCGGAATGTTATCCTGGCGGAGAAAATGAACGTTTCCTTGAAGTGTGGAACCTTGTATTCTCGCAGTTCAATCACAATAAAGACGGCAGCTACACACCGCTTCCTAATAAAAATATTGATACAGGCGCAGGGCTCGAACGTTTTGCTTCCATCCTTCAGGATGTGAATTCCAACTTCGATACAGACTTGTTCCAGCCTATTATTGCAAAAACGGCCCTGCTTGCTGGAGTGAAATATGGTGAGAAGGAAGAGACGGATGTAGCGTTTAAAGTTATCGCGGACCATATTCGTACAGTTGCATTTGCTGTAGCTGATGGCGTATTGCCTTCTAATGAAGGACGCGGTTATGTTATTCGCCGTTTGCTCCGCAGAGCGGTTCGTTATGGCAAAGTGCTTGGACTGGACAAACCTTTCATGTTCGGCTTAGTTGAGACTGTTGGCGATATCATGGGCACTTACTATACCGATGTTGTTGCAAAACGTGATTTTATCGAAAAAGTAATTCATGCTGAAGAAGAACGTTTCCATGAAACGCTTAGTGATGGTCTAGTTATTTTGTCCAATATGAGTGAAGAGGCCAAAGCGGAAGGACGTACAGTAATTAACGGTGCAGATGCATTTAAATTGTATGATACTTATGGATTTCCGCTCGACCTGACAGAGGATTTTGCAGCTGAGCATGGTCTTGGTGTAGATTCTGAAGGATTTGAAGCGGCGATGAAGGAGCAACGTGAACGTGCTCGTGCAGCGCGTCATGACAGTGGAAGTATGAAGGTACAAGGCGGAGCACTGTCTGACTTTACGACTAAAACAAAGTTCGTTGGATATAATGAGCTTGAAATCAATACTAAAATTGTAGCCATTGTGGCTGATGATCAGTTCGTGGATACATTGTCCGAAGGGCAAAGTGGTCAAGTAGTTTTAGCTGAAACTCCTTTCTATGCGGAAAGCGGAGGTCAAGTCAGTGACCAGGGTATCATTCGCAGCGACGCTGGAATTGCTGATGTGGAAGGGCTGTTCAAAGCGCCTCATGGCCAGCATGTACACCATGTCACTGTAACTTCCGGTGAATTGCGTGTAGATGCAGTAGTGACAGCGGTAGTTAACCGCGAGCTTCGCAGAGATATCGTGAAAAACCATACAGCGACTCACCTGCTGCATAAAGCACTTAAAGAAACACTCGGGGAGCATGTGAATCAAGCTGGTTCCTTGGTAGAGCCTCAGCGTCTGCGTTTTGACTTCTCGCATCTGGGCAGCATTTCTCCTGAAGAACTAGTAGAAATCGAGCGTCGTGTGAATGAACAAATCTGGAATGCACTGGATGTTGTCATTGATCTGAAGCCGATTGATGAAGCTAAGTCAATGGGAGCTATGGCGCTGTTTGGTGAAAAATACGGAGATGTTGTTCGTGTAGTACAAGTTGGCGGATACAGCTTGGAGCTGTGTGGTGGTTGTCATGTAAGCAATACTTCTGAAATAGGCCTGTTCAAGCTCATCAGTGAGAGCGGTATTGGCTCTGGCGTTCGTCGGATCGAAGCGGTTACGGGAAAAGGTGCTTACTTGTTTATGGATGGTCAACTCGACCTTCTGAAACAATCCGCAGTACTTCTTAAATCTAATGTAACAGATGTTCCCAAACGGATCGAAGCTCTGTATGCACAACTTAAAGAGCTTGGCCGTGAAAATGAATCCTTGCAAAGCAAGCTCAGCACCATTGAAGCTGGGGAACTGACCAGCCAGGTGGTTACGATTGGTTCGACAAAGCTCCTGCCCGCACAGGTTCATGTTGGAAGCATGGATGCCCTTCGCGGAATAGCTGATGAACTTAAAGTGAAACTGCCGGATACCGTGCTAGTGCTTGGTGCGACTATGGAAGACAAGGTTAACTTTGTTGTTGTCGTTCCGCAGGAGCAAGTGAAACAAGGCCTTCATGCTGGCAAGCTTGTAAAAGAAGTTGCTGCCATTTGCGGTGGCGGTGGCGGCGGACGTCCGGACATGGCACAAGCTGGCGGTAAAGATGCTTCCAAGCTCGAAGCAGCATTGAAGCATGCTGAGCAGTTGATTGCTGCACAAGTTTAAGGTTCAGTAAGAATTTAAGCATTTACAGAAATAAGCTAAACCTGCAATTATGCATTTTTTTGCTAGCGAAATTTCTAATTGGAGAGGAATTCCTGCAATTGTGCATGAATTCTGAATCAATTTCGTTGATAACGAAATATTACGCCCAAAAAAATGTATTTTTGCAGGAAATTCCTTTGACTAATGATCAGCAGAAAGAATTGCTGTATATTTGCAGGAATTTGATGAATTGAAGATAACAATCTGAGCCTGTTATTTCTTAAGCCAAGCTGTAATCAAAATTTGCCTTTTTGAGCAACATATAAAGGGAAAATTTCCTTATGGAGCCCATGATATGATATAGTATGATTAGGATTAAGATGAATCAGTCTGCGAATACCAACCGTATGTCTGAAGAAGCGAGGTGTCATCATGGACTCCATGGATAAAACCGTCAAGTTTAATGTTACTGGCGATGTTGAGGAAGCTTCTGCCAAAGAAATTCTTCTTGCGGTATATGAGGCTCTCCAGGAAAAAGACTACAATCCTATTAACCAGATTGTCGGTTATTTATTGTCCGGAGATCCGGCGTATATACCGCGTCATAACAATGCGAGAAGTATGGTGCGCAAGAAAGAAAGAGATGAGCTGATCGAGGAACTGGTCAGATTTTATCTTGCAGGACATCGTTAGGAGTAATCATGAAAATATTGGGTCTTGATTACGGGGACAGAAGAATTGGTGTAGCACTAAGTGACGCCTTCGGTTGGACAGCACAAGGTCTAGAGGTCATTGAACGACGCCGTGAAGGTGAGGAATTTGATCGCATTGCCTATCTGGTTGACCAGAATGCTGTTGAAGAAGTCGTAGTAGGGCTGCCGAAGAACATGAACGGCACCATCGGTCCTCGTGGTGAAATATGTATGGCCTTTGCCGATGCTTTGAAGGATAGACTGCAAGTGCCTGTCATTCTTTGGGATGAGCGCTTGACTACTGTATCCGCGCATCGAACGCTGATTGAAGCAGATGTCAGTCGAAAGAAGCGCAAAGGGGTCGTTGATAAAATGGCCGCAAGCTTGATTTTACAAAATTATTTGGACTCTAAGAGTATAAAGTGAGGGTGATCGTAAATGTCTAAAGATCGTATCGGCAATGAAGAAGAACCGGAAATTATTTATATCCCTGATGATGAGGGTAATGAAGAAGAATTCGAAGTTATTATGAAATTCGAAGTTGACGGTTCCGAGGCAAAGTATATGATGGTCGTTCCTTTGGATTCCGAGCTTGAAGATGAAGAGAGCGAAGAAGTATACGCATTCCGTTACGAAGAAGACGGAGATGACCTGAAATTGTACACGATCGAGAGCGATGAAGAATGGGAGATCGTGGAGGAAACCTTCAATACCTTGATCGACGAGTTCGATGGGGAGGAAGACAATGACTGAGTTCTCCGCAGATCAAGTAGTCTGGACTTCCCGGGTAAGTGACCACTTTGGTCCTGTTGTTGAACTTCGGGATGATGCTGGAGCTGTATTGTATTACAGTGTTGAGAAAGAATTTGATGTTGCGGGTTCTTCTTACGCTGTATTACGTCAGGAGGATGGTTCTTCGGAAGAACCGGAAATTTTTAAAATTGTAACAACTACGGATGGCACCCTTGAGCTCATTACAATAGATGACGATGAAGAATGGGAAAACGTATCCGAATTGTACGATGAGTTGACGTTTCCTGAGTAGGCTGAAATGCTGATGGGGAGACTATAAATTGTACAGATAATATAGATCGGTCTGAGAAGGGCGGGATAACCGCTCTTTTTGGCTGTAAAGGGGTTGACCTATTGAAGAAGGCGATAAAATGGCTGCTTGTCTTTATACTAATTGTGATTATAACTGCTGGAGCAGGAGCTGCTTACGTTTATAACGGCATTCAACCTGTAAAGGCATCTGAGGAGCCTGTAAAAATTACGATTGAACCTGGTACAGGAACCACTCAAATCGCAGCCATACTTAAGGATGAAGGACTTATAAAAAATAATTTTATGTTCGTTAGCTACTTGAAGTGGAAATCCGAAGGCAGCAAATTTCAGGCAGGGGTATATGAAATGACTCCGGGCATAACTTTTGACGAAATTATTTCCAAGCTTAATAGCGGTGATGTTGTAAAGGCAGAAATGATTCGTTTTACGATTCCTGAAGGATTTACAGTAACCCAAATGGCTGAGAAGCTTGCTGAGGAAGGATTTGTAGATAAGGACAAGTTTTTGGCACTAGCAAAAGCGCCTTCTGGAATTGATAGTGAATTACTGAAGGAAATTCCTGAAAGTGCTGAGTTTATCTATAGACTGGAAGGGTATCTGTTCCCTGAAACATATGAACTGAAGAAGGGAAGCAATGAGCAGGATATCGTAAATCGGATGATTGCAGAGACAGCAAATCGATTGAGTGGGATTTCTGATTTTAATCAAAAGCTGGAGCAAAGCGGGTTGAATTTAAATGAGCTCATGACGGTGGCTTCCCTTGTGGAGCGTGAAGTTGTTGTGGATTCAGAACGCAACGTTGTAGCTGGAGTTATTTATAATCGTATCGCTAAAAATATGAAGCTCGAAATTGATGCGACCGTGCAGTATTTGTTAGGTAAGCCGAAGGAAAGATTGCTTAACTCGGATTTAAGAAGTGTTGACAGTCCGTATAATAGTTATTTATATGATGGACTGCCACCGGGTCCGATTGCTGCACCAAGCTTAAAATCGATTGAGGCTGCGCTTGAGCCGAAGTCTTCTGATTATTTGTTCTATGTCACGAAGAAGGATGGCAGCGGCGAGCATTTGTTTGCTCATACGTATGCGGAACATTTACAGAACATCAAGAAAAGCAAGGCTACAGCCAAATAACTGAGGTGTATATAAATGGGTAACAAACCGGAACTTCTCGTTCCTGCAGGTTCCTTAGTGGAATTACAGTCTTATATTGAAGCCGGTGCTACTGCTATTCTGGTCGGTGATTCTAAATTCGGAATGCGGTTGCCTGGAGATTTGAATCCAAGTGACATAGCAGAAGCGGTGAAATATGCTCATGTCCATGGTGTGAAAATATATGTTTGTATCAGCAATTTGATGACAAACGATTTACTCAAGGATCTGCCAACCTATATTCAGGAAATTGGGGTTGCAGGAGTAGATGCTATACAATTTGGCGATCCTGCTGTGCTTCAAACCGTGAAGGAGCTTGCACCACAAATTGCTCTTCATTGGAATGCTGAAATGACTTCAACTAATTATTCAACGGCTAATTATTGGGGTCGCAGGGGAGCTTCACGCGTTGTATTGGCGCGAGAGCTCAATATGGATGAAATTACGGGTATGTATCCCGAATTACAACTGGAATCTGAGGTTCAGGTACATGGGATGACGAATATTTATCATTCCAAGCGGTCGCTGGTTCGCAGTTATATGACGCATCAGGGTCGTCCGGTATCAGAAGATGAAGAGCTTGGCAAGGAGCGAGGACTCTTTCTAATTGAAGCGGAGCGTCCTGATGAGAAATTCCCGATATACGAGGATGCAAGTGGAACACATATTATGAGTTCGGATGATATTTGTATACTGGAGGATCTTCATATTCTAATGGCTTCCGGCGTAAGCAGTTTTAAAATAGAGTCACTACTAAAACCAGTAAACTATAATGTAGCGGTGATACAAACTTATCGTAAGGCTATAGATAAATATTTCGAGGACCCGGACAATTATGAATTCGATGATACATGGATGGAGGAAATCCGCAAAGTTCAGGATCCCGAGAGAGAGCTGTCCTTCGGATTTTTCTACAAAGAACAAGTGTATTAATATCAAATACAATGAAGAGGTGAACGAAGATGCAAACAGCGGAGAGACACATCCCGAAGTACAGCGGGAAGCGGTATCGCTTGGATAAGCCCGAATTGCTTGCGCCGGCGGGCAACCTCGAAAAATTAAAATTCGCTATTCATTACGGTGCTGATGCTGTATACATCGGGGGACAACATTATGGCCTTCGTTCCAATGCAGATAATTTCAGTTTTGAGGAAATGCGCGAAGGTGTTGAATTTGCTAAAAAATATGGAGCAAAGGTGTTTGTAGCGACAAATATTTATGCTCATAACGAGGACTTGGCAGGTATAGAGGAATATTTGCGAAACCTGTATGAGGCAGGAATTACAGCCATTATCGTAGCTGACCCTGTAATTATTGATACAGCTAAACGTGTTGTTCCTAATCTGGAGGTTCATCTAAGTACTCAACAGTCTACGATCAATTGGCAAGCGGTGAAATTTTGGAAAGAAGAAGGTTTGCCTCGGGTCGTGCTCGGAAGAGAGACAAGTCTGGAAGAAATTGAAGAGATTAAAAATCATGTAGATATTGAAATTGAAACTTTTATCCACGGTGCTATGTGTTCTTCATTCTCTGGACGTTGTGTTCTGTCTAACCATTTTACTGATCGAGACTCTAACCGTGGTGGCTGCTGCCAGTCCTGCCGCTGGAAGTATGATTTGTTTGAGGATGGTCGTCCAGAAGAAGTGTGGACATCTGAAGAAGATATGCAGGACGGTCAGGCAGGACGCAAGCTGCAACTAGGAGTTACACAGTTGCCTCTATTTGAAGAGCAGGATAACGCTTTTACAATGGGCTCTAAAGATATGTGCATGCTGCAAAACATCCCCGATTTGATTGATGTTGGTGTTGATAGCTTTAAAATTGAGGGACGGATGAAGTCGATTCACTATGTAGCAACAGTAGTTAATGTATATCGTCAAGCGATCGATGCTTATATGGCCGATCCGGAAAATTATGTATTTAAGCAGGAATGGCTGGATGAAATAAATAAAGCTGCTAACCGCCCACTCAATACAGGTTTCTTCTACGATACTCCAGATCACGAAGATCATATTTATGAGCCTGAAGAAAAAGCGGCTCCTTATGATTTTGCAGGTCTAGTTATGGAGTATGATGAAAAGACGGGTATCGCTGTCATTCAGCAGCGCAATCATTTCAAACCTGGCCAGGAAATCGAGTTTTTTGGACCAAACGGAACCTTTTTCAAGCAAAAGGTCGGAACAATCTGGGATGAAAAAGGAAATGAACTGGATGCAGCACGCCACCCACTTCAACGGATTAAGATGCAGGTAGATCAACCTGTTTCATACTTTGACATGATGAGAAAGAAAAAATAGCTATTAATTAGAGCTTTGGTCTAAGGACTAAAGTTCTTTTTTTTATTTAAATCCGAATATTCAATTAAAAATTTGGGTCTATAAGCCGATATAAATAATGAAATGTCATTTTGATCAAATAGGGGAGAAATGTATTTTTATGCATGGCTTCAACCCTATTTTTAGCAGGTAATTATTATGAGCGGTGGGTGATTGACATGAATCTGCTTCCAAAGAAGAAATTGGCAGAAGACAAGGACAAACAAGAGAAGAAGAGCAGGGGTACGAAGTTAAAGGATGTAAAAGCTCTTGGTAAAGGTTGGAGTAGCTATATTGAAAGGGCTCAGGGGATGTTGCCAAAGCAAATCAATCCGGCAAAATCTGTAGGGATTCGTCTGTTTCTCATTTTTTTCATAGCTATTATGTTTTTTGTATTGGCTATCGGGATTTTATCTTATCAAATGGCTAAAAGCACGATACAAGAAAATGCTGAACTTGCAAACCTGCAAACAATTGCTCAAACTTCACAGAAGCTAGACATCATTTTTCAGAAATATGAAGAGAACCTGCAGCAAATGTTTTTAGATGAAGAGATGCAGAAAGCAATTCTGGAAGCATCATTGTCAACTAATGGGGATTATGAACGCTTTACATCTACAAACAAAATAAAAGAACGGCTTAGTGCGATGACGTATTCTACTAAAGGTATACTCGGAGTATACCTGATATCGCCAGACAATCTTGTCGATGATGTTACTAGTGGTTCTATAAATTCGGCTTTTTTGGACACTGTTCGTGACCAGCCATGGTTCACTGAAATGGCAAAGGCTTCAAAAGTGATGTGGCTTAATGTTCCAGATGGAAAAAATTCAGGGTCAAATGTATTCAGATTGGTTAGATCAGTGCAAAGCGTAAACAGCATGAAGCGGTTTATTGTAGTAGCAGATATTAATCTGGATATATTGAATGGTTACCTTAAGGAGGTAAACCTTGGTACGAACTCTACAGTACAAATGCTTGGGCCTGACAATATAGTTGTTGGATCAGCGATTTTAGAAGATATCGGCAAAGTGACTGAATATGATTTGAGTAAAGCCGGTAATGAGAAAGTAGGTAATATTAACACCACGGATATTAATGGGAACTCGGTTCTGGCTGTCTACAATAAACAGATCACTACAGACTGGAAGCTGCTAGGCACAGTAGCGACTGAGGAATTGATTAAAGATGCTAAAGGCATCCTGTTAGCTACATACATAGCAGCAGCAGTAGTTGCTGTAGCTGCAATAATTATTGCAATGTGGATGGTAAGAATGATCGCACATCCGTTATCTAAGCTTCAAAACCTGATGGAAGAGGGCTCCAAAGGGAATTTGAATGTACGTATGGAGACGAAAGCGAAGGATGAAATCGGTCAATTGACGGCAAGCTTCAACGTGATGATGGAGCAAATTACGACTCTTGTAAAACAAACGAACTTCTCGGCGCAAGAAGTGTTAGATACAGCCACTGAGCTTACTCAAGCATCTAACAAAACCGCCATTTCTGCGAGAGAAATAGCAATTGCAACCGAAGAAATCGCTAATGGTGCAACAAGTCTTGCGAATGAAGCGGAACGTGGCAATGAGCTGACAGAAAATATTTCGCGAAAAATGGAGCAGGTTGTAAACACCAATAAAGAGATGGAGCTATCTGCTCGCCAGGTGGAAGAGTCCAGCCAGCAAGGAACTGAATACTTGAAGGGCCTTCTGAAGAAAACAAATATTACAGTAGATATGATTAATTCGTTAACTGCAAAAGTTGACTCACTTAAATCAAGCACAGGCTCAGTACTTAAAGTGCTTGATGTTATGCAAAATATTACACAGCAGACTAATATTTTGTCATTGAATGCTACAATTGAAGCGGCACGTGCCGGGGCTGCGGGACGAGGCTTTATGGTAGTTGCTGATGAAATTCGTCAACTGGCAGATCAATCCAAACAATCTATTACAATGGTAGGACAAATCACCGATAACATTCAGCAGGAAATGAATGAGACGGTGCAAGCGTTGTCCGAGGCAAGTCCGATGTTCCAGGAGCAAATCAGCTCCGTGAAGGAGACCAATCAAATTTTCATATCGGTTCGTGATCAGATGGCAGGTTTTGTTCAACATTTAGATGTTGTTACAGCTTCTATTGATGAATTGAACCAGTCTCAAAACGTGTTATCTGAAGCAATGAGCAACGTGAGTGCAGTTGCCGAACAATCTTCAGCTACTTCCGAAGAAGTTGCATCCTTAAGTAGCGAGCAACAAACCGTTGGCCAGCATTTGGTTGAGCTCTCGGACAAATTGGAGAATGTATCCGCTGGATTGAAAGAATCGTTATCCAAGTTTACCGTATAATTAACGAAATAAACGTATCAAAGATGATGCTGTCCTATGATCGATAATGATCACAGGACAGCGTTTTTAATTTTGTAATAAAGGAATTCCAGATCAGAATAGCGAAAGGCCGGCTTTATGGTGTGAATAATCTTTTCCCAGGAAATAATGGTATTAGATTAGGAGGCGGCAGGATGGCATTAATAAGAAAAAAGCGCATATTCTATATTCTGATCATATTTACTTTGGTATTCGCGATATACGCAAGCCGTATTGGCTGGATTCAGTATAAGGCAGCTTTTAAAGCGGTTACAGCTAGCGGTCAGACTATAAACGAATTGGCAGTCAGGCAAAGGGAAGAAGGTATAGAGCTTGATTCAGGAAGAGGGCAATTTAGTGATCGTAACGGGGTTTTGATGACGGGTATTACTAGATGGGAGCCTGTGTTGTTTCCTGTTGCTAAATTACCGAATGAGAAAACATTGGATAGTTTGGCAAGTATGCTAGGAACAAGCAGGGATAAGCTCCAATCGACCTGGAGCACACTAAGGGTTCCATATGTGTGGCCCTATAAAGAAGTATTAATGAAGAATGTAAATGGTAAAGAGGAAAGAAGCAGCTCAACACCAGGTTTTGAGTTGATGCCCTATGTGTATCGCTATCCTGAAGAAGAGAGTGGACGACAATGGTTAGGATTTACATCTCAGCGTCCTGATGTGATTCTGAAGCTTCGATCCCAAAATAAACAGAATGAAAATTATTCTTTATCCATGCAGGTAGGTGCGGCGGGATTGGAAAAGACCTTCGACAATTTTCTACGAGGGATTGGAGGGACAAGGGCATATTATACAGTAGATGGACAGAAGCGTCCGTTAACAGGAATTGGTATCAGAGTAAAAGGAGCAAATAACAGATACTACCCGCTAACTATTCAGACGACAATTAACAATGAAATTCAGGGTGATTTAGAGCAGCTGGCTGAGAAAATGGCATTAAAGGAGGGAGCCATAGTTGTTTTAGATGCTAAACAAGGTGATGTAGTCGCCATGGTGTCCCGGCCGTTCTACGATCCGTATCATGTAAATATGGAGGATGGAAGCTGGAGTAATAAAGCTGTTAAAGCGGCTGTGCCGGGATCTATTTTCAAGGTGGTCATCGCTGCCGCGGCATTGGAAGAGCAGGTGACTAACCCGAATGAAGTTTTCCACTGCTCAGGCCATTATGGAAAATACGGCTTATCATGCTGGAAAAATGGTGGACATGGTGATATTTCACTGAGTGAAGGGTTTGCTGAGTCCTGCAACATCGTATTTGCCACGTTAGGGGAACGATTGTCTGTGGAAAGTATTAACCGAACAGCCCATAAACTGGGGTTATCCAGACTGAACGGATGGCATGCTGACGTTTTTCTGGATGGTGAAGCCCTGTCTCAAATCGATCAAGAGGAGGCAGGACGAATTTTCTACGACACTTCAAAAGCAGACGGTGGCACTCTAGCGCAGACGGCGATCGGGCAAAGAGATGTGCTGATGACTCCGCTTCAAGCAGCTAACCTTGTCGTCACATTGCTAAACAATGGGGTAGTATATTCTCCTAGATTGGTGAGTACAATTCATTTCAAGGATGGCTCAACATTAGCGAACCTTCCGATACAAAGTTACTTATCCAGGGAGGGGAGAATTCAACCCGAGACAGCTAATATGTTATTGGGCTGGATGCGGCAAGTCGTAACGGATGGAACGGGGCGCACGCTTAGCTCAGCCAAATGGGCACTTGCAGGAAAATCAGGGACTGCGCAAGTCGTAAAAGATGGAGACCATCGAAATAATCAATGGTTCATCGGTTATGGACCAGTAGGCAAACCCAAATATGCAGTTGCTGTGCTGTCGCAAAATCGTCCGGTCAACTCTAATCATCAGGCTATACAAATTTTTCGAGGTACGATGAATATTCTCGAACAGCATGAACAAAAAAAATGACCCTAATTGTGTGAGGTATATGATAAAATAGTGAGTGATGCTATGCTATAGTGCATGCCAAAGTCATTGAATCATAGAAAAGTGGGGAGAACGACATGGAGACTTTGCTGCTGTGGTTATTTTACATTTCATCGTTATATGCGTTCATACCTGGACTGATTACTCGTTTGTTCGGTTTTCGTGTATTCAGGCATGGCTCAACTAAGGATAAATTTGCTCTCACCTTCGATGATGGGCCAGATCCTGTGTATACTCCCAAATTGCTTGATCTTTTGAAGCGTTATGGAGCTAAGGCAACCTTTTTTGTAGTTGGCTCGAATGCCGAAAAAAATCCTCACCTCATTAGACGAATGTATGATGAGGGTCATTTAGTGGGGATTCATAATTATGTACACAAGACGAATTGGTTGATGTTTCCTGATACTGTTAAGAAGCAAATACAGAAGACAAACAAGATCATTTACGAAGTGACCGGAAAAACAACACATTATTATCGCCCTCCATGGGGAATTGTCAATTTATTTGATTTTGCCAAACGTAATGATACTCAAATCGTGTTATGGTCAGGTATTTTCAACGATTGGCGCGTTAAGGTTGGTGCAGATCGTCTGACAAAACGTATGCTGAAAAAACTGCGTGGAGGCGAGGTATTTCTGCTTCACGATTGCGGCGCTACACTTGGAGCTGATAACGGAGCTCCGGGGGAAATGCTGATTGCTCTGGAGAGAGTGCTGGAAGAGGCACAGCGCCGTGGGCTTCGCAGCATTCGTATTGATGAAATGATTCAGGAGACTGAACGTATCAGGAACGATAGGAAGGCTCCAAAATCCGGAACTTCTAAAGCGTCCGAAGAAAAAGGCTCCAAATATCAGCGTACAGAGGTATCATGGTTCAAACGGTTTATCGTCACTTTATGGTTGCTGTGGGAAAAGATATTTCACCTTATGTTCCAATTGCAAACAACCAATAAAGAGGACCCTATATTTCATTTTCGGTTTCGGCCGTATCACGGCAAGGATGTAGCTATGGATAATGGTGATGTTCTCAGGAGTGGAGACCGAATTCTGGAGCTGCACTTTGATAACAAAAAATTGTTTACTATTGGATCACGATCCAGAACTCCGGTTCAACTGGCTCTTCAAATGATAAGAGGTGTTGAGAAGACGTTGCCGGAGCTAGCAAGTTACATCAGTAGTCACCCTGAGACGCATGATGTTAAAGCGGTGTACGGCGTTAGTATGATTAACCGTGGGCCAGAGCAATTCGGGTTTACAGTAACTGATCTTCCGAAAGGCTGGTTTGCCACTTCATCAAAGATGTATCTGAAGTTCTTATTACGAGTTATTCATCCTTCCGGAAATACACGTGTGAAGAAATCATCACATGAACTAGTTCCAAAGCTAATTGTTATGTCTATGGATACACTAATGGATAAATATTTGAAGGATGGATCTTACGGCTCACATCATCGTCTTTATAATAAAAAAGTGGAGCCTGAGGAAGAAGATGAGACTGCCCTTCAAGCTACTATGAGCCAACAACTATTGTAGCGATTTTGAATCATTAATTTTATTAGAAAAAGAAAGGCTCTCCCGCCGCTGGAATGCGATTTTGGGAGAGCCTTTCGTATATTAATAATGCATGTGAATTAAATCTTCAAGATGCCGCCTTTGCTCGCATTTGTTACCAGCTTGGAGTAACGAGCAAGGTAACCGGTTTTCACTTTTGGTTCAAAACCTTTCCAATTTCCACGGCGACGTTCGAGTTCTTCGTCAGAAACATGAAGTTCGATTTTACGGTTGTTGAGATCAAGCTCGATAATGTCTCCATCCTCAACAAATGCAATAGGTCCGCCCTCTGCAGCTTCAGGAGAAATGTGACCGATACTGATTCCACGGGAAGCCCCTGAGAAACGTCCGTCCGTAATCAAGCCAACCTTGGCTCCGAGTCCCATACCCACGATTTGTGAGGTTGGAGCTAACATTTCCGGCATTCCTGGTCCACCTTTTGGACCTTCATAACGGATAACTACGACAGTGCCTTCTTTTACTTTGCCGTTAGCGATACCTTCAAGTGCCTGCTCTTGAGAATCGAAGCAAATTGCAGGACCTTTATGATATCCGCCAACTGAAGGATCGACTGCACCTACTTTAATTACAGAACCTTCTGGAGCAAGGTTGCCGTAAAGAATTGCAAGTCCACCTTTTTCAGAATAAGGCTTGTCGATTGGATGAATGACGCTATGATCGAGGATTTCGCAGCCAGCAACGTTTTCAGCGATTGTTTTACCTGTAACCGTCATTTGCTCACCGAAGATCGCCCCTGGTTTCTTGAGCAATTCATGCAATACAGCACTTACGCCGCCCGCTCTTTGAACATCCTCGATAAAGATGTCAGATGCAGGAGCCAGCTTGGCGATATGTGGTACACGGTTAGCAACCTCGTTAATACGTTCAAGCGGATAATCGATCCCTGCTTCTTGAGCAAGAGCAAGTGTATGAAGCACAGTATTAGTAGAACCACCCATTGCCATATCAAGTGCAAAAGCGTTATCGATGGATTCTTTAGTTACGATATCACGAGGTTTCAAATCCAGCTTGATGAGTTCCATCAATTGAAGCGCGGATTGTCTAACAAATTCACGACGTTCTTCAGCGATTGCAAGAATTGTTCCGTTACCTGGCATAGCAAGTCCGAGTGCTTCAGCCAGACAGTTCATGGAGTTGGCTGTGAACATACCTGAACAGGAGCCGCAAGTTGGACAGCCGAATTGTTCCAGTTCCATCAGATCGTCATCACTGATTTGACCTGCTTGGTGAGCACCAACACCTTCAAATACAGATGTAAGGGACAATTTGCGACCTTTGCTGTCAACGCCAGCTTTCATAGGGCCACCACTTACGAATACCGTTGGAATGTTCACGCGCAGAGCGCCCATCATCATGCCTGGTGTAATTTTATCGCAGTTGGGAATGCAGACCATACCGTCAAACCAGTGTGCAGATACTACTGTTTCCAGAGCGTCAGCAATGATTTCACGACTTGGCAAGGAATAACGCATGCCGATATGACCCATCGCAATACCGTCATCAACACCAATGGTGTTGAATTCGAAAGGAACACCGCCAGCTTCGCGAATTGCTTCCTTTACAATTTTACCGAACTCCTGCAAATGCACGTGACCCGGTACGATATCAATATAGGAGTTACATACTGCGATAAAAGGTTTATTGAAGTCTTCTTCCTTAACACCTGCGGCACGTAGCAAACTACGGTGAGGCGCGCGGTCGAAGCCTTTTTTAATCATGTCTGAACGCATTTTTTTGGCTGTCATGATGACGATCCCCCTATAAATAAAAATATATTGTTAATATGAAACTTTGAAACATTACACCGCTAAAGGTTGTCTTTAAAGTCTATCATATGTGTTCTTCTTTTTCTAGCAAGCAGAAGCAAGAAATCCCCGGTTAAACTGGGGACTTCAGTATAACTAGATATAAAAATGATATGAAGATAAATGCACGGGCATGGTTTGCTTAATGTTTGCCAGTGGCTCCGATATATCCAAAGGCACGCCGTTGCATCGCTAACGCCCACTGAACAGATGGCTCGATTACAGGTGAGGTCCATTTTCTTACGACAGTTTGACTTAGCATCATTGTGAGAACTATTGCCCCGATCACAACGATAAGAGCGGTCCAGTCGTTCTGGATATATTGATATAGCGGCGAAACGACAGCAAACCGGATAATAAAACCATGGAGTAAAAATACATAAAGAGTTCTGCGCCCGTACTCTGTTAATAGGCTCGCCCCTTGTGGCACGATAGATAAAAATGCAGCTCCGGCAATGATTTGCAATAAATAAAGGCAAAGACGATATATTCCTGCATACCATTCATGATGGTCCAGCTGACCATAGGTCATATTGCCGTAGAGCCATCCTGGGGCAATGTCCGCGCCGCTCAGAAGTATCACAGCAAATAAGAGAAGGGATATAGATAATGCAAAACTTCTTGCTTTAATGGTGAGCATTTGCTCCAGCTTTTCAAATGAAAAATGATAACCCGCAATAAAGAATGGAAGAAATACGAAAGTACGAGAGATGCTAAGCCACGTTCCGTCCATTTGCAAATAACCGACTAGAACCCCGAGTGTGATGGATATAGCTAACTGCTGAACCGCAGAGCATTTGTGCATCATAAGAAGTAGTAGTCGCCAGCCGATATGACTTGCTAGAAACCAGATCAGTAGATATGGAGCAAAAAAGGAATGGTGAATATTTTTAACTTGAAATACAGTGACATCCATCAGGGAATATAACGTTTGAAAAATAATGTACTGGAATGATATTTGCAGCAATATTTTGCGTCCGGCTTCACCAGTTAAATTGTGCTTGGCGAAATATCCTGTTACGAATACAAATAGTGGCATATGAAAGGTGAAAATCCACATATAGAGAGAATGCATACTATCCAGTCGGGTAATTAAAGGTTCTATGGCATTTCCGACAAAGACGCAAAGGATCAAAAGAAATCGCAGGTTCAGGAAGAACGTTTCTCCTCGTGCTTGTATTGGGTTTGCGCTCATGACGAAGGCTCCTTTCAGTGCGATTCCGCTGATTATAGGTGTTAGCAAATAAATGTTAAAATTTAAATTAATTCTTCTATGTATAAAATACTCCTTTTAAAAATACGAACTTGTGATTTATATCACAATAGAAAACGCTATCAGGTTTCATAATTGTGTCCAACTGTTGACACCTTGGAATATGTATTGGGACTTGATTTTGTCTCATGTCCAGTCACGATGTAAAATAGAAAATAGAGTACCAGGCCCAATACAATGGAGGTGCAAAATGTCAGGGATCACTATTGCTGATACCACTCTGTCATGCCGGGGTATATTGTTTGATAAGGATGGCACGCTGCTGAATTTTATGGACATGTGGGGAACTTGGGCGGACAAGCTGGTTCAGTTGATTGAAGGACAACTCTCTATAATGAAGGCAGCGCCCAGAGAGAATGTTTCCGATTGGCTTGGTCTTGTCTACAATAAACAGGGAATAGTCATCGGATATGATAAAACAGGTCCGCTTGCGATGGGTACGGAGGAAGAAGTGACCGCGTTATTGGCCTGGCGATTCTATAATGCAGGGATGCCTTGGAATGAAGCGGTAGTGAAGGTTCGTGAGCTGAATGCTTTAGCAATGATTGAAGTTGAAAGATGCAGGCCAGCACATCCATTGCCAGGTTTACATGATTTTCTTGTATCCTGCAGCAGAGCTGGTATCGCTTTAGGTATCGTAACGTCAGACACAACAGCAGAGACGTTAAAGCATCTGGAGTGGATGGGCCTTCGCAATTATTTTTGCAGCATTGTAGGCAGAGATCGTGTTGGCAAGGGAAAACCCGATCCTGAAATGGTAACACTGGCTTTACGGGAAATGAGAACCTCTACGGAGGAATGTATTTTAATTGGAGATAGTAACGGAGATATGATTATGGCGAGACGCGCTGGACTACGAGCTGCGATTGGCATTGCCGGAGACATTGCCTCTGGTGAAGAATATTTGCTGGATGCAGATTACATTGTGACAGGATATTCCGAATTGATGGTGCAATTGACATAAAAGGAGAGGAAACATAGTGAACGCAAAGGAACAATTGGCTTTATGGATAAAGGAGAGCCGTAAAATCGTGTTTTTTGGAGGGGCAGGCATATCTACCGAAAGTGGTATTCCTGATTTTCGCTCAGCAGCAGGAATTTATCAGACCGAAAAGGAGTCGCCGTATGCTCCCGAAGAAATTTTAAGCCGTCCCTTTTTTAATCGTCATCCAGAGGTGTTTTTCGACTTTTATAAAACAAAAATGATTCATCCGGAAGCATGTCCCAATTCTGCTCATAAGTTACTGGCTGATTTGGAAGAGCGGGGCCAGCTATCTGCTGTCGTTACACAAAACATCGACGGATTGCATCAAATGGCGGGAAACAAACATGTGCTTGAGCTTCATGGTTCGATACACCGAAATTATTGCATGGATTGTAGCAGGTTTCATAGTTTGGATGATGTAATGACCAGTTCTGAGCTCGTACCGCGCTGCAAGGAGTGCGGAGGCATTGTGAAACCGGATGTCGTGCTGTATGGGGAGAGCCTTGATGATGAGGTGATACGTGATTCAGTGAAGGCTATTGCAGAAGCGGACTTATTGCTGATCGGAGGAACATCATTGACAGTACAGCCAGCAGCTCATTTTGTTACGTATTTTCAAGGAGATCGAACCGTGCTGCTGAACGCTTCATCCACCGCATTTGATCATCGGGCGGATTTGCTCATTACAGAGCCAATTGGTGCTGTTCTGGGTGAAGTAAGTGAACTGCTGAAGCATTAAGAGAGAAGAACACCCCTTCCATCCAAGACTATGGACAGAGAGGTGTTTTTGCTTTATTTGGATGTTTTTTTTCCAGATGCGTTTCTTCGGTATTCACTTGGAGATTCGCCGTGAAATCTTCGGAATTGGCGTGAAAAATATAATGCATCAGTGAGTCCGACGGAAGAGGCAATTTGCTCAATAGACAGCTCAGGGCGTTCCCTTAGCAACTGCCGCGATTTATCAATCCGAAGCTTTAAAAGGTAGGTAACAGGTGTAGTTCCGGTTTCCTTCTTGAAAATCCTTGATAAATAAGCACGATTATATCCCAAGCTGGAGCACATTTGTTCAATCGATACGGGATGGGCGTACTGGCTGGACATATAGTGTATCATTTGTTTGACTATTCGCTGGACTCCCGATTCTCCTGCAGGCAGAGTAGATTCAAGGACTAATGCTTCTTCCGCTTCAGCCAAAATTAAATATAGACTCCCTAGAGATAATAAATGAGCGCTTGATTTCTTGCTGCGGAATGATTGAAGGACCGCTTCCAGCAGCTCAGGGATTTTGCTGTCCTGACCGGATCGAAATACTGGAAGCTGTGGTGTGAAACCGGCATGTGTGATTAACTCTGCTGCTTTATCGCCTGTAAAAGCAATCCACCGATAACTCCAGGGCTGATTATCGTCTGATGCGTAACTGACAAGTTGGTCAGGCTGGATTAGAAAGCAATCGTTTTGTCCAAGCTCATAGTGAGCAAACTCCGTTCGGAAGCTTCCTCTGCCTTGTTCTACACAGTGCAATAGAAAGTAATCATATACTTTAGGTCCTAATTTGTGGTTAGCCATTGTCTGGCTTTCACCGGCAAATAGAACGTGAAGGTCATTTGTTTGAAATATTTCGGGATTGGCAGCAGCGCTATATGTTTCAGGCATAGTTATATACTTCTCTCCTTGTAAAGTAGTAATATACTCTTTATATTACTAGTTGAGGTCACATTTATCCATATTTAACTCGCATAGATACATTACTTAATACGTATAGTTTTCTTATACTAAATACGTGAGCAACAACTAATGCAAGATTCCATAATGATGGGGTGTTATTAATGAAAAGACAGGAAATGTTAGATTTGTTTATTACACGTTGCGGAGAGAGTGCTGAGGAAATTCAAGTTTTTAATGCTCCCGGCCGCGTAAATTTGATCGGTGAGCATATTGACTATAATGGCGGGTACGTTCTTCCTGCAGCGCTGGAGTTTGGGACAACACTTGCTATACGGAAACGTAATGACGATAAAGTAACATTTACATCTGCAAATTTTCCATATCATATTGAAGTGGACTTGGAAGGAATCGGAAATGAAAAAACTGGCGAATGGGTTGATTACCCGCTCGGAGTAATTGTTGAGCTGCGCAAGCTGGGAACTGAGCTTACCAGTGGTTATGATCTATTGTACCATGGTGAAATTCCTAATGGATCAGGTCTGTCCTCCTCCGCTTCCATTGAAGTTGTTACGGCGTATGCATTCTCTACTATGGAAGGAAAAGATACGAATACTGTAGAAATCGCACTTTTATCCCAGCGTGCAGAAAATTTGTATGTTGGTGTGAACAGCGGAATTATGGACCAGTTTGCGGTAGCAAACGGTGCGAAGGATCATGCGATTTTGCTAATGTGCGATACATTGGAATATAAGCTGGTTCCATTTGCTACCGGCTCCTATAAGCTTGTGATTGGCAATACGAACAAACGAAGAGGTTTGGTTGATTCCAAATACAATGAGCGCCGCTCTCAGTGTGACACTGCATTGCAAATATTGCAGCAGGATGAGCCGGAATTGAAATATCTTGCTCACCTTGCTCCTGAGCGTCTAGAGGAGCTTAAGAGCAATTTTAATGATGAGATTCTGTACAATCGTGCTGCTCATGTCGTATTAGAAAATTCCAGAGTATTGAAATCCGTAGAAGCACTTAGTAACAATGATCTGATCACTTTTGGCAGTCTGATGAATGCTTCTCATGATTCGCTCCGTGATCTGTATGAAGTAAGCTGTTTAGAGCTAGATGTGATGGTAGAAGAAGCACGGAAAATTGATGGAACACTTGGTTCTCGGATGACCGGAGCGGGTTTTGGAGGGTGTACGGTATCGTTGGTGCATGAAGATTCTGTTGAACGTTTTCTCAATGAGGTTGGTGAAGCATACGAACGTCGGACAGGGCTCAAAGGTGAGTTTTATGTATGCGGCGTAGGTAATGGAGTTCATGAAATGAAGGAGGAGAACTAATTATGGCTATTTTAGTCACAGGTGGAGCAGGTTATATTGGTTCACATACGGTTGCGGAATTGCTTAGCAAAGGAAAAGAAGTTGTAGTCATCGATAATTTGCAGTCCGGGCATCGTGAAGCACTGCTTGGAGGCAAGCTGTATGAAGGTGATTTGCGCGACAAGGAGCTGCTTGCAAAGCTGTTCGCAGAGAATGACATTGAGGCCGTAATCCATTTTGCTGCGAATTCTTTAGTTGGGGAGAGTATGAAGGACCCTGTTAAATATTACGATAATAATGTGTACGGAACTCTATGTTTGCTTGAGGCAATGGATAAAGCGAATGTACGGAAAATTGTGTTCTCCTCAACAGCGGCAACTTATGGTGAGCCGGAAAAAGTACCTATTGAAGAGAGCGATGCAACGAATCCAACGAACGTATACGGTGAAACAAAGCTGACAATGGAACGGATGATGTCCTGGTTCGACAAGGTGCTGGGCATAAAATATGTAGCACTCCGCTATTTCAATGCAGCCGGGGCACATGAGAGCGGTAAAATCGGTGAGGATCATCGTCCGGAGAGCCATCTGATTCCGTTGATTCTGCAGACAGCACTTGGACAACGCGAATCGATTTCCGTATTTGGTGACGATTACGATACACCGGACGGTACATGCATTCGTGATTACATTCATGTAAGCGATCTGGCTGATGCACATATGCGTGCTGTAGATTACTTGGTTAGCGGCGGTGACAGCAATGTGTTTAACCTTGGCAACGGGCAAGGCTTCTCCGTTACGGAAGTAATTGCTAAAGTGCGTGAAGTAACTGGACGTGATTTCACAGTAGTAACTAGCCCGCGTCGTTCCGGAGATCCCGCAATACTGATCGCTTCTTCAGATAAGGCAAGAACAGTGCTTGGCTGGAACCCATCCCGCGATAAACTTGATGATATTATTCGCAGCGCTTGGGAATGGCATCTCCATCATCCTAACGGGTACGACGATAAATAAGGAGTTGAGAACAGTGGGAGCAGAAGAGACAAACAAGCAGAAAGCGCAGCATGCGATAGAGCAGCTTCTCCACTATGCTCTGGAGCAGGGGCTATTTGAGGAGCAGGATCTGGATTATACACGGAACCGGCTGCTGGAATTGTTCAGCTTTGATGAGCCGTATCTCGGTCAGGTTGGAAGTGAATCATTATCTGGTCCACAGCAACCGTTGCAGATTTTAATAGATTTTGGCTTCGAAATTGGGTTGATTCCTGAAAATACGGATACTTACCGTGATTTGCTTGATGCTCGTATTACGGGTCTCTTGATGCCGCGTCCTTCAGAAACCATAGCCAAATTCATGAATACAAAGAGTCAGTCCGGGATTGAGGCAGCGACAGACGAATTCTACAAGCTGTCTGTAGCAAGCAATTATATTCGGATGGACAGGGTTTCACAAAATATTTACTGGAAACAGCCTACTTCTTACGGTGATATTGAGATTACGATTAATCTTTCCAAGCCTGAGAAAAATCCGAAGGAAATTGCCATGGCGAAGCTGCTTCCTCCTCCGATCTATCCAAAATGCCAATTATGCCGGGAAAATGTAGGTTATGCAGGGCGAATTAATCATCCGGCTCGTCAAAATTTAAGAACAATTCCTCTTGATTTGAATGAGGAGCCGTGGTTTTTTCAATATTCACCATACGTTTATTACAACGAGCATTGCATCGTATTCCATCATGATCACGTGCCGATGAAGCTTACGAAATTGACGTTTAAGCGCTTGCTGGACTTTACGACCCAGTTCCCGCACTATTTTATCGGGTCTAATGCGGATTTGCCGATTGTAGGCGGTTCGATTTTAACACATGATCATTTTCAGGGCGGAAAACATACTTTTGCATTAGAAAGAGCACCGATTGAAGCAAAATTCGAGCATCTAAATTATCGTGGTGTTACCGCAGGTATAGTTCATTGGCCAATGACGGTACTTCGTTTAAACGGTCAGGATCAGGAAATTTTACTTCAGGCAGCTAACGATATTTATGAGCAGTGGAAGGTATACAGTGACCCTGCAGCTGATGTCTACGCATTCAGCAAGATTGAAGAGGAGCAGGTTCCACACAATACGGTAACTCCTATCGTTCGCAGAAGCAAGGACGGCGGCTATGAGATGGATATCGTACTACGCAACAATCGATGTGATGATCAGCATCCAGAAGGAATTTTTCATCCTCATCGGGAAATGCATCATATCAAGAAAGAAAATATCGGTCTGATCGAAGTGATGGGCCTGGCTATTTTGCCGGGACGGCTTAAAGAGGAATTGTCTGAAATCGCGGAAATTTTGAGCGGAAATAGTGAAATGTACGAGGCTGCAGTGTCGGGTGCACGTTCCGGGCTGGCCGTTCATGTTCCCTGGATTAAGGAATTGATTGCTGAACACGGTACAGTGCTAACAAAAGATCAGGCAGAGTCGGTGCTGCGAGAAAATGTCGGTAACAAATTTGCAGAAATATTAGAACATGCAGGTGTATTCAAAGCGAATGAATCTGGACGAGCAGCGTTCCGTCGTTTTGTAAATTCCGCAGGCTATAAAGAGCTATCCTCTTAAGAGGATGGCTTTTGGCCTTTTATTCAAAGAAAAAGTATAATATAGGGGTAGCTGGAACGTTACTTTTTGATTAAGAGAGGAGTTAACAAATGGACCGTTTTCAATTTCATAATCCGACAAAACTGATTTTTGGTAAAGGCCAATTGCAAGCTTTGAGTACGTTAGTTCCCCATTACGGGAAAAGAGTACTGCTAGTGTATGGCGGGGGAAGCATTAAGCGAAGCGGTCTTTATGACAGAGTGATTGCAATTTTACAGGAAATCGGCGCCGAAGTGACCGAGCTCGCAGGTGTAGAACCGAATCCACGCTTGTCCACTGTTCACAAAGGAGTAGATTTGTGTAAAAGTAATGATATCGAATTGATTCTTGCGGTAGGTGGAGGCAGTGTGCTTGACTGCTCAAAAGCAATTGCTGTTGGTGCAAAATATGACGGTGATATGTGGGATTTTGCAGAGCATAAGGCGGCTCCGAAGGATGCACTTCCATTAGGCACAGTGCTGACGATGGCAGCCACAGGCTCCGAAATGAATGGCGGCTCGGTCATCTCCAACGAAGAGACTCAGGAAAAGCTGGGCTGGGGTAGTTCGTATGCTTATCCAGCATTTTCAATTCTTGAACCAGAAAATACTATTACACTTCCTAAGGACCAGACGGTCTATGGAATCGTTGATATTATGTCGCATGTGCTTGAACATTATTTCCATAAAGATTCCAACACGCTTCTTCAGGATGAGTTCTGTGAGGGTTTGCTTCGTACAGTCATTGAGACTGCTCCTAAACTCGTGAACGATTTGGAAAACTTCGAACATCGGGAGACCATACTCCTGAGCGGAACTATGGCTCTTAACGGAGTACTGAATATGGGGTTGTCAGGCGACTGGGCGACTCACAATATCGAGCATGCTGTATCTGCAGTGTACGACATTCCTCATGGCGGAGGGCTCGCTATTCTGTTCCCGAACTGGATGAAGTATGTTATGCATCATGATATTCCCCGATTCAAGCGTCTTGCTACTCACGTGTTCAGCGTTGACCCAAGCGGTAAGAGCGATGAACAAATCGCAAGTGAAGGAATTGAGGCGCTCCGTGCCTTCTGGAATTCTATTGGTGCTCCGAGCAGCTTGTCAGATTATAACATTGACGACAGCAATTTGGAATCTATGGCAGATAAGGCAGTGCGATTTGGAGCGTTTGGAAATTTTGCCGTCCTCGAAAGGTCGGATGTACTGGAGATTTATCGACTCTCCTTGTAATTTTATTAAAAAGAGTGCACAACTATGTTTAATGAGAACATGTTGTGTACTCTTTTTCTTATGTGCACAAGTTCAAGATTATTTAACTTGATGAAACATCTTGGGGAATGATACGTATTAATGACATATAGTGAGAATTATTTGATAGTACCGAGTAGTGGCTATGTGTTATTTTTGACATGTATTATCACGTAATTAAGAAAGGAGGATTGTCTTGGAACTGTTATTTTGGAGCTGCTTTGTAGGAGGAGCAATGTTTACTCTAATTAGTACCTTGTTCGGTGATCTGCTCGGAGGTTGGCTGGAAGGTGTGTTTGATTCTTTGTCCGCAGATTTTCTTAAGCCGATTATTTCTGCATCCGCGATTACTACTTTTGGTGGTTCAGGGATTTTACTCTCCAGATATACGAATATCAATTCTATTGCAGCACTAATTATCTCGATTTTAATTGCTCTGCTGCTATCGGTGATTATTTATTTTGCTTATGTAAAGCCGATGGAGAACAGTGAAAATTCAGTCGGGTTTTCAAATAGCGAGCTTCCTGGCAAACTTGGCGAAGTAACTGTGCCAATTCCTTCTAACGGTTACGGTGAGGTCATGATCAAAATGGTCTCGGGCAATACGCTACATATCGCCAGCAGTTGGGATGGCAGGGATATTCCTGTCGGGACACTAATCGTTGTGGTGAATACGCAGGATGGTGTTGTGCAAGTATCTGAGCTGTACGAGAAAGACGAAAGCAATACGTAATCAATTAGATAAGGGGATGATGTGATTGGATTTTTTGTCTGAAGCTGTGTTGATTCCTGGTGTTATTATCGCAGTTATCGTTGTGCTGGGTATAGCGTTCTGGGCTAGATACAAAACGGTGAGCCCTGATGAAGCAATGATCGTTACTGGATCTTTTCTCGGCAACCGTAACATTTCTGAGGATGACTCCGGTCGAAAAATAAAAATTGTTCGTGGCGGCGGTGCTTTTATTTGGCCTATTTTTCAGAAAGGTGAATTTATGTCGCTCCTGTCCCATAAGCTTGATGTTATGACACCTGAGGTATATACGGAGCAAGGGGTTCCTGTATCCGCTGATGGAGTCGCTATTATCAAGGTAGGCAGCTCTGTAGAGGATGTAGCTACAGCGGCTGAACAATTTATGGGCAAGCCTATTGAATCTCTGAAAGGGGAAGCCCAAGAAGTTCTGGAAGGTCATCTGCGTTCGATTCTTGGTTCTATGACCGTAGAAGAGGTATACCGCAACCGTGATAAATTTGCCCAGGAAGTGCAAGGGGTTGCTGCCAGAGATCTTAAGAAAATGGGACTTCAGATTGTTTCCTTCACCATTAAGGATGTACGTGATAAGCATGGTTATTTGGAGGCGCTTGGTAAACCAAGAATTGCTGCGGTAAAAAGAGATGCTGAAATCGCTGAGGCTGAAGCAGTTCGGGATTCACGGATTCAGAAGGCGCTGGCGGAAGAATCAGGACAAAAGGCAGAGCTGCTCAGAGATACGAACATTGCCGAAGCATCTAAGGAAAAAGAACTGAAGATTGCTTCCTTTAAGAAGGAACAAGACACTGCGAAGGCTGAAGCGGATCAGGCTTATCATATTCAGGAGGCTCGTGCCAAGCAGACGATGGTTGAAGAACAGATGAAGGTCGAGCTCGTTCGTAAAGAACGCGAGATTGATTTGCAGGATAAAGAGATTGCTGTTCGGCAGAAACAATATGATGCTGAGGTTAAGAAAAAGGCAGACGCCGATCGTTATGCGGTTGAGCAGGCTGCTGAAGCTGATAAGGCCCGTAAAATGCGTGAAGCGGATGCCCTCCAATATTCTATTGAAACACAGGCACGTGCATCCGCGGAGCAGAAGCGTCTAGAAGGTCAAGCGATCGCAGATGCTGAACGGGCAAAAGGTACTGCAGATGCAGAAATAATTCGTCTGCGCGGTCTGGCTGAAGCAGAAGCCAAAGAAAAACTGGCGGAAGCATTCCAGAAATTTGGAGAAGCCGCTGTCCTGGATATTGTCGTTAAAATGCTGCCGGAACTAGCTGGTAAAATAGCAGCTCCGATATCCTCCATTGATAAATTGACGGTGGTAGATACTGGAAAGGGCGAAGGCGCGGCACGGGTTAGTAATTATGTAACTGAGCTTATGGCTACCGCACCGGAAATGCTAAAAAGCGTATCAGGTATTGAACTGGATAAGTTAATTAAGGGATTGACACAAGGAAAAGGAAATGTTAGTCAGTCCATCTCAAAGCTGGCTGAAGGCGCATCTCCGCTAATTGCTCAGCAAGATGGTTCGCAAACCCCTCAAACGCCTACAGCTTAGACGAGTATGAGCCGAAAGAAATATAGACTAATTGCATTGCATATACAAAGGCTAGCACAAGCATCTCACGATAATGTGAGGTGCTTGTGTTTTATTTCGCGAGATGACTGGCAAGGATGATTAGGGTCGATTATAATAGTTATAAGCGTTCCGGAAAAAACGCTGTTAAATGAGGTGCAATACAATTGTGAAGAGCCTAAAAGTGGCCAAAGTGCTTAATAACAACGTCATCATCGCTGATCATCCAGAATATGGTGAGGTTGTTGTGATTGGCAAAGGAATCGGTTTCAATCGTAAGGTCGGAGATACCATCCCTTTGGAGTCTGTTGAGAAGATGTTCTTACTTAAAAATCAACAGGAACAGGAGCAGTATAAGCAGCTCATTCCACAAGTCGATGAGAAATTAATTGAAATTATCGGTGAGATTGTGTTGTATATTGCGAAGCAGACCAAGTCCGAGCTAAATGAGCACATACATATTGCGCTGACAGACCATCTTGCTTTTGCCATCAAAAGAGTCGAACAGGATTTGCTCCTACACAATCCGTTTCTTTTTGAGACGAAGGAGATATATCCCGAAGAATTTGAAATGGCAAAGTATGCGGTTGATCTGATTTATCAGAAGCTTGGAGTTGATCTCGGAGAGGACGAAGTAGGATTTGTCGCTTTGCATATCAATAGTGCATTAACAAACCGACATGTTAGTGAAGTTCGGGAGCATACACAATTAATTGCTGATTTGATCGCATTGATCGAACAGGAACTCAAATTCACCATTTTGCGAAGCTCGCTGGATTATTCCCGCCTGCTTACTCATTTGCGATTTGCCATTGAACGAATCCGCCGTGGTGAGGAAGCAACGGAGAAGTCAAAGCTGGATGCACTTTTGAAACAGGAATATCCTGTGTTATACAAGTTGGCAGGGAAATTAACCCAAGTGATGGAAGAACGTTTACAAAAAGTAATCTATCCGGCGGAAGTCAGTTATTTGACCATGCATTTACACCGTATAGCTCCTCCTCAAACCTAATAAATAGGGTTGCAGTCTGCAGCAGGGTTTGATATAATTTTTGCGGTAAACAACTGAATAAATCACGATGTGTGACTGATTCGATCAGGCATGAGTTGATAAAGTATTGATTGTTTCGTTGGCTAACGGGGTATTATATCCGTAATAGGGACGAACACGATCAGTATCTTTTAGCTCATGCTTTTTTGTTGTTTAATTCTCAAGGATTACTGTAGGAGGATGTTTATGTTCAAGAAGTTTTTCGGCGTCTTGCAAAGAGTCGGTAAAGCGCTTATGCTTCCTGTTGCTCTTTTACCTGCGGCAGGATTGTTGCTGGGAATCGGGAACATGCTCGTAAGTCCGGAATTTCTGGACCTGGTTCCTGCCCTAGATAATCATGGTGTACATTCAGTAGCTATAGTAATGATGAATGCCGGGCAAATCATATTTAACAACCTGGCACTGTTGTTCGCGGTTGGTGTAGCGGTCGGATTGGCTGGTGGTGAAGGGGTTGCGGGATTAGCAGCAATCATCGGTTACCTGGTTATGAATATTACGATGGGCTCGGTGATTGGTGTTACGCCTAGCATGATCGGTACAGACGCAGCATATGCGAATGTACTGGGAATTCCGACACTTGCTACAGGGGTGTTCGGCGGTATCATCGTCGGAATCCTGGCGGCAAGTATGTATAATCGATTTTTCAAAATCGAACTTCCTTCCTATCTCGGATTTTTTGCAGGTAAACGGTTTGTTCCGATTATGACAGCAGCAACATCAATTGTTCTTGGTCTCATCATGGTTCTCATATGGCCGCCGATCCAGAGTGGACTAAATTCGGCTTCGCACTTCATGCTTGAACAAAACCGGACATTGTCTGCTTTCATCTTCGGTATTGTAGAACGTGCGCTGATACCGTTTGGTCTTCACCACATTTTCTATTCTCCTTTCTGGTTTGAATTTGGTGAATATGTAAATAGTGCTGGACAACTGGTACGTGGTGACCAGCAGATCTTTATGGCTCAGCTTAGAGACGGTGCTCCATTTACTGCCGGTACGTTCATGACAGGTAAATTCCCATTCATGATGTTCGGATTGCCTGCTGCTGCTCTTGCCATTTATCACGAAGCAAAACCTGAAAATAAAAAATATGTTGCGGGTATCATGGGTTCAGCAGCTCTGACTTCGTTCTTAACAGGGATCACGGAACCGTTAGAATTCTCTTTTTTGTTTGTAGCACCTGTATTGTTTGCAGTTCATTGTGTTTTCGCAGGTTTGTCTTTCATGACAATGCATTTGCTTAGTACTAAAATCGGGATGACATTTTCCGGTGGTCTGATCGACTATATGATCTTTGGGGTTATTCCGGGACGCACCCCATGGTGGAATGTTATTATCGTCGGTCTGATCTTGGCGGTCATTTATTATTTCGGCTTCCGCTTCGTTATTCGCAAGTTCAATCTTAAAACACCAGGTCGTGAAGATGCTGAAGCTGATGAGAATAATGACGATGCAAAACCTGTAACTCAAGATGAACTACCTCATAACATTTTGTCTGCTCTTGGCGGCAGCGATAACATCGTGCATTTGGATGCTTGTATTACGCGCTTGCGTGTAGAGGTTAAGGAAAAAAATGAAGTAAGTAAAGATCGCCTTAAAAAGCTGGGAGCATCAGGGGTGTTGGAAGTTGGTAACAATGTTCAAGCTATTTTTGGTACACGGTCAGATACAATTAAGACGCAGATTTCTGATATTATGAAAGGGAAGACACCGACTATTGCTCCTAATCAGTCTGATGCGTCTGCTAGTGCCGGGAAGCCTGCACAAATTGAACAACAAGCAGCACAAAACGGAGATGCGATTATTCATGAGGATATTGTGATGCCGGCAAACGGTGATCTTATGGATATTACAAAGGTTCCTGATCCAGTATTCTCTGAGAAAATGACGGGTGACGGCTTTGCAGTTCTTCCGCATGACGGAACGATTGTATCTCCAGTCTACGGTAGAGTGTTCAACGTATTTCCTAGTAAACATGCGGTTGGTATTATGTCGGATGGCGGTAAAGAAGTTCTCGTTCATATCGGCGTAAATACGGTTAAGCTTAAGGGACAAGGATTTAAGGTATTAGTAAATGAAGGAGATCTGGTGTCCGCAGGACAACCGATTATGGAAGTAGATCTTGCTTATGTGAAAGAGCATGCTCCTTCCATCATTTCTCCAATTATCTTCTCTAATCTTCCGGAAGGTTCTGTAGTTGAACTTAAGAAATCCGGGACATTGAAGAGCGGGGAAGATAATATCATTACGATAAAATAATTTTACTAAAGAAAATAAATTTTAAGAGAGCAGGTTGATCAATATGGAAAGAAAATTTACTATCATCGATGAAGACGGAATTCATGCACGTCCAGCAACTGTCTTGGTTAATACAGCAAATAAGTTTAAAGAAACAGAAGCATTTGCAGAAGCTAACGGTAAAAAAGTAACTTTGAAATCAATTCTTGGCGTTTTGTCTCTTGGTCTGGAGAAAGGTGATTCGATCACTTTGCTCACTGAAGGAGCAAATGCAGAAGAAGCTCTTCAAGCGCTCACTGATGTAATGATTTCCGCAGGACTTGGAGAAGTCCATGCTTAAGATTGAGGGTATCGCAGCATCGGCAGGAGTGGCAATAGCCAAGGCATTCAAATTGGAGCATCCCGACTTTACAATTACACGTCAGGATGCGGATGATGCTACCGCTGAAATTGCGCGCCTGGATGAAGCTCTGGCGAAATCGCAACAAGAGCTTGAAGCGATTAAAGAGCGCACGCTTCAGGAGCTTGGGGAGAAAAAGGCTGAGATTTTTGAATCTCATCTTCTCATATTGAATGATCCGGAGCTGCTGACACCGGTTCGTGACAAAATCTCGTCAGAGAAAGCGACTGCTGAATTTGCATTAGACGAGATCACGAAGCAGTTTATCGAAATGTTTCAAAATATGAAAAGTGATTATTTGAAGGAACGTGCAGCAGATATGCGCGATGTAACGAAGCGTGTGCTGACGCATTTGCTGGGCCTATCCTTTATGAATCCGGCAGACATTAGTGAAGAGGTTGTTGTAATAGCTGAAGATTTGACGCCCTCGGATACAGCACAATTAAACCGCACTTATGTTAAAGGTTTCACTACGAATATTGGTGGGAGAACTTCTCACTCTGCAATAATGGCACGCTCGCTTGAAATTCCGGCAGTTGTCGGAACAAAAGAGGTGCTGTCCAAAGTAAATCAAGGCGATATAGTGATCGTAGATGGCCTTGATGGTGCGGTTATTGTGAATCCAACTCCTGAGGTGCTGGAGCAATATCGTGAAAAACGCGACAATCATCAGCGTCAAATCGCAGAGTGGAAGAAACTGCAAAAGGTCGCGACACAATCTAAGGATGGCGTCCATGTAGAGCTGGCAGCTAACATCGGTACTCCAAACGATGTGAATGGTGTGCTGGAAAATGGCGGCGAGGGCGTAGGTCTGTATCGTACCGAATTCCTCTATATGGGCCGTACAGAGCTTCCTTCTGAGGATGTTCAATTTAATGCATACAAGACCGTACTTGAGAAAATGCAAGGTAAACCTGTTGTCGTAAGAACACTGGATATCGGCGGTGACAAGGAGCTTCCATATCTGGATATGCCAAAAGAAATGAATCCGTTCCTCGGCTTTAGAGCGATTCGTCTTTGTCTGGATCGGACGGATATTTTCCGCACACAGCTAAGAGCATTGCTTCGCGCAAGCGTATATGGCAACTTACGTATCATGTTTCCGATGATTGCAACGCTGAACGAATTCCGCCAAGCCAAGGCTTTATTGCTGGAAGAGAAGGAGAAGCTCGTATCCGAAGGGGTGCAAGTATCCGACTCTATTCAACTCGGGATCATGGTTGAGATTCCTTCTACAGCCGTACTGGCCGATCAGTTTGCGAAAGAAGTTGATTTTTTCAGCATCGGAACGAACGATCTGATTCAATACACGATGGCTGCTGACCGGATGAACGAACGTGTCTCCTATTTGTATCAGCCGTATAATCCTTCGATTTTGCGCTTAGTAAAAATGGTCATTGACGCAGCGCACAAAGAAGGACGTTGGGCGGGTATGTGTGGAGAGATGGCTGGCGATGCTACTGCGATTCCGCTGCTTCTCGGTCTTGGACTTGATGAGTTCAGTATGAGCGCAACTTCGATTCTTCCTGCTCGTTCTCAAATCATGAAGCTCTCCAAAGCGGAGATGGCCTCTTTGTCAGAGAAGGCACTGCAAATGCAGACGGCTGAAGAAGTTGTTGAATTAGTTCGAAGCATTGGCATGTAATATTAGTAATTAAATCTTTTCCAATCAATACATCGGGTTTCATCCATTATCTGGCGCCTTCGGGCGCCTTTTTTTCTTGGTTTGAGGTTTATTTTTACATTCGGTTGGGATAAAGTGGAGATATGTGAAAATAGAATGCACAGAATTCATGGAATCAAGGAGCCCGCATATGGAGAGTAGACATAAGAGATTAGGTATTGTGGACATCGGGTCCAATTCAATCCGTTTGGCTGTTTACGAAGTATCTGCGCAAGGACAATACAGGCTAATTAATGAGAATAAAGAATCTGCACGCTTGAGTGAAAAAATAAATAATGAAGGGGTGATGGGGCGCAAGGATATTTTATCCATTGTACCGATTTTGAGGGAATTTCAGGATATTTGCAGGGTGTATGATTGTGAGGATATCGTTGTTGCCGCGACAGCTGCGATACGAAATGCCGTTAATGCAGATGAAATTGCTAGTACCCTTTACACTCAAACCGGACTGAAGATTGACATCCTGTCGGGGGAAGAAGAAGCTTACTATGGTTATTTGGGCGTCGTCGGAGGAATGGAAATAGAGAATGGTTTTATTATTGACATTGGCGGCGGCAGCTCTGAAATTACTCTTTTCCTTAATCGGGAATTAGTATCTAGTGTATCTCTTCCAATCGGTGCAGTGAATTCTCTCTTGGCTTACGGAGGAGAAGATACTTGGTCTGAGCAAAATATGGAGGATCTGCGCGCGCGAGTAGAAGAGCTGATAACAGACTATGGCTGGATCAGATCTCATCCCGGCTTAACATTAGTGGGTCTTGGAGGCACTGTGCGTGCTCTGGGCAAGCTGGATCAGCGCATAAGAAAGTATCCGCTGCGAGTGGCTCATCAGTATACGCTAGAGAATGAGAGTATTGATTACTTTGCTGAGCTGCTCCCCCCGATGCCGCTGGACAAGCGTAAACGAATGGACGGTTTATCTAAAGCCCGTGCTGACATTATTGTACCGGGGTTGCTTATCTTACAGGCAATTAAAGAAGCAACTGGGTCAATAAAATGTATAGTTAGCGGCACAGGTCTGAGGGAAGGGTTATTGCTGAAAACGATGGGAGCCAAGCTTCCCTCAATAGCTGAGGTAGTTTCTCGACAGGTAGATGCTCTGCTGTCTTTTCATTCTACAGTATCACCAGCTCATTTAGAGCGTGTGAGAAAATATGCTGACTGTTTGTGCAAGGTGATGAGACTGGATTCATCGGAGGCTGGTGAAGATTGCAAAAAGCTGATTCATGTAGCAGCTATGCTATATAAAATCGGCAGTGGCATCAGGTATCATCAATATGACAAACATACGCTGTATTGGCTTACCCATGCTCCAATTGGAGGTCTTACACACCGTGAGAGCATACTAAGCGCCTATATTGCGGATTATCGTTCCAGTAACGGGAAAAGACTTAATGTAGGTGAATACCGCAGTTTGCTAAGAGATAGTGACGTTATATTGATCCAGCAGCTGGGATCACTGCTTCAAATTGCAGTTGCTTTGGATAGCAGTGAGACCGGAGCGATTGAAAGGGTTGAAGCCTCATTTGATCATGGAGCATTGCTGCTGGGATTAAAATGCCGCAGTCAAGCTTACCTGGAAATCAGGCAGCTTGAGGCTACGGCTAAAAACTTCAAAAAAGTATGGGATGTCAAATTGGAATGGGAGATGACCCCTTCTTCCATACATTGATATTAAGAGCAGTATGTTGGCTGCGGCAAGGTGGGAGCTCGTTTGCGATCGGTTCGTATTTTCCGTTCGAGACGAGCTTTTTTGCTTTCACATTATCGGACAAGGAGAGCGACAAGATTTCTACTAGTGTCTCTCTCGTCTCCTTTCTTTTTACAGGACACATGAGCTCGACTCTTCTAGTGAGATTACGAGTCATCCAATCCGCGCTGGACAACCATATTTCCGGGGAGCCCCCATTTTCAAAATAATATATTCGGGAGTGCTCAAGGAATCGATCTACAATGCTTCGTACTGTAATTCGTTCGCTCAGTCCCTCAACGCCAGGGCGAAGACAGCACACACCGCGAACAATTAATTCGATGTTTACACCAGCGGCGGAGGCATCATACAGTTCATCGATCATCTCTTGATTGGACAGGGAATTCATTTTCGCAATTATTTTGGCAGGTCTGCCTGCTCTTGCATGCTCTGCTTCTCTGGAAATCAGGGACAATAGCCTGTCCTTCATTCCACTAGGGGCAAGTGTAAAAGCCTGCCAACGATCCGCAGTCGACGAGGAGTAGCCTGTGATGAAATTAAACAGCTCAGATGCATCCTCACCGATAGCCGGATCTGTTGTGAACAGACCGATATCAGTGTACAGCTTGGCAGTAATATCGTTATAGTTGCCTGTGCCAACATGGACGTAACGTTTTAAATCCCGTCCTTCTTGTCGAACCACGAGTAAAATCTTCGCATGAGTCTTCAGACCAACAAGACCATATACGACATGACAGCCCGACTTCTCAAGCTTTCTAGCCCACGCGATATTTCGCTCTTCATCGAATCTTGCCTTGAGCTCAACGATTACAGTGACCTGTTTACCGGATTCGGCTGCTCCAGCCAGTGCTGAAATGAGCGGGGAGTTGCCGCTAACACGGTATAGAGTCATTTTGATCGCCATGACTTTAGGGTCCTCTGCCGCTTCGATAATAAAGTCGGTGACTGCATCAAAACTTTCGTAAGGGTGATATACGAGTACATCCCTGGATTTAAGCACCTCAAAGTAATCGTCATTTTCAACAAATTCTGCCGGATAGACGGGCTCAAGTTGTTTATTTCTTAGTTTCGGATATCCTTTTACAGCGGAAGACAGCTTGCCCAGAAAGCCGAGATCAAGTGGACCATCAATTTCAAATATGGAGTCATGGATTTCGAATTCCTCTGTGAGCAGCTCTAGCGCGTAAGGATGAATGCCCTTTTGAATCTCCAGCCTGACAGGCGCACCCCAACGGCGTTTTCTAAGCTCCTTTTCGATTTCTTCCAATAAATCTTCAGCCCCTTCCTCATCAAGGGCAAGGTCGGCATTGCGGGTAAGTCGGAATTCGTGTACTGCTAGAGGTCTATATCCGCTGAACAGCGTATGAATGTTGTGCCTGATGAGTTCCTCAATAAGAATAAATGGCTGCTTCTTGCTGTTAGAATGATGCGGAAGAGAAATAATACGCGAAAGATTTGATGGTATTTGCACTATTGCAAAAAAAGGCTCTTCCTCCTCTGATCTTTGGGTTTCTGGCTCTAACACAACTGCCAAATATACGAAACCGGTATGGACGAGTGGAAATGGACGACTCTGATCTACAGCCATCGGTGTCAGCACCGGAAAAATAATGTCATGATAATAGGTTTCCATTGATTTGCGTTGGGTAATATTCAGATCTTCATATTTAAGGAAAGAGATATTTTCTTTTGCAAGCAGTCTTGATAGTTCTTTAAATGTGCGATACTGATCAGCAACCATTGACGAAATGCGGGAGATTAGTCGTTTGTACAATCCAGCAGGAGAATAACCTGAGAAATCCTTTTTTGCATATCCTGCTCGTATTTGATCCTGAATTCCCGCAACACGAACACTCATGAATTCATCCAAATTGCTCGAGACTATGGATAAAAACTTAGCCCGTTCCAGAAGTGGATTACTGGTATCCTTTGCTTCCTGTAGAACCCGCCGATTAAATTCGACCCAACTCAAATCGCGGTTTAAGTAACGAGCACCATTTCCTGTTAATTCTGAATCTGGCATGACTATACGACCTCCGGAAAATAAAATAATTGATCTGAAAAAATGTGATAGGCATACATTAATTTTACCGCGTAGAGACTAAGAAAATGGTTAAGTTATGTTAACGCAGTGTAAAATTTTTATCTCAGTGTAAAAATAAATGGTTATATATGGATTATCGATAAGTTATTACTCAATTTGGGAAAGATAACGTTATGGCTTCGGTCATGTTTATTATCTGAGGAGGTTGTTAGTTATATGACGGAGAATCATCATTCCAAGCAATTAAGTGCTTCGCACAGAACGGAAACTACCCGTTCTTCTCTGCATGAGCTGCGGGACAATGGAGGTATTCCAGGGGTTGTATATGGAACTGAAGGCGAAAATTTGATGATTTCTGTTGAATCGAAAGATCTTGTTAAATTTCTACGTACCGGCCGATCTGAATTTTTTCAGCTTCAGGTAGAGAACGAGGGCTATCCTGTATTGATTAAGGAGGTTCAGAAGCAGGGTGGCAAAATCATTCACGTAGATTTTCAGCATGTATCCAAAAACAAGCCTATTCGTGTAAAAGTTCCATTGCATATTAACGGTACAGCGATAGGTACAGAAGCAGGCGGCGTGCTTCAGGTTCAAGCAAATGACCTTGAAGTGGAAGGCCTGCCTGATGCTTTACCTGCCAGTCTGGAGATTGATGTGGCCTCACTAGGTATTGGTGACAAGCTGCTTGCAGGTGATGTTCAGCTTCCACAGGGCATATCCTTGATTGCAGATACAGAAGAGCTGATTGCCTCAGTAATTCAAACTCGCGGTGCGGAGGCAGTGGATGAAGAAGATGTGGCAAATGAGACTCCAGCTGAGTCAGAAGAGTAAGTAATGGTTAATATTAAGGGGTGTCTTAAGTGGTCAATACCACTTAGGACATCCCTTTTATATGTAGCAAAACTTGACGAATCTAGTTTTTGTAACTAGAATGGTTGCAGGATAAAAAATGACTAATAATGTAAGGGAAGAAGGGACAGCATGCCACCAAAACAAAAATCAAATTCTATCGCACAGCGTAAGGTAGAAGCAGAACAGCTCGCGAAGAAGCAACGGAAAAGACAGATTATCTGGGTATCAACAGTAGCCGTATTGCTCGCACTTATCGTGGTGGTGTTGGCCATCGATCCGAAGCCGGCTCCAAAGGCAGCATCATTTGATTATGACAAATTAGCGGTTCTCGGTTCAGCCGATGCTCCTGTCAAAATCGTAGAATTTGGAGATTTTAAGTGTCCAGCCTGCAAAAATGTGAATGATTTTCTTAAGCCCAAGCTTGTAAGTGACTATATTGATCAAGGAAAAGTTGCATTTTATTTTATGAACCTGCCGTTTCTCCGTCCCGATTCCAATACAGCAGCTTTGGCGATCCAATCGGTCTATCATTTGAACAAAGACGATTACTGGACTTATTTTGATGCGATATACAACAACCAAGGCGATGAGAATACAGAGTGGGCAACTCCTGAATTCCTAGTAGAAATTGCGAAGCAGGCTAATCTGAATCTTGATTATGATCAGTTGAAAAAGGATATTGTAGAGAAGACATATCAAGCAGAAGTAGACGAGCAGTATGCAAAAGGTGATTCATTAGGTATTAGCAGCACACCAACATTTTTTATTAATGGAGTACAGTATACTGAAAACTTAGGGGATTACGCCAAGCTACAACAAGCGATAGAAGATGCCAGCAAAGGTGAATGATCCGGGTGAAAGGGGAATCGACCCAGGTGCGTTCTTTTTTTAGAGATTACGGGATTTATCTGGCTTGGATCGTATCTATAGTTGCCACTGCGGGCAGCTTGTATTTAAGTGAAATATTGCTGTTTGAGCCTTGCAAGCTATGCTGGTTTCAACGCATATTTATGTATCCGCAGGTAGTTTTGCTAGGAATAGCGGCTTTCCGTAATGATCGCTCTATTATTTCTTATGTGCTGCCTCTGAGCTTTATTGGGGGTTCGATTTCTGTGTATCACTACGCAGAGCAGAAAATACCTGCATTAAGCAAGCTGACGCCGTGTAAGGTCGGAATTCCGTGCAACTTTGATTATTTAAACTGGTGGGGGTTTGTTACAATTCCGCTTTTGGCTCTGATCGCGTTTATTTTGATTATTGTATGCTTGTTCGCAGCACGGAGTACTAATAGATAAAATAATAACAAAAACCTCGCTGATTCAGCGGGGTTTTTTGTTTGATGAAGACCTGGTAAATATTTTAGAAAAAAAATAAAAAACATATTGTATTCCTAATAATTCCGAGTATAATACTATGTATATAAAGAAGAAAGGAGAGATCATATGATAAATAGGGATGCAGAGTTATTAGCAGAGCGGTGGGTTGACGACTATTTGGATCTCTTCAATTATGCAGGTACTATTGGGGACGTTGAGTGGCAGAAAGAAATTATTGAAATACTAAATAATAGCAAGGCACTAATTCAACATGAAATCCGCACAACGATCATGCAGCAGCTGTGGCATAAATATGATTTGGTAAATGAGAAAATGCTGGAGTTGTTCTCAAAAATGAAACACGTAAATTCAAGCGTAGAGGAATTATCGATCAAGGAATTGATCTGGAACTTGAAGCTTCAGAGGATTGATCTTGCCAGAAGAATTAAGACATATTGCGGATAAAACACTCTAAATAAAAAACGGCATACGGAGGTCCGTTCTGCCGACGTCATAAAATTGTAATGTTATACAGATCACTAAATGATTCAGGTAGTATTCAGTCGACTGATTTACTGGATAGGTACTGCAATGAGATCATGAATTGTCGGATTCAAGATCTATTACATTGCAGTTTGTTTCATTTCACGCATCATGGACATCATCATAGTCATCATTTCGTCGCATTCTTGCATTTTGGACATCATCATGTCTACGTCCATATCCATCATGTTCATTTCATTCATGCATTCCATCATCATTTTCATGGACTTCATCTTGCACATCATGTCTTCCATACACATGTTCATCATCATTTGCATACACATCTTTTCCATTTACTACATCTCCTCTTAATTAGAATTTTATTCCTTTTCCAAGATACTATATTATTTGGGCATGTTCAAGACTTTTTTGTTGATTTTTATATAATGTTATTGTATTATTTATTATTTAAATACTATTAATTAGATCAGAATTATAGAAATACCCCCTTATGTTCCCCAATATTCCGCGCCATCTTTACTTCAAAATTCTGTATTACCTGTACTGTAAGCACCTACTGTGACAAGTGCCTAATCCTTTGCATATGATGCCTAAGACGATTATTTTGTGGCAAAGGGGAGGACGGCTCTGAAAAAGCGAAGCAGAATTACAAAATCCGGCAGAGCGAGAAAGTCGCTTTATTATGTGGATAACCCGGATATTAATGAGTTAGGGATGTTAGAGGATCGTAAGTCTAGGGTGCTGGCAGAAGGGGATAAAAAGTGGATAGAAGTAGCGGCAGAATCACCTTCCTCTCTTCCTGCCGAACTAATCCCTGGAGAGACTGCATACTTGTCCCGGCAAGATAATGAAGAGGTTGAAGAGATTGAAGAGATTGAAGAGATTGAAGAGATTGAAGAGGTTGAAGAGGTTGAAGAGGTTGCAGAAATTAGTTCGGTCGCAGAAGCGCCAGGCTATTCTTCATTAACACACCTGCTTCAGGAGAAAAAGGGTCCGCAAATGGACAAAGGGATCATTTATACTGACGATTTAACGAATGCATCTGTAACTGGTGAAAAAATCGCACCCTATAGTATTGACTCCAGTAAATTGAAAATGGGCTCAGTCGGTACGGCCTGGTTGGCTGATTATGCAGTACAGAGCATCAAAATTGCGGATTCAGCAGTAGTCTCTTCCAAAATCGCACCCCGCTCCATTACTGCAGATCATTTGGTAGACGGTTCCATTGAAGGGAAATCGATTCGTGATCGTTCCATCAGCGGCAATAAATTGGAGGATGGCAGCGTATCAGCAGCAAAGCTGGCGGATGGAATTATCAGCGGAGACAAACTGGCGGATGGCGCAATTGAGAATCATCATTTAAGTCAGTGGATCGTCGCTACTGATCTTATTCAGGACCAAGCAATCACTTCAGATAAAATTCACAGCGGAGCCATCCAATCCATACATTTGGCAAACAGTGTAATCGACACGTCCAAAATTGGAGAAGCATCCGTAACGACTTCTAAAATACGCGATAGTTCTATTACTGGAGCCAAGCTTCAGGATCATATTGTTGAAAGTCGACATTTAGCAGACAACGCGATAACCATTCATAATCTTACACCCGGTCTGATAGCAAAAGAACATCTGGCCCTCTCCAGTGTTGGAGCAGAGCAGTTGGAAAAGGATATTATTTCAGCAATTCATATTACGGACCAAGCGATTCAGTCGAGGCATATTTCACAGGGCTCCATTGAAAGCGGACATTTGCAGCATGGCATTATAGGGCAGGATCAGATTGGAAACTCCGAAATTAAAGGACGGCATTTAGCAGATAAAAGCATCCTCTCTACGAAATTGTCGGATCAATCCGTCGGTACGCAACAAGTGGTTGAGCAGGCGATCACGTCATCCAAGATTGCAGATCAGAGCATTTTACCGCAAAAAATTGCTGACGAGGCAGTGCTTACAAGGCATATTGCCAAAAGTGCTGTACAGAGTGCACAGCTGTCCTCGAATTCAATAACTTCATCTCATTTGACTTCGGATTCAGTTCATTCAGATCACGTCGCTTCAAGAGCTATTCAGGAGTGGCATTTGGCTGATGGAGCAGTTACGGGTGAAAAAATAGATTTCTCGGCAATATCTGAGGAACACATTTCAGAGAATACAATCTCTGAGGTTCATCTAAAGCCTGGAAGCATTACAGAAGGTAAGCTTGCTGAGCGTGCTGTAACGGAAAAGAAACTGGCTCAAGGAGCAGTAACTGGAGACATTATAGGATTCCATCAGATTGATCCAAGGCACATCTCGCCGGAAGCAATACAACAAATCCATTATGCAAAGAACAGCATCGATGGCAGCATTCTTCAAACTGGAATAGTTCGTGAGGAGCATATAGGATCGGGAGTAGTGTTCTCTCAGCATTTGCAGGATCATGCTGTGACGTCATTAAAGCTATCACCTGAGAGTGTTACGACGGATAAAATAAATGATCTGGCTGTGACCACCTCCAAGCTGGCTGAAGGAAGTGTCATCGCTTCCAAGTTAGCTCCCGGAGCTCTTCAGACATGGCATTTGTCAAATGGAATCGTTCAGTCGAATACTATTGGGACAGAGGTAGTACAGCCTCAGCATCTGGATACTAATTCAATAGAATCCCGACATATTCAGTCTAATATTTTGGAAGAACGGCATTATGCCGATCAGTCGGTATCCGATCGTGTACTGCAGGATGAAGCTGTTGGTGAAAAGAAACTGGCTGAGGGCTCTGTACAGTCCCGCCATTTGAAGGATCAAAGCGTTGAAGGTCGTCACATGGGTGATGCCAGTGTAGAATCCCGACATATTCAGTCTAATGCAATCACGAAGACCCACTTATCATCTGAGCTGCTGCTTAACGGATTGCTGCCGGAATCTGGTTTAAGCGGAGGGGATCTTCAGCTGTCATCTATTCATCGAGCTCATCTGCAAAATGGAATAGTAGACTCTGAAATATTGCAAAATACGGCGGTAGGATCTCAGCATATCAAGCCACATTCGGTGCAAAATGAGCATATAGGTGAAGGAGTCATCCAAGGAGCGCATCTTGCAGAAGGCTCCATTCAATCTCGTCACTTGGGAAATGAAAGCGTCCATAGCGATAAGATCAGCGAAGGAGCGATACAGTCGAGTCACATTGCTCCAAACGTGGTGGAAACTCGGCATTTATCTGCTGAAATATTGGAAGGTGGTCTTCTTCCGCCAGGTGGTATTGGCAGTGCGGAGATAAATCCGGGTTCAATCGAGCGAGTACATTTGCAAAAGGGAGCTGTAGATAGTGAGGTGTTACAGCTTGAAGCTGTTGGAGCATTACATCTGCAAATCCAATCGGTTCAGAGCTATCATTTGACTGCTGAAGCGGTACAAAGCCAGCATATAGCTGCTGGGAACATTCAGTCACAGCATTTGGCGAAGAACAGTGTTACAGGTGAACATTTTGCTGATGACACAATACAGCCCCGACATCTTGGAAGTCATGTTGTGGAATCCCGCCATTTATCGGCTGAATTGCTTCAGGAAGGGCTGTTACCAGAGTCGGGAATTCAAGGTAAAGATATACATTCAGCAACAATCCACCGCGAGCATCTGCTACCTTTTTCAGTAGATAGTGAAGTGCTGGATCATGAGTCAGTAGGATCCAACCATCTGAAACAAGGGTCTGTATTGAGCGGTCATATAAAGAAAGAAGCTGTACAAAGTATTCATTTGGGAACGGGAATTATTGAGTCCTTCCATTTATCTGATAGTGCTGTCAATAGTAACAAAATCAGTGAAGAAGCAGTACAATCCCATCACCTTGGAAGCAATGTGGTGCAATCCCATCATTTATCTGCTGAATTGCATCAGAAAGGGCTGCTGCCGGAGACGGGAATTCAAGGAAAGGATATACAAACAGCTGCGATTCAGCGCGGACATTTGCAGCCATCTTCAGTAGATAGTGAAGTGCTGGGTTATGAGACAGTAGGGCCCCATCATCTGAAGCAAGGGTCTGTGCTAAGCGGCCATTTAACAAAGGCAGCTGTACAGAGTGTTCATTTGGGGACGGAAGTTATTAAGTCTGACCATTTAGCCAGTAGAGCTGTCGATAGTGATAAAATTAGTGAAGAAGCAGTACAATCGCATCACCTTGGATACAATGTAGTGGAATCCCGTCATTTATCGTCTGAATTGCTACAGGAAGGGTTGTTGCCGGAGGCGGGAATTCAAGGCAAAGATATACAGGCGGCAGCCATCCACCGTGGACATTTGCAGCCATCTTCAGTAGATAGTGAAGTGCTGGAGCATGAATCAGTAGGTTCCAATCATCTACAACAGGGGTCAGTGCTGAGTGGTCATTTATCGAAGGAAGCTGTACAGAGAATTCATTTGGGGACGGGAATAATAGATTCTTACCATTTAGCCGGTGGAGCTGTCGATAGTGACAAAATTGGTGAGGGGGCAGTGCAATCCCATCACCTTGGATACAATATAATAGAACCCCGTCATTTATCGCCTGAATTGCTGCAGGAAGGGTTGTTGCCGGAGGCGGGAATTCAAGGCAAAGATATACAGGCGGCAGCCATCCACCGTGGACATTTGCTGCCATTTTCAGTAGATAGTGAAGTGCTGGAACATGAATCAGTAGGTTCCAAACATCTACAACAAGGGTCAGTGCTGAGTGGTCATTTATCGAAGGAAGCTGTACAGAGAATTCATTTGGGGACGGGAATAATAGATTCTTACCATTTAGCCGGTGGAGCTGTCGATAGTGACAAAATTGGTGAGGGGGCAGTGCAATCCCATCACCTTGGATACAATATAATAGAACCCCGTCATTTATCGCCTGAATTGCTGCAGGAAGGGCTGTTACCGGAGGCGGGAATTCAAGGCAAAGATATACAGGCGGCAGCCATCCACCGTGGACATTTGCTGCCATTTTCAGTAGATAGTGAAGTGCTGGAACATGAATCAGTAGGTTCCAAACATCTACAACAGGGGTCAGTGCTGAGTGGTCATTTATCGAAGGAAGCTGTACAGAGAATCCATTTGGAGACAGGGATAATAGATTCCTGCCATTTAGCCGATGGAGCTGTCGATAGTGACAAAATTAGTGAAGAGGCAGTACAATCGCATCACCTTGGATACAATGTAGTGGAATCCCGTCATTTATCGCCTGAATTGCTACAGGAAGGGCTGTTACCGGAGGCGGGAATTCAAGGCAAAGATATACAGGCGGCAGCCATCCACCGTGGACATTTGCAGCCATCTTCAGTAGATAGTGAAGTGCTGGAGCATGAATCAGTAGGTTCCAAACATCTACAACAGGGGTCAGTGCTGAGTGGTCATTTATCGAAGGAAGCTGTACAGAGAATTCATTTGGAGACAGGGATAATAGATTCCTGCCATTTAGCCGATGGAGCTGTCGATAGTGACAAAATTGGTGAAGAAGCAGTACAATCGCATCACCTTGGATACAATGTAGTAGAAGTCCATCACTTATCGCCTGAATTGCTGCAGGAGGGACTGTTACCGGAGGCGGGAATTCAGGGCAAAGACATACAGGCGGCAGCCATCCACCGTGGACATTTGCAGCCATCTTCAGTAGATAGTGAAGTGCTGAAACATGAATCAGTAGGTTCCAAACATCTACAACAAGGGTCAGTGCTGAGTGGTCATTTATCGAAGGAAGCTGTACAGAGAATTCATTTGGAGACAGGGATAATAGATTCCTGCCATTTAGCCGATGGAGCTGTCGATAGTGACAAAATTAGTGAAGAAGCAGTACAATCGCATCACCTTGGATACAATGTAGTGGAATCCCGTCATTTATCGC